>Ga0247727_10018425_pt1 | contig 10974 bp, 2 predicted proteins | sample WisWelCaveWW1625_FD_202498 | JGI IMG/M metagenome (GOLD analysis project Ga0247727, IMG submission 202498) | Biofilm microbial communities from Wishing Well Cave, Virginia, United States - WW16-25 | ecosystem: Environmental > Aquatic > Deep subsurface > Groundwater > Cave microbial mat | place...
GCCGTTCGAGTGGACATTCACGCGCCGTGACCTGGCGCGACTCCTGGAGAAACTGGAGCAACGATCCTTCGCGCCGGGCATGGCGGCTTGAATACGTGAGCGGACTTATGAGTCACAGTACTTAGGAAGCTATTATTCATGCTGGACGCAGAGCTGGACGTGGGTGGATCCGGATGGGAGCCAGCACGAGTTCTATCACGACGATGGCAGAAAGGTGAATGGCGTAAGCCAGCGGCCACCGATGCCATCTGTCAACACGACGAAGGACAATACGTTCATCCGGGTGCTCGGGCCGAGCGACCAATATTGCTACCCGAGCAGCGGGACGCAGTGCTTCAGGGTTGAAACGCCCGACGGTCTTGTGTACTCGCTGGCCAAGCGGGTGGACTGCCCCATCCCGACCGACGCTTCCTCGACTCCTCTGACGGCGCAACAGTTATCCGATGCGCACAGCTACTGCGGGTGGTACACGACGCTGATCGAGGACCCGAGCGTCGGCTCGAGGACGATGGTCACTGTGGACGGGACGCAGAGGATCGGCACACCCCATCCCGTCCACGTAAAGGTGTCCTATGACTCCCGGCCCGGGTTCGAGCACGCGATCTCGCGTATCGAAGATAGTGACGAAAGAGTGGCGGGGTTTAACAATTGCGAGTGGGAGGAAGGCAGGAACGGTGCTGTCGATGATCCCAGCAACCTGCAGGCGGATATCATCGCGAAGTGCAAGACTACCCCGTCGAATCCCGCCAACCGTCATGCCGTTGCAACCTATTCGGTCACTCTGCCATCGTTCGGCAGGAACGTAGGTCTCGTCGACGCGACCCCGCCGGAACCGCCGCCCGGAGATACAAGCGCACTAAAACGCGCCGAATATCGTTTCTACTACGAGTTGAGTCGGGTGAAGCGGGCCGATCCGGATAGCGCGGACTACTGCAACCAGTTTCCTCCGAACGTCAACCTGGCAGGATGTTCCTCGTGGTCTGTGCTCAGGCTTGTCCGGCTCGACTACCCGGATGTGACAGTGGTCCCCGGCTTGCCCAGGACCTACAGTCAGTATTTCGGGTATTTCGGCCAGCCGCCACGAAGGTGCACCCTCTCGGGCAATCTGTGCAATGCCAGCGCAGAGTGCCCTGGAACGGAGACGTGCGAGGCCGGGACGGCAGGAGACTTTGGCGAGGTCGCGTGTCGCACGTTGCCCATCGCTCGCATCGTAGGCAATGCCTGCGGTTACTCCGGAGGCGCTGCGCAGGTCACGAGGTACATCTATTCGCACGATTTCTATCGCTACATCGCAACGTTCCTGAGTGGTGGCGAACCTCCGAAGAAAGCTGGCTGCATCCCCTGGTCCGCGTGCCAGGGCACCTCGTCGGGAACCGCGGGAGGGGTGGCCCCAACCGGAGTAACGCGGGGTGTTGTTCTCAAGAAACTCGAGATGCCGTCGGGAACGACCGTGGCGACCTGGAAGTACGATCGTGGGGCTCCTACGAGTTTCACCAATCCTTCGCGAGTGACGGTCACCGATCCCTATCTTAACGACACGGTGTACTACTACCACTCATCGCAAACAGCCGACGGGTTCGGGGAAAAGCCCGAGGACGGAATGGCTCCGGAATGGCGTGATGGGCTGAACTCCAGGATTGACTACTTCGAGGGCCTGTCCACGACGGGCCGGCTCGTGCGATCGGAACTGCAGGGGTACGACGCGGAGCGATACCAGTTCGACCTGAATCAGCGGTCGAAGGAAAACATACGCGTCCAGAACTCGACCACCGAGCACATGGATGATGGCGCTCAACACGCTGTCGCGAACCGCAGTGACTGGGATGCCGAAGTCGGTCGGTGGCGCCTGGAAGTCATGTCCGGTTTTGGAGTCTCGGCGCCCAGGACGACAAAGACGGCGTGGACCCGCGGCAGCACGACGATCTACAACCCGCAGCCGTTGATGGTGGAGGTATCGGACGGAACGCGTGTCCTCAGCCGGACGGATAACCAGTACGACAGCAGCGGCCGACTGACCCTGAGCATCGAGCGCGCCACACTCCCCGGGTCCATCGGTACAGAACCGACGCTCATCGTCTACCCGGGCGATCGGATCACCTCCTACGAGTACAGCCTGGCTTCGGGGAACATCATCGGGAAGACACTCTCCGCGGGCGTTGGAAGCCCGACCTACTCGATTCGCTACACCTACGGCCCCACGGCGGGAACCTGCCAGGTTGCCGGTGAGTGCGGCGGGTATCTGGCCACCAAGGCCTTCCTCAACGGTTTAGCGAGTCCTTGGAAGGCGATCGACCGGTCGCGCGATGGGAACACGGGGTTGATATTCGCTGCAAGGGACACGGCGGGGGTGGCGACCGAGTACGAGTACGACAGGCTCGGAAGAGTCACCGAGGTCCGGCCCAGCGGCGAGGAGACCACCCGTGTCGATTATGCGTCGCTGGTCGAGACGACGGTCACACAGGGGGATGCGAATGGCTCGGATTTCGTCTTCGCTCGCCATCGATACGACCGGCTCGGACGATTGGTTTCAACCCAGAAGCGACTCACCGAACCCGGTCAGTATGCATGCCAGAAGAGAGAGTATGACGTTCTCGCAAAGGTCGTCTACGAGACCGAGTGGATGTGGCAGGCGCCCGGCGCCTGTACAGGCACGGTCAATCATGCCAGCGAGAAGGGGACGACCTTTGAATACACGGATTCGTTGACGGGACGCGCTGATCCGTTCGGTCGGGTTCGACGGACGATTCCGGCGGAGGACGATCCTGCGGCCGGCGACAAGAGCGTGAGCACCGAATATTTCGGCACGAGCAGCAGGGTCGTGGTGAATGGCCTCCGAGGAGCCGGAGGCACGGCTTTCAGCGCGACCACGACATTCTACCGCGACGCGCTTGGACGCTTGCAATGGGTCGATGCGCCGCCTGGCGGGGCAGATGCCGAGTACACGTATGACGCGATGGATAGACTGATCATGGTCGATCTGGTCGACGAGATCTCGAGTCCAACCAAGCACCAAGTGCGGAGGTTCGGATTCGACGGACTCGGCCGCCAGGCCTGGGCGGACAACCCGGAGAATGGCACAGCCGTTTTTCAAAGTTACGACGCCTTGGGCAACCTGCTCCAGATGCAGGATGCGGCAGGCAATGTCACTCGATTCGATTATGACTTTGCAGGGAGGCCGCGCCACGAGTACATAACACCTGTCGGGGCCAGTGAGCGAACCACCGTCGAGAACACCTACGACGAGCTTACGTCCGACTGGTCGTTGGGGAAGGTCACTACCCTGCGGAGTAACAACGAAGACGGAGTCCAAGCGCTGGAGGAAAGGCGGCTCTATAACGGCCCGGGGGGAAGGCTGTCCGAGCACGTTCACCTCTTCGCCAACGACCAAGGCAGCTTCGAGGAGCACACGAGCTATCTCTACAACGCGCGCGGCCAGGTCTCGCAGATCACGTATCCAGGGGAAACGGGAGCGAGTCGCAGCATCCTGACCGTCGGCTATGCATATTTGAACGGTCTTCCGGTTGCGGCCATCGAAGGCGGAACGGGGACTGTCCTGGGCACGCTGTCCTACAACGCGGCGGGCGGGGTGAAAAGAGTCGAAACCCCCGGGGGTGGAAGAACGGAAATCGAGTTTGATTCTCGCAACCGGCCGACCCGGATCCGCGCGGGCCAGTGGAGCGGGGCCACCTGGCTCAGACCCACCGACTACGACAGCGGCGCCTATGTCTACGACGGTGCCGGAAACATCTACGAGATCGGAGACAATCGGTACGGGTACGATGGCAACGGCCGCCTCGTGAGCGCGTTTACGAAGTACGACGCAGCGACGTCGTATGACGAGGCATTCGCCTACGACGTGTACGGGAACATCTCCCACCGCCAACTTACGACGATCACGAACGTGATGACCGACGAATCCGAGGACTTCCTCTACTCGGACACCGTTCCGCGAACCAATCAGATCCTCAGCCGGCAAACGACGTTCGGCTCGACCCTCACGCCCAACCCTGTGGCCTTCGCATACGATGCCAACGGCAACCTGCTCGTTGGCGGGCGAAGGTGGCAGCCGACGCCCAACTTGCCGGCCCTCGAGGACATCAAGCGATACGACTACGATGCGCAGAACCGCGTCATCCGCATCTATAAGGCCAGCAGCGAGGGAGCTGGCGCCACTCTGACCGAAATCGGTCGATACGTCTACGATCTGGGCGGGAACCGGATTTCGAAGGTGGAGGCCGGTAGCGGGCTCGCGACCTACTACGTTCGGGACTCCTCGGGGCAGGTTCTCTCTGAATTCCGTCGTCCATCCGGCGGCACGCAGACGCCCGAGTGGGCGAGCGACTATGTCTACCTCGGCGGTCGCCTGCTGGCGATGAAGGAGAATTTGCGGCCCGAATCTCCGAGAGGGCTGCGCGGTCAATCAGCGCCATCGGGCAGCGGTCACAGGGTGACGCTGACCTGGGATGAGAACACGGATCCGGACCGGGCCGGCTACAAGGTGTACCGGAAGCGGGAGGGGATCGACAGCGCGTTCAGTATCATCGCCCAACCGGTCGTTGGCGGCAGTCCCACGATTTCCGTGCTTGATACGACTGTTCATGCGACCAATCAGGTGCTCTACTACTACGTCACGGCCGTCGATGGTATCGCCTACGAGAGCAACGCTTCGACCACCATCAAGGTCGTCGCGGGGGATGCGACGCGGCCGTCAGCGCCGGCTTTGCAAGCATTGGCAGGGGACGGCGAGGTGACGCTGACGTGGACGGGGAGCACGGACAACTCGGACATCATTGGCTACGAGGTATGGCGTGGAACGACACCCAGCGCTGATGTCGACACGATTGCGCCACTCACCGTGCTCACCTCGGGTCTGGTCCCTGGGGGCCAGTTCGTCGATGGATCCGTCGTGAACGGGACGGTCTATTACTACCGGGTGCGAGGCATCGACGCAGCCGGTAACGGGGGTTTCTACAGCTGCCGGGCGGGCGGCAACCCCTGCGACGAGAGCGCGGCACCACATGATTTGATGCCGCCGGCTCCGCCAACAACCGTTCGCGCCGCCTCCACCTGTGGCAGCCTCAACCAGCCGGAAACGATTGACCTGAGTTGGGACCTCAACCCGCCACGCGGGGCTTACGCTATCCGGTACGATGTCTACCGCAACACGACGCCCGTTTTCGATGGGCTCGCTCCCGTGCAACGAACGACGAACCCCGCCTTCCGTGATCCGGCCTCCCTGACGCCGGGCGTCACCTACTTCTACGCACTGCGCGCGATCCATGTCATCGCTTCGACGAATCCCGAGCAAGTCGTAACGACATCAGCGCTCTCGCAGATCGTCGCCGGGACCGCGCGCGACTCGAGCCTGACGCCACAAGTCAACCTTTTCGCACAGGCCACTGAAGGGCGGGTGGAACTCAGCTGGCAGTCGGATCCATTCCTGCCGAACCCGACATTCACGCCAACGAAGGTTTTTATTTATCGAAGGCCCAACGCGAACCGGGCTTGCGGTGCTTACCTCCGTGTCGGTGAAATGACCGGCACCTGGCAAGCCAGCTATCCGGATGCGACCCCTCCCAACAACGTCGCCTACGACTATGCCATCTCGATCCAATACAACGGGAGAGAGTCGTCGCTGTCGCGGCCTACGCTTGCGATCCCTCTGGCCCGGCCGCGGAACGTGTTCCAGTGCTACAAAGCAAACCTCTATCTGCAGACCGGCAACCAAAACGTCCTGCAGTGGACCCCGCCGGATGCCGCCATCTACCAACCTCTCATGGTGACGCCCGATGACAGCACCCTGGGCTACTTGAAGGGGTATCACCTGTACCACCACAAGCGATGCAACACCCGGGGAACGTATGGTGACTTCAAAGACAATAGCCCGCTTCGGGAGATGGTCGTCAACGCATCCGACGCGGTTGATCCATACCTAATCCGGAAGGACGCGAGCAACGATTACGAATTTATGGACCCGCGCTACGGAGTTGGTCTCCATACTTCCTTCTCGCCGGCGCTTGACCCTGACATCATCAGTTCCATGCCGTCCTGGGACTGCGGGGGTGCGAACGATAACGTCAACTGTGTCATGCCCAGGGCGGTCTACAAGGTGTACGCGGAGGGCACTTGGCTGACCGTCGAGTCCGCCTGGCCGGATTACTTCCGCGCCTTCGAAATGAACCCTTGGACACGTTGCGACAAGCCGTATCTCAACCCGTATGATGATGACCTGCCATGGTGTAACGACCCCACTGAATACACGGATTTCGTGCCGACGCCACGTCGGGTAACGGCGGAAGCCGCCGGGCCAGGCGAGGTCTGGCTCTCTTGGGATCCACCGAACATCCCGGCAGGTCGTCCACCCGTCGCCGGATATTATGTGTATGCGCGTGACGGGGCTAGTAGCATCGCCGGCGGGAAGTCCGCGCTTCGACCTCCCATGCCGATGGCGCTGGTCGGCCCCGGCGAGCGTTCATTCACGATCGGCGGCCTGACCCATGGATCAGGGGCGCAGATTGGCACGGGGAAGAGTTATGCGTTCAGGGTTGCAACGCTGGACCAGGCCGGCCGAATCTCCGCTGAGGCCTTCCGTTGCGAATCCTCGGGTGTCCAGTGCGGTGGTGCCATCACCTGTTCGGCGAGGCTCTGCTCCAACACGCTCGGAGCCTGTACGATGGACGCAGACTGCTCCTATGGCACCTGTACGGCCTCGAACCTCGCCTGCTCGTCGACATGGACGTGCCCGGCGGGGGCGTGCAGCAACACACCGAGTACAGGATGCACACCGGTTCGCCGCATACCATGGACTGGCCTCAGCAGGTCGACGACTTCGAGTTCTCTCCAATTGTCGGTGAGCCCGGCCCCAATCAACGGGCGTACGCTCGTAGCCGTCATCGGCACTCGTGGTCCCACCACCAACTCGCAGAACAACATTCAGGCAGTCACTCAAACGGGCGCCTCTTGGACGCGTGTGACGAGGCAGACCAACTCGGCCGGTGTGACCATCGAGGTGTGGTACGCCAACAACGTGAGCGGCGCAGGCAGCAACGTGACGATCACGTTGGCCGCCCCGAACAAAGTCAGTGCCATGATCGCGCAATACAGCGGCTTCTACACCGGGAGCGCGGTCGATCGAACGAAGGTCGGCGATGGGACCAGCGTCAGCCCTTCGACGGGGCAGACGGCAAACACGAGCTACGACAGCGAATTCTGGATCGCTGGGATGGCAAGCATTGGTCCGAGGACCTACAGCAACGTTTCGAACAGCTTCACGGATCTGGGTCAGAGTTACTCATCCACGACCCCAGATGGGACTGACGTCGGCACGATTATGCTGGAACGCATCGCTACCTCCAGGGCGAGTGCGGAGGTTGGGGCCACCCTCGATGCGAGCGCAGCTTGGGCGGCGGCGATCGCGACGTTTAGAGCGGCTGTAAATGCGGAAACCGTCCAGTGCAACGGGGGCACCTGTACCCCCCAGTCCTGCGACCGGGATGTCTGTGTTGTCGAAGGCTGCGAAGAGAGCAGCGGGCGATCATGCAAGAACGCCCCCGAGATCGCCTGCACGGTGTCGAGTGACTGTCCAGACTATTACTCGGGCACATGCAATGTCACGACCACAACCGTCTGCAATCCTGCCCTGACAGGCCAGTGCCCTGCGGGGCAGGAATGCGTGGGTGGTGATGTGTGCACGAACGATCCGCTGTGGGTGGCGGCCTCCCTCGCACCGGAAATCGCGCAACCGGCTCCGCCAAGCTCGCTTCGGACTGTGATCTGGACGGTCAACGATGATATCGTCCAGCGCGGCCGGGATGGTATCAAGATGGCATGGGATCCTGGCCGCAGGGGCTCGGCGGCGAGCACGGTCCTGGGCTTCAGGGTCTATCGTAGCGAGACGGGGATGGCTCCATTCTGCGCGCTTCTCGGGGACGGTCCTCGAGTGACTGCGTTGCCGGAGAACGTCGGTCCTTGCACGAGCGCGGTCCCGGGTAGGACTGTCGCCCAGGATGCTTCTTCCGCCGAATACAGCACGCTCTATAATTCAACGTCCGGCGCGATTCACAGCTATTGGGACCGGACGGTTAAAAGCGAGAAGCCCTACTACTACCGGGTGACTCAGCTCGAGAGCGATTCCGGGGCTATCGCCGAGACACCGCTGTACCAGACCGAGATTACGTCTGGCCGCAACCTGGCCTACGACGAGAACACTCTACCGCCACCGCAGGGATTCAAAGCATGGGCACCGCATACCGGCGACATCGCTGATCGCCGTGGCATCGCGCTCGCCTGGTGCGCCGTTCCATCGTCGATCGACGTGCCGAACAGCGATCTGCCGGCGCTCGCCTATTACGAGGTGTACCGCACCGGACATGCCCAGGCACCATATCGCCTCCTTGCGAAGATCGCCCCCTCCTGTTTGGAGCCCGGGAATCGTTGTGAGATCACCGATGCGGCTGCCTGCATTGCGACCGACGACCACACCCTGCGACCCGGGTGCCTGCCCATCGCTCCAACCGGACAGGCGTGCGGGGCATCCGGAGGTAAACGCTGCGGCGTGGTTGATCTCACGTTCCAGTCACGCATGGGAGAACTCTGCTGGCCGGCGATTTACGACAGCGAATCCTGGCAGATGCAGTTCACGTATCGCTACCACGTGACCGCGGTCGCCGCCATCCCAGGGTCGGCATCGACCGAATCGATGCCGTCGCTTGAAGACCATGGGTGGCTGAATTATTGCGCGAATGTATATACAGACTACTACGGCAACAGGATCATCCAACGCTGCGTGGCAGCCTCTGTGTGCGCCGAGCGACGCGATCCGGATGGACAAGGAGACGCTCTCGTGTGCGGGAACGAGAATGCGTCACTACCGTCACCGAATCCAGAAAGCCCGGTCTGTGGGGGGATTCCCGAAGTAGAAGATGGCCCGGAGCCCTCAGCGCTGGCATGCCAGGCTGGATACCGAATCATCGGTCAACCGACATGCCTCGACTGCGGCGGTGGTGGTGAAAGCGGACCACCGCCGAACCCGTACAGTCCGCCCGCGCGCTTCATTTTCTATCACCTCGACCACCTTGGGAGTCCGCGCGTGACGCTGAACTCCGCGGGCGCGCGCGTCGCCGTCCACCACTATCTGCCGTTCGGTGAGGAGCGTCCCGTTCAAAGCGACCCAACGCTCAACGATCGTGCTTTCACGGGTCATCAGCGTGACAGCGAAACCGGCTTGGACTACATGGTGGCTAGGTACTACTCCTCCAGCCTTGGCCGATTCATGAGCCCGGACCCGGCTTCCGAGAGCATCAACGTGGAGAACCCCCAGAGTTGGAATCGCTACGCCTACGTCATGAACAACCCTCTACGGTTCATTGATCCGAGGGGTGAAGAGGCAACCGCGACCGTGAACGAGGAGAAGAAGACGATCACTGTCACGGTGCAGATCGACATTTACGGTGAGGAGGCGAGCGACGAGTTGGCCGGTCAGATGGAATCTCAGATCGAGGGCGCCTGGAATGGCCAGACCTATACCGATCCGGAGACCGGAACTGAATACGCGGTCGAGGTGGATGCTCAGGTTCGCAATGTCGGGACTGATGGAGACGCAGCGACCGCACCGAACCGCATCGAGATCACGTCCGACGTAAAGGACGGACGTTCCTGGGTGAATACTTTCGGCAAGGTCGACACCGGGAAATGGACACCGGACGCTGGCGGCACGACGTACGCGCACGAAGCAGGTCACCTGATGGGACTCAGGGACGACTACAAAGACCGCGGCGGACGAAGCGTCGCTCGACCCGGACATGACGGCCACATGATGGCTACCAATCCTGGCCGCGTCGACTCCCACGAAATCAGAGACGCCGTACGGCCTTCCGTCCGGCAGCACAACAGCCAAGGTGCCGAAACCTCCACTCATCGTGTCCACTAAGAATGAGCCACAAACGGCTTCTTCTTGGTTGTTCGATGGCTAGTGTTGCCCTCCTGCTTTCTTGCGCCACGACGAGGGAAGATCTTGGTCACGGCTACAAGGTCGTCCGTGAGAAAACCCGAAGCCACAGTTCCTTCGAGAGATACGCTTACTACGACGTTCTGCGATACCGGCACCGTAGTCTCGGGGAGATTGGTGAGGTCTCGATCTCGCCGTCCGGGCAGTACGCTCTCTTCGAACAGGATGGCAAGCTCATCCTGTTCAACTCCACCGCAGGCAGCCTGACCGATGTGACTGACGGTCCCTTCACCGTGCCCAAGCGGATCGAGTGGAAAGAACCCGACGGCTTCGTGCTAATTACCGCAGCTGAGGGGATAGAGCCCCGACGGATCCCGCTTCCCACGCAGTGAAACGGTGCGCTGCTTGATCCGCGCTCGCCAAGCGGAACTTAGGCCGACGCGCTCCCTCCGCGCCTGCGGGCGCTGCGGTCGCGCGCAGCCCAAGTAGCGCTTGGGCGAGACGCGGACCCCGCGGGCAGCGGGTGTGTTGCAGGTCCCCCCATCGCCGGCCTTCGACACGCCCCCCGGCGGGCCGCCGGGGGCTCGGCGGTGGCGCGGCGCTGCGCGCCGCGCTTTCTTTCAACGAGCAAATAGAGTTCGGAGCTGGTCCGTGAGGACGGGCGGCTGCGGGAAGCTGCCGGCGTTCCTGACCATCTTGACGCCGACCATGCCGGCCGCATCGAGTCCGGCCTTCGTGTGCTGCTCGATTTCGGCGAAGGCGATGCCGACGCCGCACCTTCCCACCGAAGCAGGCCGGAGGCTGCCATATTTGGCGATGGCCACGAACCACTGCCGAATACCTCGGCGGCGGCACCAGCGCCTGAATTCCCGGGCGACGAACTGCCGCCCCTAGTCGGTGATGAGACACCGATGTTAGCGAACACCCAAATGCGGCCACGGCCGAACAGTTGAAAACCGGCCACTGCGGGTAGGGGGCTTTCGGGCATGCTCCGTCGGTTCATCGACGGAGGATGCGAGTGGCCAACT
>Ga0247727_10018426_pt1 | contig 10973 bp, 7 predicted proteins | sample WisWelCaveWW1625_FD_202498 | JGI IMG/M metagenome (GOLD analysis project Ga0247727, IMG submission 202498) | Biofilm microbial communities from Wishing Well Cave, Virginia, United States - WW16-25 | ecosystem: Environmental > Aquatic > Deep subsurface > Groundwater > Cave microbial mat | place...
GGTGATGAAAATATTTCCCAACGGATTAAAAACGGCCAACGGATTTAGAGAAAAGCTTTTCAGGTTTAATTCCCCACGGATTGAAGAACCCGCGGATAAAACATTTCATCCGTGTCCCGCCGCGGCGGGATTCAATCCGCGGGAAAATTGAAGACGTCATCCGTTGGGCAATTTTTTAAACCTTTTTGGTTCCGGCCCGTCCGTCCGGATTGTGACTTACTTATCCTTCTTTTTTTTCTTTTCCAGCATTTTTTTAATCCCTTCCAGCTTGGCGACGCGATCCAGATCGTCTTCAAGCAGCAACATATCTTTCGGCACTTCTTTCAATTCGCGCTCGAAACTGCGCTCGACAAATTCCACCTCTTCGAGCTCCGGCTCCACCCGTTTGGGAATGATATCGACGTTCGGCTTTTCGATGATCGCTTCGATGGAGATGCTTTCCAATTCCATTTCGACGGGGGCCTTTGCCGTATCCAGTTTGGCCGGCGCGGCATCGGGCTTCGCGCGTACGGTATCGGGTGGCGCCGTTTGGGCTTGTGGCGGCTTCGTCTGCGCCAAACCGAAGGCGGGCAGGCAAATCATGACGGCCAAAGCCATATTTTTTATTTTCATATTCATTGCCATCACAGAAAGGACAACGTTAAGTCATTGGTTCACGAAAGTTAGAAAAAATTCTAATTTTTTACAAATCCAATGGGTGCAAAAAAAGATTTTAAATTGCGGCTTACGTCGCATTAATAAATGCCCGGCAAAACGCCGCGCTCAAAAATTTTCAATTCTTCGCGCCGTTCTTTGCGCGCGCGCAGCTCGGCTTCGCGCTGTTCCCAGCCCGGCAGCGATTTGGCAAAGATCACCGCCTCCAAAACGCCGCCACGGTTATCCGTGTCGCGCACTTCGATGGCAATCGCATTATCGCCGGCGCGCAGGTAATTCGACACCTCTTTAATTTGCACCGCCGGTTTCGCATTTGCCGGGGCGGCAAATTCGGCGACATATTCGCCGTTGATAAAAAGATTGAACGCGTCATCGGCCAGCAGTTGAATTTGCCCCGAAACCGGCAACCCGGCGATGGTAAAATTTTTATGGAAGTAAACCAAACGACTCGGCCTGGCCGGTGGCGGCGCCGGCGTCGAATCTCTCGACGTCGAATCTAATTCGGCAACGCGAGGGCTCGCGGCGGAATCGCCAACCATGAGCCACAAGCGCTTTGCCCCGTAGCCGGCAAAGCTTTGGCCACCGCCAACATTGCACGCAGGACTCCAATCGGCCGAATCGATCTGCACGTTCGTCCAGCCGGCTTGATGGGTCGCGCGCGCCAGCCAGGTTTCGTCGGTCGGCACGTTAAGCGGCGCGATTTGCAAGCCGAGCAGACCGGCGTATTTCTCCGGCTCGTTTTTCACCAACAGCAAAATAATTTTTTCCGACCACGCGTTTTCGAGCTGGTGTCTTTGCGAGATTCCAAAGCCAAGCTGCAGAACTTCGGTCATGCCGGCGGCCAGCGAGTAATAATTATCTTCAAACGCCACCACCGCCTCCTGCAAATCCTCGCCCTGGCGATTGGCGTTGCCATTCGATTGCCGCTGTTTCACCAAATGGTCATAAACCTGGCGCTCCTTTTTCGCCGCCTGCGCCAGCGAATCCAAATGCGCGGCGAAACGATAAGCGAAACCGAAAACGGCGTCCTGCGTTTTATCCAAATCTTCCGGATGGAATTCAACGACGGCGGCGCGATCAAGCGTCACGCCATACGCTTCGACGCCGGCTTTCGCGAACGCGCGCGCGAAATCGATTAAATTCGCCGCGGCCTCGCGCAGCTCCAGCGCGCGCGCGTCGCCGCTATTGACCGCCATTTTGTAATCCACGAGGTCCAGCTTATACTGCGACGCCGCGCGCCAGCTCAACGCCGCGTACTCGCGCGCCAGCAGATTTTGCGTGGCCGCCATTTGGCGCCGCGATTTTTCCACCCAATGGTTGTTGAGCGCGAACGAGTCGGCTTCCGCCAAATTGCGTTGATGCGCCTTGACGATCTCGGCCACCAGCGGCTTGATCAGCTTGCCAAGCAGTTGATTGCGAAATTCCAGCATCGTGACGCGATCCATGTTCTCCGGCACCGGCGCGGCGAGCAAAGGCTCGACCGAAGCGAGATGAATTTCGGCCATCGCATACGTCACCGCGGAAATTTTCAATTTGCTGCGCGCGATCCACCGCTGGGCGGCGCGCAGCGTGGTGTCTTCGGCCGCGATCCGGCCGGTGCGGTCGAACAGCGTGGTGTCACTGGCCGCGTAAATTCGCGCGGCTTGATTCACGTACATGGCGGTCAGCTTCGTCAACGCGCGCGTCGCATGTTTGTACGACAGCAAAGCGCGCTCATAAAGCTCGGCGGCGGTCTGGTTGACTTCTTTGCGGGCGACGAGGCGACGATTGGCTTCGACCTCCGGAATCTCCTGCTGCGCCCAGGCCGCGGCAAAATCCTCATACGCGGCGCCGATTTTATACGTCGCTTCGTATAAACGCAGCGTACCATAACCGGCGACGCGCGTATATTGGTCCACCAACAACAGGAGCGCGTTTTTTTTGCGCTCTTTATCCAGCTCCATCGGCGCCATCGGCAGCTTGAATTGAATCGCGGCAAATTCGCGGTATTGGATTTCCGTTAACCGAAACAGCGCTTCCGCGGCGAAAAATTCGTTCGCGTCTTTTGCGCCCACGCGAAAGGCGTTGCTTTTGGCAAGCGCTTTCTCGTACTCAGTTTTCGCCCGGGCGAGATCGTTGTTCCTCTCGTAATATTCGCCGCGGCGAAAAAAGGTTTCCACCGTGCGCGGCGAGCCGGGAAATTTTTCGGCATATTCGCCGTAAACCTGGTTGGCGTTGGCAAAATCGTCGAGCTTCAAATAAAAATTGGCGATCTCATAAAACATGTCCGCCGCATCTTTTGCCGCCGGAAAACGCGAGACGAACGCGCGGTTGACGCGAATGGCGCGTGGCCAGGCTTCGGCTTTCACGTAAAAACCGCTGGCGTTGTACAAATAGGTTTCGCTCCGGGCGCTATCCGGATCTTCGGCGGCGAGGCGCTCGAAGGCGAGGGCGGCATTGTGATGATCATGGAGCGCGCCGTAATTATACGCCATGTTGTTCAACGCCGGAAAATAATGCGTCGAGCGGGGAAACGCGCCGACGAGAACGGCATACGTTTCCACGGCGCGGTTGTACTCGCGCGCCTGGTCAAATTCCAAGCCGGAATTATGCAACGCCAGATCGGCAAACTCCGCTTTGGGCACTTCATCAAAAACCCGGCGGTATTCTTCCGCCGCTTTCACGTGCTCGGCGGCGCCGGCCAGGCCGTCGGCCTGCAGAAAAATCGCTTCCGCCAGACGCTGCTCGGCTTTGCGAAGATAATCTTTATTGCCGCCGTTCAAACGAATGCGCTTGGCAACGATCTCGGCGCTTTTGTAATCGACCTTGCCGAAATAACTTTCCATCAGCAAATATTCGGCGTAGGCCGCCGCGGGGCTTTCCGGAAAATGCCTGAGTTGGGTCCGAAAATATTTGACGGCTTCGGCAAAATCATTGTTGTTGTAGTACAAGGCGCCGGCCTGCGCTAAACGCTCGGCCGTCTCCCGCTCATGCGGAAAGAGCTTCACGTAATTGTCAATCGCCGCCGCCAGTTTCATTTGGCCCGGCGTCAGCTCGCGGCGTTCGAGCTGCAACGCGTGCCGCAACCGCAGCGCCGGATTCTTCCGCGTGGTGTCGCGCAGAACGTCTTTCATGACCGTGAGGCCCAACGGCAGCATAGCCGAACGTTGCGTCGTATCGGCGCCGGCCATCTCCTGCGCGAGCGCCACCGCATTTTCGGCCGCCATTTTGCGGAAGCGGCTGTTCCAATAAACGTTGCTGCAATTGATATATTCAACCAAAGCCGAATCCGGCTGGCGCAGTTTGGCGTCGAGCGTGAGCGCCAGGTTCCAGTGAATCTGCGAGGCCGCCGAATCTTTCGCGAAGGTTTGCAAATATTTCCGGCTGTCGTTCACCGCCTGCGCATAAAGCTCGGCGTTATTCTGCTCGTCGGCGCGTTTCAACAACAGGTTGATATTTTCGCGCAAGCCGCGCTCCACCAGGTGATGCGTTTTGACGCGCAGCTCTTCATCGGTATTTTGCGCCCACCAGGCGGAGCCGGCGCGATATTCCAAAAACAAGCTGTCGCGTTGCGCGTACGCCAATCGCTCTTCATCCAGCGCGCGAAAACACTCCGCAATCCGCGCGCGCGCCAGCGGCGCTTCCGGCGCGAACGGATACATCCGCAGTAAGAGCCGATACGCCTGGACGGCTTTATCATACTCTTCTTTGACGTTCATGTACACGTCGCCGATCTTGCGCAGAATGTCGATGCCGTATTGCCGGCCGCCGACTTGCTTTAAATACTCCGCCGCCGCGGTCGCGCCTTTGTAATCGAGAAAAGCAATGCCGATGTACTCGATCGACTCTTCGGCGAGGCTGGGATTGGTGATTTTATTTTTCGGATCGAGCCGTTGCGAGCGCTTCACGTCGTCGGCGAGCAGCGTGAAATAAGAAATTGCCTGCGCATATTCGTTCATTTTATAATACGACCAGCCGAGACGATACAACGCTTCGTCATACTTGGGGCTGTCGTTGTATTGCAGAATGCGCCGATAGATCTCGATCGCGCGCGGCATCTGGCTGACCGGCGGATTGAAATAATATTCGGCGACGCGGAACAACGCATCCGGCACATAACGGCTGTTGGGAAAATCCTGCACGAAATTTTCATACAGCACCACGGCGCTGTCGCGCTGCGCCAAATCTTCCAGCAAAAACGCTTTATTGTAGCTCGCGTCATCCAACAACTTGCTCTGCGGAAAGCCGCTGATAATGCGCTGATAAAGCTCCAGCGGCCGGGTGAAATTCAACTGCGGCTCCGCCGGCGGCGACGGCAACAGGCCTTTGGCATAGGCGTCGAGATTTGAGCTGTAAGCTTCTTGTTCGCGGTTAAAAACCTCCAGCGCTTTTTCATAATGCAGCTCGGCGAGGCGAATGATGACTTTATCCAGAATTTTGCTTTTCGGATGATTGGCCAAAAACATTTCCATGTCGCGAATGCCTTTTTCCCGCAGGGCCACGCGCTCGTGCTCGAGGCGGAAACGTTCGCGTTCATAGAAATCCTTATATTCGAGCAAATCGTTGATGCTGTAGGCGCGCAACACGGTGTCGCGGCCGGCCTTGCCCTGGCGCGCGGCGGCGCGCACTTTATCGGCGGGAGAAACCAGCCGCGGCTTGCCGGCATTCGCACCGTCAGTTTGCGCCCGCAAGAATGAAACCGGCATCGCACTCAGTATGCCGATGAAAAGCAACGAGAGGGCGGGCGAGAAGAAGAAGTTGTGGCGAGGTCGTCGCATTACGGATTCTGCTCTTTCAAAATATCTTCCACCGTCGGCGGCTTCGGCGCGGCGCCGGCGCCGGCCTCGGAAGTGGCCTTGTCGAAATAAGAGGTCTTGAAATAAGTTTCGTGTTCCAATTTATCGAGGCGCACCTGTTCGTTGATCAAGCTTTCCTCGATGGCGCGCATTTCCTTGTCGAAGTGGCGCAGCATGTCTTCCAGGGTACCTTTGCGGTCGCGCAAAATATTGCCGATCGAGGCGAGATTTTGCGAATACACGTCGATGCGCTGCTCGCGCCGATCGATCTGCTGAAACGCAATGTCGCTCATGCCAAAGCCGGACATGTCCGCCCATTGATCCGCGCCGGTCGCCACCTCGTCGATATTGTAGGTGGACAGCCACGTTTGGAAACGATCCATGCGGTATTGGAGATTTTTAAAATCTTCCTGCACCGCCTTGAGATCCAACGCGACATTGACTTGCATCGCGCCGCGCGCCGCCAGCAATCGGTTCGCCGCCGCCAAATTTTCTTTTAATCGCTCCTGCTCGGCGGCCATCGCTTTAAACAGATTCAACACCACCTGCCGGCGATAGGCCGCGCCGCTCTCTTTGGTCGCGAGCGGATAATCGATGAAATAGTTCACGTTTTCAATCGACTGATCGGCTTGATACGTTTCCAAAACCTGCACGAGCCGGTTGCGCCGGTCAATCGCCTCGCGCGCGACGTCGATCAAGCCCATGGCATTGGCTTCTTTGACCACGCGATCGAGCTGTTGAATCTGCCGGTAAATGCCCTGGCGTTCTTCGGAAAATTCTTCGATCATCATCGCGCCGGCGCCGCTGCGATAGCCGAAATTGTTCATCATGCCGAACAAGGTTTGCCGCACTTCCGAGACCAGGCCATAAAGCTGCTTATCCTGATGCTCCAACGCCGTCTTTTCCAGGCGATCAACCTCGCTGAGCTGCGCGAGGATTTGGGCGCGCTCGGCATTGTATTCGCCGGCCAGTTCCAGCACGCCGTGCGCATTGGTGACATAGCGAAAATCTTTGAGCGCGGCTTCCGGCTGATCGAGCAGGCGCTGGCAATGCGCGGCGAGCACCATCGCTTCGTACTGATAATTCGACGACAGGTAATTGCCCAGCACCGAGCCGGTGGTGGCGATGGTTTTATCGAGATCGCCTTTTTTCAAATACGACCAGGACAGGCCGATGAGCGCCTGATCATAATTTTCCATGCCGCGCGAAACTTTTTGGAAATAACGAATCGCCGCTTCAAACTCGCCGCGCTGGTAATAAATGTAGCCCAGCCGCATCAGCGCATTGTTGTGAATCAGGGTGTTGGCCGGATCGGCCAGCGCCAGACCGGCAATCGGCTCTTTCATGCCAGCGCCGGCGGCGATATATTCAAAGTGCATCGTGGCGGTAGACAGATTATCGAGATTGGTTTGCACGATGCCGCGTAGATATTGCGCCGCATAATGATAGCGCGAGGACGGCGGAATCAAGCTCAGCGCGGCTTCGGCGTCGAAATATTTTTTCAAATTCAAACTATAATAACCGGCCACATAACGGCCGCGCTCGACCAGTCGCGCCTCGAGCGAAGTCGCTCCGCTTTTCCCTATTTGCTCTCCGGAAAAAGAAGCGGAGCTGTCGAGAGCGTGGTAATACACAAAAAATTCTTTTTCCCATTTCAACGTGTGCGCGATCGTCAGCAGACGCAACAATGCCAGGCCGCAAAATTTTGAGTTCGGATAAGCGCGCCACAACTCCTGATAGCCTTCAAATGCCGCGGGGTAAATCGCGCGCGCATAAAACGACTCGGCGCGGTAAAATTTGATCGCGTCCCAGCTCGAATAATAGCGGTCATAATCCAAAATGATCGCGTCGAATTGCCGCTCGGCGACGGCGTAACGTTCGGCGGCGTAATTCAACAACGCATTGGTCAGATCGCGTTCCAACAGGCGGGCGCGCGCTTTGGCGTTGCCGGTTTCGAGCAGGCGTTTTTTCATCACGGCGTATTCCGCGGCGCGCGCTTCGTAATCGGCCAGCCGCTCGCCGCGCCAGGTGTGAAAAACTTCCTCCAACGTCGGCTGGCGCATTTTCGCATAGTTCTCAAAACCGAAAAGCTGCAACACGCGCGTGTCCATGCGGGCGACGAGATTGCGCCGCACGGTCTCGACTTCCATCGTCGTCTCCAGCGAGTTGGTGGCGGTCTTTTCAAATTTATCCAGCTCGGTCAGCAGAATCGAAATCTGCTCGGTTTCTTTGAGAAAGGCGGCGGCCAAATCCGGCGTGGCCGTCGAATCCTTTTTCAGCTCGGCCACCATGCGCAAAATGCCGGCCTTCTGTTTCGCCACCAGCGGCAACACGGCGGTGTCGCCCCTGGCTTCGGCCAGCCGGCTGAATTTTTCGAGGCGGCCATAAATGCGCAGCAGCGAATCGACTTCGACATTATATTCTTTGAACAAACCGGCGCGGTGGCCCGGGGTGAGCGGCGCCATTTTGTACAATTCGCGATCTTCAATCGCCGCGACCAGCCGTGATTTTAAATTCTGAAATTTATCCAGCAGCGCGTACTGGCGTTCTTGCGCCAGCGTTTTCGAGAGCGCCGAAATTTCATCGATCATCGCCAGCACCGCTTCCAGCTCGGCGGTGTAATTCTCGGTCAGCGTCTGCGCTTTTTGATACACGAGGTTGAACCCGGCGTCGTCGTTGATCAACCCCTCGATGCCGCGCTGCCGCACTGCCGCGGTGAGGTTTTCGATGGTTTGCAGCAGCATCATTTCTTTATTGGCCATCTCGAGCAAAAAACTTTTGGTTTTAAGATCGAGATAAAACCGCAGCCGATCCTCATAGGGAACGAAGCGATCGGGGTCAAAACTTTTTGCCGCCGGCTGCGCATAGGCCGTCGTCGATAAAACGAGCAACGCGAGGCAGAAACAAATCATCATTATAAAGGAAGACTTGCCGTTTGCCGTTTGCCGTTTGCTCTTTGCTCTTTGCTCTTTACTCTGCCACATAGTTTGTGTTCGTGCCGGCCCGCTCATTCCCGTCCCTGAGAACAAGTTGAAAAACGGGAGGGAATATTTATGATATCGACGCCATTGGCTTGCCAATGCGTTATTTTTAAAGCTGCAAAATATATACAGACAATGGCGGGAAATTACGGAAGCGCATTTTGGCCGGAAAAGAATATTGCCGGACGGCAACAAAATATAACCCGCCAAGGCAAAAAATCGCGCTTGACTTTTCGGAAAAATTTGTTTAAATTTCGACACATTTTCGATTTTGGAGAATGCGCGGAAGGCGGGCCGCAACGTCCGCCGAGGCTTTGAATCCGTTTGAGGAGGGGCTGTATGAACCCATCACTTAGCACGGCGCCAGTGGGGCAAAGCACGCCGAAGCCGCACGGGCCCTATCCCCACGCCACGACCCTTACCCGCAGAAAACTCCGGCCGGGAGAACCCGGCACGCGCAAATTATGGGCGGAATACGGCGACAGACTGGTTTGCGTGCGCTATCGCTATAATGCGGAAAACAAGCGCCGGCTCAAGACGGTTGAGTTAATCATTGCAGAAGCGCCGTGGGAACCCAATCCGCGAAAAATTCCGGTTAATAAAATCATGCCGTTGCGAGTCGGATATGGCGAGCTGACGCTGCGCCAGCAGGTGAAAGCCGCGGGCGGCAAATGGAACGGCCAGGCGTGGGAACTGCGCTATCAGGAGGTGCTGCGGCTGGGTTTGAAGGAGCGGATTATTGATTCAAAACATTGATCATTGACAATTGGCAATGGTGAATGGTGAATGGTTAGTTTTTATGAATTATTTAGGCCAAAGGCAGCTGGAAGACGCGAGGTCGTCGAAGCTGCTGGAGCAGTTGCGGCACGAGTTGCGCCTTGAACATTATGCGTTGAGCACCGAGGAGGCCTACGTCGATTGGGCCTATCGGTACATTCTCTTCTATCATAAGCGCGATCCCCTGGAAATGGGCGCGGAGGAGATCAAGCAATTTTTGACGCATCTGGCGGTGGAGCAGCACGTGGCGGCGTCGACGCAAAACCAGGCGCTGTGCGGGCTGCTGTATTTTTACCGCAAGATTTTGAAAAAAGAGATCAAGCACGTTGACGTGGTTTGGGCGCAACGGCCCAAACGCATGCCGGAAGTTTTTACGCCGGAAGAGGCGCGGGCAGTGTTGGGCGGCTTGCAGGGAAAATACTGGATGATCGGGATGCTGCAATACGGGGCAGGCCTGCGGTTAATCGAGAGCCTGCGGCTGCGCGTGAAGGACGTCGATTTTGGCTATAAAAAGATCACCGTGCGCGATGGCAAGGGCGAGAAGGATCGCGTGACCATGCTGCCGGAGATGATGATCAACCCTTTGCAGAAGCATTTGCCGGAGGTGAAAAAACAGCACGAGGCGGATTTGCAAGCGGGCGGAGGGACGGTGCACATGCCGTATGCGCTGGACCGGAAATATCCGCATAAGAATAAGGAATGGGGATGGCAGTATGTTTTCCCGGCGTCGCAATTATCGGTGGATCCGCGTTCGGGCGTGAAACAACGGCATCATTTGGATGAATCGGCGATGCAAAGAGCGGTGCATGACGCGATCCGGAAAGCGGGCATCCACAAACACGCGAGCTGCCATACGTTTCGACACTCGTTTGCAACGCACCTGCTGGAGGCGGGTTACGACATTCGCATCGTGCAGGAGCTGCTGGGGCACGAGGACCTGGAGACGACGCAGATTTACACGCACGTTTTGGCGAAGCGGCTGCAAAGCGTGCGGAGTCCGGCGGATATGTTTGGCGGCAACGGTTTTATGAAACCCAACATCGCTTTGGGCGAACTGCCGCCGGCGCTGGAAAAGCGTTTGCGGGAGGCGGTCACGAATAAGTACAAAGGCGATGTGCAGGCGGCGCTGGCGGGGTTTTTGGACTTGGATGACAAACACGGCGCGCAAGTAAAAGTTACCGGAGTTTTGCAACGAAAAAAACCTTTTTAATTGGAGCGTTCTTAAGTTTTTGCTTGAATAATTTCGGAATCTTCGTCATATTAATACTATGCAACCGATACAGATTTCAAATGCACGGCTGCGCCTGGTCAATTTGGTTCAAGCTGAATTTTAAGCGAGGGAGAAAGCCATGCGATTCGCAGATCCACGGACTGATTTCGCCTTCAAAAAAATCTTCGGCAACGAAAATGCCAAAGAAGTTTTAATCAGTTTTCTCAATGCAATTTTGGCGCTCGATCAAGATCACGCCATTGTTGAGGTCACGCTGTTGAACCCGTACGAAGCGCCGAAAACCAAATACATGCGCGACAGCTTTCTCGACGTTAAATGTCGCGACGTTCGCGGTGTGACTTTTATTGTGGAAATGGATTTATTTCATCAAGCACGCCGCCGATCTCGAGACCATTCCGGAGAAGCTGGATGAGCCGGTGTTTCACAAAGCCTTTGATCAGGCCAATCGCGCCAACATGACCGCGAAAGAGTTGGAAGCTTATGATAACAGCGTCACGGTGATGCTGGATGAGCGCGGCAGAATCGAAGGCGCCTTTGAAATGGGAGAAAAGTCAG
>Ga0247727_10018427_pt1 | contig 10973 bp, 8 predicted proteins | sample WisWelCaveWW1625_FD_202498 | JGI IMG/M metagenome (GOLD analysis project Ga0247727, IMG submission 202498) | Biofilm microbial communities from Wishing Well Cave, Virginia, United States - WW16-25 | ecosystem: Environmental > Aquatic > Deep subsurface > Groundwater > Cave microbial mat | place...
CGAGTTAATAATGAACAAGCCGGTGATGATCATGCCGATGCTGATTAGTTGCGCCAGGCTCATCCAATCAAACGCGATCTTTGGCGTGGTGCGCCAAAATTCCGTGACAAAGCGTCCGATGCCGGCGGCGATGAAATACAATCCGAAAAACGTTCCATCGGGAAATGGCCGGCGGCGAATTTTCCAGAGAATCGCGAAAAATGTGAGCAAAAAAAATATTTCGTATAATGGCGTCGGATGTACCGGAACGTCGACCGGCACAACGCCTTTGGGAAAAGCCATGGCCCACGGCAAGTCCGAGGGCGGGCCATAGTCGCCATCGGCCGCGAGCAAACAGCCCATGCGACCGAAGGCCTGGCCGAGCAAAAGTTGCGGACCGACGACATCCACGGTTTTCCAAAACGGCGCTTTGTAACGCCAGAGCATCCACATCACGGCCAAAGCCCCGCCGAAAAATCCGCCGTACCAAACCAAGCCGGCGCCGCTGATGATATAATCTTTCGGATGCAGCAAAAAATCCTGCCAATGCTCGAAAATATAATAGAGCCGCGCGCCGATGAAACCGCCGATGATGGCCGCGACCGCGATGTTGTTGGCCAATTCCGGATCCATGCCTTTGCGGCTGAATTCGCGGCGCATGATCAGGGTCGGAATTAAAAAACCCAACATCGCCATCAATCCAAAACTGTGCAGCGTGAAGGGGCCGATTTTTAAAATATCAGGATACATGACTGGTTTCTGGTTGCTTGTTGCTGGTTACTGGTTACTGGTTTGGTGATGTTTGCCAAGGCGGCGGTGGTACTTTCTCAAGCGTGGTTGGCGCCGGCGCACCACTTTTGCGATACCCATATTTCTCCGCCACCATCTCGATGACGTGCGGCAGATGATGAGCCTGCAAGAGTTGATAAATGAACAAACGAACCTCCGCCGCGCCGCGCACCATCTCACAGTCGCAGACTTCAACACCATCGGCGCACGAGCCGCAGGGGCAATTGAATTGTGACGCGACTTCGTACACCGCCGGATAAAGTTTCGCCAATTCCTCGCCGCGCAGCGTGGGGTCGAAATCAGAAGCCGCCGTTGAATCTGGTTTTTGAAACCAGCGGAAGGCCAGCACCCCGATGGCAACGCCTGCAATGACCAGCGTCACATAAAGCGGCCAATGCGGTTTCGTCGTTCGAGCATTCGTTTGATGATTTCGACGCGGCGAAGCCGGCTTGCCGCAATAAGGGCAAAATTTCGAGCGCGGCGTGATGTGCCGGCCGCATTCATGGCATTTCATTTTGTGTCAGCAATGGAATTTCTCACTCAAAAATTACAAATACATAATACACAAGTCATCATTAAAAAGCAAGCCATTCATGTTTAATATGCTCAAACCAAACGACGCTCCATCGCCACGGCGCTGTCGCAACGATTCAAGCGAAATTCGACTGATTCGCGTACGGCGGCCGGAATTTCTTCGCGCGGAATTTCACGAAAACCGTGTTTGGCGGCCAAATCGCGAATCGTGTTGGTGAGCAAATAAACTTTTTGAATGCCGCTTTTGGCCGCGAGTTGCAAAAGCGTCTCTCCCAGCTCTTTTCCGACACCTCGGTTGCGCCAATTTTCGGCAACGGCAAATGATCGTACCAAACCGGCGTCGCCATAATGTTCAAGGCCAATCACACCGACAAGACTGCCGTTCTGCCGCGCCACCAAAGTCGAGTCCGAAATTTCGTGAAGGCCGTCGATGGGCAAATTGCTTCTTTGCAGCAGTTGTTCGATGGCCGGAAAATCTTCGGCGCTTGCCGGTTCGACGCGCGTCTTCACCTTTTCATCGACTGTGGGCTTGCGGCCGGCAACTTTGATGCTGGCAATTTTGATCTGTTCGAGAATCTCCGGATTCGCTTCGACAATCGCGCCGTACATTTGCTGCAACTGCGTATCGGCCAGAATCATTCCGCGAATCTGCTCCGGCGTGTAATCCAATCGCGCCTCCACGTGCACGTCGACGAGGCCGGCTTGCGTGAGCCGGGAAAGATAGTTAGCTTCCGGAATGGCGCCGCCGATGCAGCCGCAATAGGCCATTTTATCCTGGCGCACAAAAGCGGGAAGCGCATCGGCGACGATGTCGCTAATGGAAATGCGGCCGCCGGGTGTGAGCACGCGGTTGATTTCCGCAAAAACTTTCTCCTTGGCCGGGGAGAGGTTGATGACGCAATTCGAGATCACCCAATCGACGCTGCTGTTTTCAACCGGCATGCTTTCGGCCTCGCCCTGCCGAAATTCGACATTCGTGTAGCCGCCTTCACGGGCATTGCGCCGCGCGGTTTCGAGCATCGCCGGCGTCATGTCGAGGCCGATCACTTTGCCGCTTGGGCCGACTTTCTGCGCGGCGATGAAGCAATCGATACCCGCGCCGGAGCCGATGTCGAGCACGGTTTGGCCGGGCCGCACTTCGGTAAACGCCAGCGGGTCGCCGCAGCCAAAGCTTTTTTCGGCGGCAGCGTTTGGGATACTCGCCAGCACCTCTCTTTGATAACCCGCCAAATCAGGAATGTTGACGGCGTGATCCGAGCCTTTGGTGCAGCATCCTCCTGAAGACGGACTTTGCACTCGCTCGCTGTAATAAGCTTGTACCTGCGATTTGATTTTTTCCTCTTCGGTTGTCGCGGGTTCGGCGGTTACACTCGGCCCGCCGCAACAGCCGCCACTGACGGCGACGCGTAAAGTTTTGCCTTTGGTGAGTTGCTCGTTCATCGGAAGCTCTCCTTTAAATTTAGCGAAGCGTTTTTTTGCAGCTTGACAAGCTGCGGTTTATTGGCCAATTGGCGTAATGCCTTTGTTGCCGCATTTTCTTTATTGTCGTTTATACAGCAGGTGGTTAACCAATCCTGAACCGCCTCGGAGAAAATCTCCAGCCCGCCTAAAAGACTTTGCCGCTCGCTGGCCGGAATGCGTTCCAAAATCTGGCGCAGGCTGTTGAGCTGTTGCGCGCGAATGCCGGCGAGCAGCTTGCGACCGGTGGCGGTGAGGGCAATATAAATGAGGCGGCGGTCGTTCTCGTCAAACCGGCGCACGACTAATTCGCGGTCGATCAGGCCGTCGACCACGCGCGTCATCGTGCTTTTGTCAAGAAACATTTTCCGGGCGAGCTGCACCATGCTCATTTCGCCGTGCTCGCCGAGCATATCCAGCGTGTAACATTGCGAGACCGAGACGCCACAGCAGGTGATTTCGTTGCGGTCGCGCATTTGAAACTTGCGCAGCAAATCTTTGGTCAGGCGGTTCAATTTCTCCGCCTGTTGTTGAAGAGTTTTTTCGCTCATAGTTGGTTGAGTCTACGATTGTATTTGACAATAGTTGTGTTATACAACTAATTTAATAAAAAAATTTTGCGAAGGCAAGAACTTTTTTGTAAAAATATTAAGCGGATTGAACAGATTAAGCGAATAAAATAAAATGTATATTGTTCGCACAATCTTGGACAGAGCCCATAAACAAAAAGAAAAGCCCGCACCGACACAAGATAAGAGCTGGCGCAGGCTTTTTAATTAGCGACAATTGCTTTTGGGGTCTTTACCTCACGAGCATGACTTTGCTCTGTTTTACTTCATTCCCGGCCTCGAAGCGAATGAAATAAACACCGCTCGCTGCTGCCATACCACGATTATCATGTCCATCCCACGGCACGGCGTGTTCACCCGCGGCGCGATGCTCATGCAACAGCTCGCGAACCAATTGGCCGTTGAGATTATAAACGCGCAGCGTGGCCAAACCGGCTTCTCTCATCGTAAAACGAATTTGCGTGGAAGGATTAAATGGATTGGGATAAGCCGATAAAGCATAATTCTGCGGCGTACCGTTTTCAGTGACGGTGCTCAATTCTTTGGCCAACGGCGCTTCGACAACTTCGTAAATGTGGCCGAGGCTGGCGATGAGCGACGATTTGTTCTCGATGCCGAAAACTTGCGCGCGCAAGCTGATCTCACCGCCGGCCAAGTTGGAGGCAGCTATGGCTATCGTGCGCACGGTTGCCGGCAAGCTTTCAGAAGACGTGGTGATGACCGGCAGCCTGAGGCTTGCGCCATTTTTCTTTGCGAGCGCGATTTCGACGTTGATCAAATTGGCGCGGCTTTTAATGGCGGATAAACCTTGCCCGTTCACCTGGCAGCGGACGAACAAGCTTTCCACATCCGCAGGCAATGTCGACCATGATGAGGCCAAATTGGCAAAGGCATTGGCCGGCGCAAGCGAATTGGCGTCTTCTTTGGCTTCCGCAAACGGAACCGCGAATTCCTCGCCGGACTTGGTTTTGACGGCGAGCTTGTCGAGGCGGACTTCAAGCCAGTTGCCGGTCGTCGTGTCGATGACGGCAATGGAACGATGATAGGCTGTCGCCAATTGCTTGCCGCCGGCCTGACCGGCCATGTCTGCGCCGGTCTGGGTTTTGCTCAACGTTTCGGTGCTGGTTTGAATTTGGTAGGGCGCGGCGCTACCGGAAGTCCAAACATATTTGGCCGTGGTGTTGCCAATTGAGACAGAAGGATTCGTGCCCGCAGCTAAAAAAACCGCGCCTCCCCATGTTGAGCCGTCGTAGTGTCTCTTATAGATATTATTCAGGTCAAACCCTTGAAACAACAACTCGGCGGAATCGTTGACCAATCCGGTGATGGATGGGAGTTGTGGTTGGTTCAAAATAAAAGAGAGCACCGAATACACGCTGGGCCAGGTGCCCCAGTCGGTGGCCTTGCGATGGATGACGACGCGTTCGCCGTTTGATGTACTTGCCGCCTCCCAAGCGACGTGCAAGCGGGTGTTGCCGGCAGTGCCGCTGGGCGCAAACGAGGGCTTTTGATGTCCGGTGTAAGAGCCGGGAACGATGATAGAAAGATCTTTTAATAACGCCGCCCAGCCGGTCGAGTCTCCGCTTTTATAATACCGATAATAAATGGTGCCATTGCTAGAGTTGGCGTTAACGAGAGCCGTGCGCGCGTAGCCCGAATAGGTGGTGGTAATAGCGAGAGCAGGCGTTCTGGCAGGCGTGCCGGAAGTTGGAACAGGCGTCACCGGGCTCCAAGTGTTGCCGTTATCAGTGGAAGTTTGGTAGCTTAAATTAGTCGCGGTGCGATAGACGATCATGAGTTGATTGGTTGCGGGACTAACAATGACAGGCAGCGGTGGATTGGCGCCGACATTGGTGGCTGGGACTTTGCGGTTGCTCGTCGGCCATGTCGCGCCGTAATCCGTGCTTTTATGAACCGTGATGTCGTACGAGCTGCCAGTGTTCTTTTGCCAGACCACGTAAATGTTGTTATCGCGCGTGTAGATTGAAGGGCTGGTCTTCGTACCATCTGAAAGGCCGTTGCTGAGGCGTTTTGGCGTGCTCCAGTTGATCCCATCGGTGGAATTGCGGTAAAAAATCTCTTGCTTGCCGGAGGTGGTGCCGGACTCAAAAGTGAGGTGATATTTTCCATTGTTGTCCCTGACCACACGCCGGCCATTGTTGCCTGCGGTGGCGTTGACGGACACGGATTTGTTGGCATACGCGTGGACCAAGAGCAAGGCTTGATAGGCGTCGATGCGGCCATATCCCATGTACCTGTTCCAACCAATGCTGTTGTATGCATACTGCCCAACCTTGTTCGCAGAGGATGTTATGATATCGTAGACCTGTTTGACCGTCAGCGTTGGATTGATAGAGAGAATTAATCCGCACAGCGCGCTGACATGGGGTGCCGAAAAGCTTGTTCCCGAGTCAGTTATATAATCGTTTGTAATGTTCGGATTGTAGTGCGCCGTCAATACATCATATCCCGGAGCAGCTACATCAATGAACGAATTGACGGGATCATTAATCGGATTGGTGCCCGGACTGTAGTTCCAGACGTCTACAAAATTATCTGAGTTGTTAGTTGCGCTCACCGCAATGACCTGCCCCGTGTCAGCAGCAAACCAGTACGCGGCTGGATAACTCACATATGGTGGTGTCGGGAAGTAATTTCCAGCAGCAGCTACGCACGGAACATTTTGCAGAAGCGCATAGGCAATGTACTCCCGTAGATAAGCATTGAAGGGAAATGTGATCCAACTCATGTTGATCACACTGGCGCCGTTGTCTACCGCTAGGGTGACATCGTAAAATTCTAATTGACCCCACGTTTGAAATTTTAAATTCCAACCTAAGCTGGCCATCCCCAAACTATTATTGGTAGCGGCTGCTGCAACCGATGCAACTTGTCGGCCATGATCACCTTTCCACATTTCCCCACTCGAACTTTGCTTGTTTTGCAGGTCTTCATGATTCTCCGTAGCTGATATTGAAAACAAATCATTGATCGCGATCTCAATGGTTGCGCTCCCTTGGGTTATATCCCAAGCTTTATCAGCCAAAATCTTCGGCAGGTTCCACTGTTGAGAATATAGAGCATCGTTTGGGGTTGCCGCTAGATATATCCAGACCGGTTCTTCTGCATACTTCACAAACCGCAGTCGTCTTAAATCTGTAAGGATAGAATCAATCGGAACAGGCTTAGAAAACAAAAGATTGAACACTTGAGAAAAATCCGGAACGGCAACAACTTTGTTTGTGCCCCTTGCAACTCTGAAGATATCACCCCAGACATGGTTTGGGTGCCTCTTAATGAGTCTGAACTTTCCATACTTCCTTTCGAGATCGGCGAAATAGGCCTCGATTGTTGAAAAAGCGGGGTTAATATCAGACCGATTAGCCTCTGCAATCCCTTTTGGCAAGCCAATGACGTTCTCACTGAAATTCACCAGCACTCGGTCGGAATACCTGACACCTTTGCTATCGGTAAATATTTCTGCTTCTTTCCAAATCTGTTGCGACCTTTGTGCGAAAGCGGCACCGCAGAAGATCAAAGCAGCGGCAAGGCAAAGCATGGCGCTGATTCTTATTTGAGCAAAAGCATTTTTTGTGACTTGACGTTTCGATCAATGGATAAAACTCCATAATAAATTCCGCTGGATACCGGCCTGGCTTTTTCATCCTTGCCATCCCATATAATCCGATGATGTCCTGTTCCACGAAAACCGCGATCCAGGACTTTCACAATTCTGCCGAAGATATCGTAGATGATGAGTTCGACATGATCTGCGCGCTGCAGGCTGAATTCAATAGCCGTATCCCCATTAAATGGATTCGGATAATTTGGGTAAAGCGTAAAGCCTTCCCAAAGATCTTGCACGATCTCATTTCTGTCATTCACCTCTGTAGAGAGTGTTTCGAAGTATGCCCGGATTCCACTGCTATAATCTGACAGCCAAAGATTGTTATTTTTATCAATGGCTAAGTTTAATACTGGTCCCAAGTAGCGATCAAGAACAACTGAAAGCTTGCTATTCTCAAACTTCATAATTGCACCGACAATACCAAACCGCACTGTACCCATCCAGATGATTCCGGATGAATTGGTCGCAAAGCAAAGCGGGAGGTTATCAACATGTGCGGCATCATTTGGCAAATGCGTGGAATAGAAGTCCCATCTTATGCCGTCGTATCTGACGACCCCATACAAATTAGAATCATAAACGCTCATCCATTTGGCATTGACTTTGTCAACAAAAACTCGTACGACAGTATTTGCCCGCAAACCCGAATTCGTGATATCGTATAATGTGGTTGTCGTTCCATCGAAGCGCACCAATCCTGTTGCTGTTCCGATCCACAATGCTTCCGTCCGGTCCACAGCGAAGGAGGTCACCTTCCTTACCCAATTCGGTAGATTGTATACCTGCCAGCTTGAACCATCGTAGCGTAAAAAAACCGGCCGCGTGCTGTCCGGATTCGAATGTTTCAACCAAATCCACTTGTTGTTTTTGCGATCAACTTCGATCTTGCTAATAGTCATTGTCCCGAGCAACGCTTGGGATGAGGAATTGAACGCCCTCCAGTTTTGTCCATCGAACCTGACTACCTGCGGCTTCCGCCGACCCAGAATATTCCTTTCGAATCGATTGTAAAAGTGTGAGGAAGCAATTGGTGTAGAGAGTTGAAGATTTTGTAACGGAAATGATCGATTTTCCCAAGCTGCTCGTCACCGACTTCCATCATCACGAGGCTTTCCGTATCTGCGGTCCATTTCTTGTTCAATTTATCCACCACAATTGATAGGCCAAGAGCGTTATTCGAGAAATAGGTTTTTACGGCAGACCAAGTGCTGCCATCAAACTTTTCGATTCCTTTCTTTATGCCTAACCATTTGTTGTTTTCTGTGTCAACGACAATGGCGCTAACCTCATTATCGCTCAAGCCCGAATTGCTGCTATTAAATGTTTGCCAGCGGGTGCCATCAAAGCTGGCCATTCCCCGAGGTCCACCCTCAGAGCCATACCAGTCAAAAATTGAAACCCAAATTGTTCCTGATTTATCCACCGCAATCGTGCGAATATTTCTTGAAGGAAGGCCGGAATTACCTGGGTGGTATATTACCCATTTTTCGCCATCAAATTTATGCAAGCCGCCGCCCAAATAAACGCCGTTCTCATGAATTGCGTAAGTCGCCGCCCACACATTATTCTTGCTGTCAACCGCAATTCCGGTGACGAATTCCAGGCCGTTCGTATTCCAGATCATCACGTTAGTGCCATCAAGTCTCACTATGCCTTTGCCCCACGTTCCAAACCATTTGTTGCCACGCTGATCAATTGCTATTGCCGTAATCTTCTTTTCCGGCAACATCGAATTCAGATTGTCAAATGTTTTCCACGTTTTGCCGTCATAATAAATGACACCATTGTATGTGCCGATCCAAAGACCGGCGCTGTCAGCTTTGAGCGATCTGACAATATTTGAAGGCAAAAGTGAATTGGCGTTTGTAAGAACGCTCCACTCTTTTTGATTCCATCGAATTAAGCCATATTCACTGCCAAACCAGAATGTACTCTGTGAGTCGACTTCGATATCGAGAATTGTTCTCGTGACTAATCCCGGTGTGATGCCTGGAACAAACTGTCTGATCTCGCCGGTGTCCAAATTAAGCTCGTAAATTCCGCTAAAGCTCGCAAATACGACTTTGCTACCCATCCTGATTAAGTCTACTGTTGGACCAAAAGAGGGGAACCGCACCAACCCGCTGCCAGAAAGTTGGTCATCCCATTTTTTTTCCAAAGTTAGCGGAGTCAAAGGGTCCTTCGGTATTTGAGCAATGAGCAATGTTGGAAAGAATATGCCTAAGACAATACTCCCGATAATGGTACGATTAAACCATAGCTGGATTTCGTTTAGCAGTTTCTGTATGATTGACAGAAACACAAAAAAGACAATTGTACTTCTCATGGGTGTAATCTCCAAAGTTGTGGTGCAAGAAGTGGTACAACATTCGAGCTAAAAACAGCAATGCCTTGGGCGAGACAAAATTTTGTCTCAGTAAAATTGAAATGCAAGATGATTGCAATAAAGACACTTCACCTGTTTACAGCTTGATCAAAAGTAATTTTGATACCAGCCATACAGCATAAAATGCCCCTTGCCATCATTGGCATCCATTATATACCATCCAACGCAATAGGATGAGTGATGAGTGATGAGTGATGAGTGATGAGTGATGAGTGATGAGTGATGAGTGAGAGGCTTCCCCGACCTCCCATCACAACTCGCACAATATACTTCCTATTGACCCGAGTCGTCGTTCCTAAGTTGTGTAACAACAATATAGCAAAATACTATTCAAATTTGCAAGAGAAAAATTTTTCTTTCCTAAAATTTTTTTCCGTCAAATTTTTTTGTTGGGAAATCGAAGTATTAGGCAGAGAATTTGCCATGAGCGTAATTTCGTCTTGTTACCCGCTTTAAAGTCCGCTGGCTGTATATTACGCCGCGTTACCAGCCAAACCCAGCTCGTTGGCCGCGGCTTTCATGGCTTCAAGCACGGCGGCGATATGTTCATCCAGCGGGAGGCCCAATAATTCCGCGCCGCGCGTGATGTCGTCGCGGCTTACTTGTCGCGCGAAGGCTTTATCCTTCATCTTTTTTTTGACCGAACTCACTTCAACCTCCAGTACGCTTTTGTTTGGCCGCACCAGGGCGACGGCGGTGATAAAGCCGCACAATTCGTCAACGGCAAGAATGGTTTTTTCCATCGGCGTTTCGGGTTTGACGCCGGTGTAATCGGCGTGCGCCAGAATCGCGCGCGCAATTTCTTCCGGCTCGCCCCTCTCGCGCAAGAGTTTCACCGTCTGATACGGATGCTCTTCCTTGCTCGGATGCTTCTCGTAGTCCATGTCGTGCAAAATGCCGACGACGGCCCACTTTTCTTCGTCTTCTCCGAATTTGCGGGCGTAAAAACGCATCGCGGCCTCAACTGCCAGCATGTGTTTGCGCAGGCTCTCACTCTGCGTCCATTCGCACATTAAAGTATAGGCTTGCTCGCGGGTCATCATGTTTTCCTCATCACGATTTTTTGAGTTTTGCTTTTAAACTGGCTGGCCGAGGCCGCCCGGCTGACACCTTCTGCGTTACTCGATTTTCACGGCCGTGCCGCATGCCGTCACCATCAGCATGCCGCTGTTGGCGCCGAGCACTTCGTAATCAAGATCGACGCCGACGACGGCGTTGGCGCCGAGCTGCGAGGCCATGGCTTCCATTTCATCCATGGCGATTTGCCGCGCCTGGCCCAGCTCTTTTTCGTAAGCGCCGGAACGGCCGCCGACAATGTCGCGAATGCCGGCAAAAAGATCGCGAAAAATATTCGCGCCCATAATCGCCTCGCCGGTGACGATGCCGAAGTATTGCACGATGCGTTTGCCTTCAACATTTTGGGTGGTCGTGGTAATCATGTTTGTTCTCCCTGAATTTTCAATAAAAGGGGGCGTTTTGTTGCGTAGAGGAGATGAATGTCCAGCTCACGTATCCCAACGCGGACGAGCCGCAACCAAACAGGTTTATGACAAAAAACAATTTTCCAACGGATAGAAAAATCCAACGGATGAAAAGCAAAAGCATTAGACAAAATAATTTAAAGACAAAA
>Ga0247727_10018428_pt1 | contig 10973 bp, 8 predicted proteins | sample WisWelCaveWW1625_FD_202498 | JGI IMG/M metagenome (GOLD analysis project Ga0247727, IMG submission 202498) | Biofilm microbial communities from Wishing Well Cave, Virginia, United States - WW16-25 | ecosystem: Environmental > Aquatic > Deep subsurface > Groundwater > Cave microbial mat | place...
GCCAGATTCATCCGTCGCAGGTCGTAGAAAACGCCGGGGAAGTCAGCGCCGCGTACCCGGATCGCCCCTTCGACTACCAGAAAGCGCTGAATGAGATGGTGCACCGCTACATCGTGGGCGCACTCGGGATCGTCATCCTCGGTCTGGCGGCACTCTCGGTCTGGAATCGCCGTGACCCTGCGCAACCGCGCGTGTTGCCCTGGCTGATCGTCGTGCTGGTCGTGCTGCAGGCGCTGCTTGGCATGTGGACGGTGACGCTCCTGCTGAAGCCGCTGATCGTGACGCTGCACCTGCTGGGCGGCCTCACGACGCTTTCCTTGTTGTGGTGGCTCGCACTCGCCCCGGAGCGGCGCGAGTTGAAGGCGGCCGAGAGGCCGGTGCGCAATCTCGCGATCGTGGCGATGGCGGTCGTCACGATGCAGGTGTCGCTCGGCGGCTGGACCAGCAGCAACTACGCGGCCGCGGCCTGCGCGGAATTCCCGGCCTGCCATGGGCGCTGGTGGCCCGACATGGATTTCGCGAATGCTTTTGTGTTGTGGCGCGGGCTGGGAATGGATTACGAGGGCGGCGTGCTCGACGCGCCCGCACGCGTCGCCATTCATTATTCACACCGACTGGGCGCTTACCTGACGGCGCTCGTGTTGTTGCTGCTCGTCGTGGGTGTCTGGCGGCGCGGTCAGACCCTGCTCACCCGCGCGGCGGGGATTGCCGTGCTGGCGACGCTGCTTCTGCAGATCCTGATCGGCATGAATCTCATCTGGCAGGGCTGGCCGCTTTGGCTCGGCACCCTGCACAACGGGGGTGCTGCGGCCATCGTGCTCGCGATGGTCACGCTGCTCCGCTATCTGGCACCGCGCCGGGAAGGCGGACCGATCCGCCTGCGATCCTGAAGCGGATTCAGACGTACTGAATCAGGACGGGCAGTACCGCGACGACCAGCGCCAGGGTGACGGCGAGTCCGGAACGATTGAAGAGAAACATGGCGGCCTCCGATCTGTTAATTGCGGGGGCCAACTTAACCGTTCGTATTGTTCTGATAAACAAGCTAAAACTGACTTTATTGTTCACCAATATGATCTAATTGTCACCCATGGACTCCTTGCAGGCCATGCAGGCATTCAGCCGGGTCGCGGAGCTGGGGTCCTTCACGCGTGCCGCGGATGATCTGGGCCTGTCGCGCGCGATGGTCAGCACGCATGTCCGGCGGCTCGAAAAGCGCTTCGGGCTCCGGCTCCTGAATCGCACCACGCGCAAAGTCGCCCTCACACCGGCCGGCACCGAGTACCTGGGTCATTGCAAGCGCGTATTCACGGAACTGCGCGCCGCCGAGGAAATGCTGCGCCGGACCCAGGAACAACCGACGGGGCGATTGCGCGTGGACGTGCCGGGATCATTCGGCCGGCACATCCTGCTGCCGGCGCTGCCGGAATTCCTTGCGTGTTACCCCGGCATCGACCTGGACCTGCGGCTCAACGAACGTCTCGTCGATCTGGTCCAGGAAGAGGTGGATCTGGCGGTGCGCGCAGGCACTGTCACCGACCCGAATCTCGTCGCGCGCCGCATCGCAGGCTCGCACTGGATCACCTGCGCATCGCCCGGCTATCTCGCGAAGCGCGGTCGGCCGCGCACGCTCGCGGACCTGGCCGGCCACAGGCTGATCGGCTCGATACCGGCCGACTCCCACCAACCGCGGCCCTGGCACTTCGCCCCCGAGACCGGCGCTCTGCCGGAACGGCCCAGGTTCTGTCTCACGATCAACGAAGCCGAGGCCGCGATGCTCGCGGCATTGCACGGCGCCGGCATCACGCAGACCATGGACTTGCTGGCCGCGCGCGCACTCGCCACCAACGAACTCGTGCTGGTGCTGCCGGAAACCACGCTGCCCGGCCCGCCGCTTTCGATCGTGCACACGCCCGCCGCGCAAAAACTCGCCCGCGTGCGCGTCTTTGCCGAATTCCTGCGCGAGCTGCTCGAAGGTGTCGCGCGGCGGGCCGCGGCGGCGACCGGGCTGCCGCAGGAGCCTTGAAATTGGTAGCATCTTCGTACACTGATGAGCACCAAAGAACAAAGCGCAGGTAGCGCAGCCGACTCCGTCGCCTGGGCCCGGGCCCGCGATTATTTCGAGCTGACCAAACCCAAGGTCGTCTCGCTGATCATGTTCACGGCGATCGTCGGCATGTTCCTCGCCGTGCCGGGTTTCCCGCCCGCGGGCGCCTTGGTCTGGGGCACGATCGGCATTGCGCTCGCCGCGTCCTCGGCCGCCGCGATCAATCATGTGCTCGATTGGCGCATCGATGCGGAGATGGCTCGCACGCGCCAGCGGCCGCTGCCGCGCGGCACGGTGTCTGAAGCCTATGCGCTGTCTTTCGCCTTTGTGCTCGGCGCGGGCTCGATGCTGATCCTTGCGCTGCTCGTCAACGCGCTGACGGCGATCCTGACTTTCTTCTCGCTGATCGGCTACGCGGTCGTCTACACGGTGTGGCTCAAGCGCGCGACACCGCAGAACATCGTGATCGGCGGTGCGGCGGGTGCCGCGCCACCGGTGCTCGGCTGGACCGCGGTCACGGGCGCGGTGGACTCCAATGCGCTTCTGCTGTTCCTGATCATCTTCGCGTGGACGCCGCCGCATTTCTGGGCGCTTGCGATCGCGCGGCGCGACGAGTACGCGCGCGTCGGCATTCCGATGCTGCCCGTCACGCACGGCGTCGAGTATACGAAGCTCTTCATCTGGTACTACACGATCCTGCTCACGGTGGTGACGGTCATGCCCTGGTTGACCGGCATGGCGGGGCTTGCGTATCTCGCGTCGGCGCTGGTGCTCGACGGTGTGTTCCTGCGCTACGCCTGGGCGCTGCGCGTTTCCGAGCGCGCCGACCTGCCGATGCGCACCTTCCGTTATTCCATTAATTACCTGGCGCTGCTGTTCGCGGCGCTTCTGATCGACCACTACCTGCCGCGCGCATTCTTCTGAAGTAGCGCCGGAAGTCGGGGACAACATGCGCTGGCGCGGACGCAGGCAGAGCGACAACATCGAAGACCGGCGCGGGCTGCGCGTCGGCCGTACCGCCGGCATCGGCGGCATCGGCCTGGTCGCGGTCGTGCTGATCAGCATGTACTTCGGCGTCGATCCCTCGGTGCTGCTCGGTGGCGTACAAACGTCGCAGGTCGGATCGGGGCCCGGGAGTTCGGAGCCCTATCGCGAAACGGCGACCGAGGCGGAGCGGCGCGAGCAGATCGCCGTCGTGCTCGCGGACACCGAAGATGTCTGGAGCGCCGTGATGACGGAGCTGCGCGGCAGCTATCGCGAACCGAAGGTCGTGCTGTTTTCCGGCGCCGTCGAATCGGAATGCGGTTTTGCCGAAGCGGCCGTGGGTCCGTTCTATTGCCCCGCGGACGAGAATGTCTTCATCGACCTGTCGTTCTTCGACGAGCTGGATCAGCGCCTCGGTGCCGGCGGAGATTTCGCGCAGGCTTACGTCATCGCGCACGAGGTCGGCCACCACGTGCAGAACCTGCTGGGTACATCGGGTCGCATCCAGGAACTGCGCCGGCGCGTCGATGAAATCGAGGGCAATCAGTTGAGCGTCCGCCTGGAACTGCAGGCGGATTGCTACGCCGGGCTCTGGGCGCGGCATGCCGAACAGACCGCGACCATTCTCGAACCTGGGGACATCGAGGAAGCGCTGGGTGCGGCGAGCGCCGTTGGCGATGACCGCCTGCAGCGGCGCGCCGGGGGCCAGGTCGTCCCCGATTCCTTCACTCACGGCAGCTCCGAAGAGCGCATGCGCTGGTTCCGGCATGGCTTCGATACCGGCACGCTCGAGGGCTGCGACAGTTTCCGGGAAGGCGCGTTGTGACAGTGCGCAAGCACCCCGTCCCGGCGGCATTCGCCAGGGACGCCAGGGTCAAAGCCGCGGACTACGATGCTATGTACCGGGAATCGGTACAGAACCCGCAAGGATTCTGGGCGCGCATCGCGAAGCGCATCGACTGGATCCGCTTCCCGACACGCATCAAGGACGCCTCCTTCGATCCCGCGAACTTTCGCGTGCGCTGGTTCGAGGACGGCGAGCTGAACGTTTCGGTCAACTGCCTGGATCGCCAGCTCGCCAAGCGCGGCGACAAGACGGCGTTGCTGTTCGAGGGCGACGATCCCGGCAGTTCGCGCGCCATCAGTTACCGCGAGCTGTACGCCGAGGTCTGTCGCTTCGGCAATGCGCTGCGCGCGGCGGGCGTCCGCAAGGGCGACCGCGTCACGATCTACATGCCGATGATCCCCGAAGCCGCGGTCGCGATGCTGGCCTGCGCGCGCATCGGCGCCGTGCACTCGGTCGTGTTCGGCGGCTTCTCGCCGGAATCGCTTGCAGGCCGCATCCAGGATTGCGAGTCGACAATTGTGATCACCGCCGACGAGGGCGTGCGCGGCAACAAGACGATTCCGCTCAAGGCGAATGTGGACACGGCGATAGCGGCCCGCGGCCTGTCGGTCAACAACGTCATCGTCGTGCGCCGCACGGGTGGCAAGGTCACCTGGGTCGCCGGCCGCGATTTCTGGTACCACGAGCTGACGGCAGCGCAACCACCGATCTGCGAACCCGAGCACATGAATGCGGAGGATCCGTTATTCATCCTCTATACCTCGGGCTCGACCGGCAAGCCCAAGGGCGTGCTGCACACGAGCGGCGGCTATCTCGTCTTCGTGAATTTCACGTTCTCCAGCGTCTTCGACTACCGCGAGGAGGACATCTACTGGTGCACGGCGGACGTCGGCTGGGTCACGGGCCACAGCTACATCGTGTATGGCCCGTTGTCGAATGGCGCGACCAGCGTGATGTTCGAGGGCGTGCCGAATTACCCGGACGTATCGCGCTTCTGGCGCGTCGTGGACAAGCACAAGGTCACGATTTTCTACACGGCGCCGACTGCGATCCGCGCGCTGATGCGCGATGGCGACGCGCCCGTGAAGGCCTGCTCGCGCAAGAGCCTTCGCCTCCTTGGCACCGTCGGCGAGCCGATCAATCCCGAGGCCTGGGAGTGGTACCACCGCGTGGTCGGCGACGGGCGCTGCCCGATCGTGGACACCTGGTGGCAGACCGAGACCGGCGGAATACTCATTTCGCCGTTGCCGGGCGCGACGGCGCTGAAAGCCGGTTCGGCGACGCTGCCGCTGCCTGGCATCGTGCCGGCGCTCGTCGACAACGAAGGCAAGGAACTGCTGGGCGCCGCCGACGGCAATCTGATCATCAAGGACAGTTGGCCCGGCCAGATGCGTACCGTCTATGGCGATCACCAGCGCTACATCGATACCTATTTCAAGACCTTCCGCGGCAGTTATTTCACGGGCGACGGCGCGCGCCGCGACGAGGACGGCTACTACTGGATCACCGGCCGCGTGGACGATGTCATCAATGTCTCCGGCCATCGCATCGGTACGGCCGAGGTCGAGAGCGCCCTGGTTGCGCATGCGAAGGTTGCCGAAGCCGCGGTCGTCGGATTTCCGCACGAGATCAAGGGCCAGGGCATCTATGCCTATGTCACGCTGATCACCGGCGAGCAGCCTGCCGAATCGCTACGCAAGGAACTCGCAGCCTGGGTGCGCAAGGAAATCGGGCCAATCGCACAACCTGACTTCATACAATGGGCACCTGCGCTACCGAAGACGCGCTCGGGCAAGATCATGCGGCGGATCTTGCGCAAGATTGCCGCGAACGAGCACGACCAGCTCGGCGACACCTCGACGCTCGCGGACCCGGCCGTGATCCAGGACCTCGTCGCCAACCGGCGCAAGGCCAACGAATGAGCCGTCTCTTCATACTGGCCCTCGCGCTTCTGCTCGCGGCACCCGCGGCGGGCGCAGACCGGTTGCGGGTCGGAACCTGGAATCTCGAATGGATGATGACGCCCGAGACCTTCGATGCGCTCGCCAAGCGCTGCCTCGGCAAGGATCAGCGCGCGGGTGGCCACGATCGGGCGATTCCCTGCGACCGGGTGCCCAAGGGACGCTGGGGCGCTAAGGACTTGGCACGCCTGCGCAGCTTTGCGGCGGAAGCCGACCTCGATGTCATCGCCATGCAGGAGATTGACGGCCGAGAGGTGGCGAAGCGGATCTTTCCGGAACATGTTTTCTGCTTCACGACCCGGCACAACGTGCAGAACGTCGGCTTCGCTGTCCGCCGCGGCATTCCGCATCGCTGTGAACGCGATTACCGCCCGCTCGGGCTCGACGACTACGTGCGCCGCGGTGCAGACCTGACGCTCTACCCCGGCACGGGCCGCGCTATCCGGCTCCTGGCGGTGCATCTGAAGTCCGCCTGCCATAGCGACCCGCTCAACGAGCCGCGCGATGCCTGCCGTCAGCTTCAGCAGCAGGTGCCGATCCTGGAAGACTGGATCGACCGGCGCGCACGCGCTGACAACGCATTCGCCGTGATCGGCGACTTCAACCGGCGCTTCGACCGCGACAAGGAAACGGCACGCGATGCAAAGGGCCGTACCGTGGCGATGTGGCCCGAGATCAACGACGGCGACCCGCCCGGGGCGGAACTCGTGAACACCGGCGTCGAACATGGCGCGATCGCCTGCGGCAATGGTTATGGCCCGCGCCAGCCCATCGATTACTTCGTGCTCGGCAGGAAGCTCTCCCGCGTGCTGGTGGCAAACTCCTACAAGGTCTGGAATTACCCGCAGGGGCCGCACTGGCCCGATCATTGCCTGCTCACGATCGAACTGGAACCGGAGCGCCTCGATGGCCTATGACCCCGACAACATCTTTGCGCGCATCCTGCGCGGCGAGATTCCCTGCCACCGCGTCTACGAGGATGCGGATACGCTCGCGTTCATGGACATCATGCCGCAGGCCGAGGGCCACACGCTGGTGTTGCCAAAGTCCGCCGGCGAGGACATCTACGGGACATCGCCGGAAGCGCTCGCAGCCGCCATCCGCACTGCGCAGACGGTCGCACGCGCTGTCAAGAAGGCGTTCGGTCCGCCGGGCATCATGATCGCGCAACTGAACGGCGCCGCCGCGGGACAGAGCGTTTTTCACCTTCACATTCACGTCATTCCGCGCTACGCGGGCAAGGATCTCGGAATCCACGCCACGAAGCAGGCGGACCATGCCGTGCTCGCGGAGCATGCCGCGCGCATCCGCGCGGCGTTGTAGCGCAGAATCGTCGGCACCGGCCGCGCTTTTCCAGGGGAGAGCAAATGTCATGCCCGCAATGAAAACGATGATCGCGGCGGCGCTCCTGTCCGTCGCTGCCAGCAGCGCCACGGCGCAGCAGGTCGAAAAGGACGTCGGAATCGTCGCCGAGGAAGTAGCGTCGCAGATGCAGGCTTTCAGCTATCGCGAAGGCCCGAAGTCCTACCTGCTGTTTCGCAGCACTTCGATCGCGCTCGCCGCGGAAGGCGACGGGCAGGTCGAGTTCCAGGATGGCCGTTCAACCGTGGAGATCTCGGTACGTAAGCTGCCGCAGCCATGGAGCCTCGGGCCCTACACGACCTATGTCCTCTGGGCCATCACTATCGACGGCCGGGCCACGAATCTCGGGTCGATCGAGGTCGCGGACGGGCGCGGGTCGCTGGATACCTCCACCGCGCTGGCGCAATTCGCACTGATCGTCACTGCGGAGCCGCACTTTGCCGTGACCACGCCGAGCCGCGGCATCGTGCTGCGCAATCTCGCTCGAAACGTCAAGGGTCAGGCCACGATCATTTCCGGCCTCGCCGAGCGCATGGACTATGCCGCGCTCAGGCCGGAGGCCGTCGGTCCGCGGTCCAAGCTGCCGCTCGACCTGGTCCAGGCACGCTATGCACTGCAGATCGCCGAACTTGCACAGGCAAAGCAGTTTGCCGGCGGGATCTACGACAAGGCGCGCGCACTGCTGACGGCGGCCGAGGCCGCACAGGCCAGCAGAAAGTACCGCGAACGCAAGGAGGCCCCCCGCCTGTCGCGCGAGGCGGTGCAGGCCGGCGAAGATGCACGGCGCGACGCGATCGAAGCGAAGGTCGCGACCGAGGAGCGGGCACGGCGCGACGCCGCGGCGCTCGCGGCACGCCAGGTGGCGGAGGGAAAAGCGCGCTTGGAGGCCGAGGCCGCGCGCGAGGAAGCTGCGCGCCAGGCCGCGATCGCCCTCGAAGAAGCGCGGCGCCGCGAGGAACAGGCGGCCCGTGAAGCTGCTGCAAAAGCCGCCGCCGAGGAAGCGGCGAAGGCGCGGGCGGAGTTCACCGCGCGCCTGAATCGCGCACTGCCGACCCGTGACACCGACCGCGGCATCGTTGCGGAAATCTCCGGTGTGCTGTTCGCGACCGGTACCGCCACGCTGAACGCCGAGGCCCGCGAGGGGCTCGCGCGATTCTCCGGCATCGTTGGTACCTATCCGGAGCTGCGCTTCAGGATTGAAGGGCACACCGACAGCACCGGCAGCTACGAAACCAACCGGATGCTGTCGATGCAGCGCGCGATCGCCGTCCGCGACTACCTGATCGCCCAGGGCGTTGCCGCGTCGAGCACCGAAGTGGAAGGCCTCGGGCCGGACCGGCCGGTCGCGGACAATACGACGGCTGGAGGCCGTGCGCAGAACCGGCGCGTTGAAATCGTGCTGACCGGCGGTCCGGTCGGGCAAGCACGCGGTGCCCGACAGCCGTGACCGGCGCCGCATGAGCGAATCGCCGGACCTGCGTTTCTACGAACGCCTGCTCGCGGTCGCGGGACTCGCGCTACTCGCCGTGTTGCTGTACCAGATCCTCCAGCCATTCTTCACACCGCTGGCCTGGGCGATCTTTCTCGGCTTTCTGCTGCAGTCCGCTCAGGCGCGCCTCACGGGCTGGCTGCGCGGACGCGATTCGATCGCCGCAAGTCTGTTGACGATCGTGGTACTGCTGATGTTCGTTGGCCCCCTGACCGGGCTTGCCGTGGCCTTCGCGCGGCAGGCGGCCGATCTCGCCGGCCTTCTGCAGCAATGGCTGGAGCTCCATCAGGGGCGTGGCTTCCTCGAGTTCGCCGACCTGCCGCTGCTCGGCCGGGTGCTCGAGTGGCTCGATCAATACACCAGGATCAGCACGGCCGAGTCCCAGGCCTGGCTGATCGAGGGAGCCAGGAAACTCTTCGAGCAGCTCGCCGGGTTCGGCGGCACGGCGCTCCTGGGCGCGGTGGGCACCTTGCTGAATTTCACCGTGATGCTGTTCCTGCTGTTCTTCTTCATCCGGGACGGCCGCAGCATGGCGCGCGCGGCGATCAATCTCGTGCCACTTGAGCCTTCGAGGCGCGACGAACTGCGGGATCGGCTCGGGGCCGTGACACATGCCGTCGTGCTCGGCACCGTCGTGACTGCGGCGATTCAGGGCCTGCTGCTCGGTATCGGCTTCGCGGTGGTCGGCCTGCCGGCGCCGGTCGTATTCGGCGTGATCGGCGCCGTGCTCTCCGTCGTGCCATTCGGCGGCACCGCGCTCGTCTGGGTGCCGGCGGTCGGGGTGCTGCTGTTCCAGGGCCGCTACGTTGCCGCGATCGTGCTGGCCGTCATCGGCGTGTTGGTCAGCACCGTGGACAACTTCCTGAAACCGATGTTGATTTCGGGCCGCGCCGTCGTGCCGACGCTCGCGGTCTTCATCGGTGTGCTGGGCGGCCTCGTCGCCTTCGGCATGATCGGCATGTTCCTTGGGCCCGTGGTCATCGCACTCGTGCTCGCCCTCGTGAATTTCGCCCAAGACACGAAAAAGGGGACGCGCCCCTTTTCATGAAAAAGGGGGCGCGTCCCCTTTTTCGGAAGCAGCGATAAGCCCGGGGCGCTTGCTAGAATGCGCGCCCCATGCCGCCGCACGACCTCCTCGAATCGCTGAACGACGCCCAGCGCGAAGCCGTCAGCGCGCCGCTCGTCCCGATCCTGGTGCTGGCCGGCGCCGGCAGCGGCAAGACGCGCGTGCTGACGCATCGCGCCGCCTGGCTGATCCGCGAGCACGGCGTGTCGCCGCACGGACTCATGGCCGTCACCTTCACGAACAAGGCCGCTACCGAGATGCGCGGTCGCATCGAGTCGTTGCTGGACATGCCCGGCGGCGCGCTATGGGTCGGCACATTCCACGGCATCGCCCATCGGCTGCTGCGCCGCCATTGGCGCGAAGCGGGACTGCCGCAGTCCTTCCAGATCCTGGACGAGGAAGACCAGCACCGGTTCGTCCGCAAGATCATCCGCGAGCAGAATCTCGACGAGCAGCGCTGGGTGCCGCGTGAAGTTCAGGGTTTCATCAATGCGAACAAGGACGAAGGCCGGCGCGCGAAGCGTCTCGATGACCGCGGCGACCCGACGCGCCAGCAACTGATCAAGCTGTACACGCAATACCAGGCGCGCTGCGAACAGGCGGGCGTCGTGGACTTCGCCGAGCTGCTGCTGCGGAGCTACGAGACGCTACGCGACGTGGCGGAACTCGGTTCGTATTACCGCGAGCGCTTCCGGCACCTGTTGGTGGACGAGTTCCAGGACACCAATAGTGTCCAGTACGAATGGCTCAAGTTCCTCGCAGGCACGCCGGGCACTCCATTCGTGGTCGGAGACGATGATCAGTCCATCTACCGCTGGCGCGGCGCGCGCGTCGAGAACATGCAGCATTTCCGCCGCGATTTTTCGGCAACCGTCCACCGGCTCGAGCAGAACTACCGCTCGACACCGGTGATCCTCGCCGCCGCCAATGCGATCATCGCGAAGAATACCGATCGCATGGGCAAGGAGTTGTGGACTGCGGCCAAGGGTGGCGAGCCGATCCGCGTCTACGCGGCCTTCAACGAGCGCGACGAGGCCGATTTCGTCCTCGAGCGGATCCGCGGGCACCAGCGCACGGGCCTGCCACTCGCTGCCGCGGCTGTGCTGTACCGCTCGAATGCCCAGTCACGCGCCTTCGAGGAGGCGCTGATGGCGGCGCGCATTCCGTATCGCGTCTACGGCGGCCTGCGGTTCTTCGAGCGCGCCGAGATCAAGGAC
>Ga0247727_10018429_pt1 | contig 10973 bp, 14 predicted proteins | sample WisWelCaveWW1625_FD_202498 | JGI IMG/M metagenome (GOLD analysis project Ga0247727, IMG submission 202498) | Biofilm microbial communities from Wishing Well Cave, Virginia, United States - WW16-25 | ecosystem: Environmental > Aquatic > Deep subsurface > Groundwater > Cave microbial mat | place...
AGCCGACCGGGACTGTGGTGGCCCTTCGTGACTTAACCTGGAGTGCGGCGGCCAACAGGTATTTCCTACCGCGGGAGAATCCTGACCTTTACGCGGTCGAAATCGACGAGCAACCACCCCGGACACCGGCACCCGGCGCCCGAAACCGGAAACCGCCGGCTGGCGCCGAACCGGCGCCCTAGAACCCGGAGGCGAAATGGACGATGAGGCGATAAGCACTCTGGTCCGCAACGAGTTTTTGCAGGTGAGGGAAGATGTCAAGGCCGCTGTGCTCAAACTGATAGAGGCGCACTTTATTTCTTTGTCCCCCCAGGTTCAGGAGACGATCAGAAAAGAAATCGCCCGAGTGGTGGCCGAAAGTTTACCCTCCATCCGAGCCTACGCGGAGAACAGCGCGACTTTCGCCGCCAGAAAGAACGCGCAGACCATCGCAATGCTCTCGGCCAACGTGGCCGGGATAAATCGGAGAATGATGCAACTCGCCGTGGAATGGGGACGCACCAAGCTAGAATTAAGTCGAGATAAGTCCCCCCGGTTGAAACCGGAGAAAGGAGCACGCCATATGCCGAGGCCGAAAACCAAAAAGAAACCTCGCGGTAGGCCGCCCAAGCGTTAACAACGGCGGCCCGAGCGGGGCCGGCGGGTCTGGGGGCCCTGTTCGCGTGGCCTACCAGATCCAGGGTCCGAGCTTCCACCTGTTCGGGCCCCAGACCGGCAACCCGGGGAGGGTCACGGTCTTACCCCTCCCCGGGATTCCTCTGGGATACCCGCAAGCAAAGTTTGCTGGCCCGCCGCCCGTGTCCGGCTGGAGCCAGCAGCCCGGGAGGGGATCCACACTCCTTTCCCCTCCCGGGTCACACGAAAACGGAAAGGAACCTCACCCTATGCCCGACCTGATATCGGAATCCTACCCGGCGCGACAGTTTACAGCCGCAGAGGCGAACGCCGCGAGGGAATTGCTCAACCGATGTCCCGCCTTGCGACCGCCGGCCGGAAAACTTACCGCTACCCAAAGGACGGACCTAGCCAAAATTTTCAGCCTGGCAACGGAAGAAATTTACCAGCGGAACGAGATGATTTTTAACCTCCTCTGTTTCTGCCGGCTGCTCATCGACGCGGAGGCGAAAGCCCGCCAAGTGGAAGGGAGCTTGGCCGAGATCCAGCACCGCATTGCAACCGGCCAACTCATCGCCATGGAGCGCGTGGAGGCGGAAACCACGCTCCGCAGCCCGGAAGAACCTCAACCGGCCCACCCGCCCCTTTCCGGCCGTTTCGGACGCGGAACGAAAACCGTTGAGCCAGCCCCCCCCGAGGAACCAGCGGCGGAAACGGAAAACGCCGAAGCGCTAGACCTCCGCGAACGTTTGAGAGCCGAGAAGGACAAATGGGCCAGCCGCGCCTTGAATGAGCAGATAAAAACCAAACACTTGGGGGCGATCGTGGAATCCCTGGCAATCTCTTTGGCCCAAGCCGCCAAAGCGATTCACGAACTTGTTTTTCGCCCCCCCGGGATGCCGGCGGCCGATAGAGAGGACGCGGAACCGGAAGATTGACCAGCGGGGCGACCTGTTTAACGCCCCGCCGATCAAAACCCCGCGCCAGAGAAGACCGTAAGGAAACAGGCGCGGAATGTGCAGCGAACCCGTTCGGAGCGCGGCACTATGACGGAGATTCTACCAGATCGACACCGAGGCCCCTTGAAAAATCCCCAACCGGAGAAGCGCACCGCCCCGCTCAATTTGTTCGATGCACCCGCCCCACAGCAGCCCGAATGGATCGTAGAAGGACTCCTGCCAGCGGGCCTCTCGGTTTTTGTCGGTCCCCCAAGCTCACTGAAAAGCATGTACGCCTTGTATCTGGGGTGCGTCGTGGCCAAAGGTAAACCGCTGAACGGCGCCCCGGTAAGCCCGCTCCGAGTCATCTTGTGCGACCTCGAAAACTCAATCCGATCGCTCAAAATCCGCGCTTTCCAGATCCTCGGCATGGACCCGAGCTCCCCAAATCTCAAAATCCTTTCGCCAGCCTTGCGCGACCCACGCTTTATGGCCTTGCCCTACCAGCCGCCCGGCGGCCGCCCCTACATCGTCTCGGACCCCGCGCTTTGGACCCTGAACAGCCCCCACTTCAAACACTACCTGGACGGGGCCGATAACCTGCTCATCGTCGATCCGCTTTCCGGCGCCCATAGCCAAAACGACAACGCCAACAATGAAATGGCCTACGTCATGCGCCAACTGAACGAGCTCCGCCACGCTCACCGGACCACCGGGATAATTCTGGTGGCCCACACCGGCCACGGGCCGGAAAAAAAAGAGCGAGTCCGCGGCGCAATCGAAATTGAAGCGGCCGCCGACTGGATTGCCGTGGTGAGCCGGGAGCGCCAAACCATTCACGTCAAGCCAAAAAAGGCGCGGGCCCTGGGTTCCGGTGTCCGCACCTTTAGCGCACGGTTCGGCCCCCGAGGATTCACCGAACTGGAAGCCGAGTCCCCCCAGATCGCATTCGACTACGAGAAGGAATGAAATGCGACGGACACATACCAAAAGCGTAGGCGCATGGATTCACAACCGCCGCCGGCGCCTGGGAACCGAAGCCGACACGAAACGCGCCATCGCCGAATATCTAACGGTGGAGCAAATCTGGTTCATGCGCGTGCAGGCCGGCGCCGCCCGACCGGACAAACATTTCCTCCAGCTTGCCCCCGCCGGCACATTTGACTACTTCGCCATGCTCCCGCCCTACCGGCTTTTCCGTTTCGGGCCGGATCGCCCGGAGAATGTGGTTTCGGGTGGAACGCCCTTCTGGATTGAGGTCAAACGAGCACGGCTTCAGGGCCAGAGCGATAAAGAATGGCTTGAGCAAGCAGCATCCGCGGCCCAGAAGGCATTCCAGGAATTTATGGGTAGCTACATGATACCGGCGGTGATCGTGGACAGCGTAGACGCGCTGAAACGGGTCCTGCCCCCGAAATCCTCCTACTTTCCGTTCCAGCTTCGGCAACTGGAGGATTGGGGAACGCCAGCCGCACCCTTGAGGCCCAAACGATAATGAGAACAGGTGTCCCCTCGCCGCTCACCGCCGCCCGACCTGTACCGGGGAGTCCGCAAACTCGCCGCCGAAGTCATCATTACGGCGGCGGAAACCTACCGCCGCAGCCCCTACCGCGACCGCTCCGAGGAAGCAAGGAAGTGGCTGACATCCAGCAACGGCCGCGGTGTCATCGGCTCTTTGGAATGGTGGGCGCACATCGGAGGCTATGCCCACTGGATCCCTGCAATCCGCCGGTGGGCCAGCCGAACCCCCGCCGCCTGGCACGCCGAAGCCCTCGACGAGCCGCAAGACTTGACTCCCCCCTTTCAGCGGGCCGGGACTGTGCGGAGCCGATGGGGGCGCAAACCTGCCGGCGCGCGGCAGGTGGGGCTCTCAGCCGCCCAACCGAGTGCTGAACATGCCCCCCCCCGTCTGGCAGATCATCAACGCCGACGCCCGGGAAGCCCTTCGCGCCCTCCCCGCTGAGTCGGTGCATTGTGTCATTACCAGCCCGCCCTATTGGGGGTTGCGCGTCTACAAAGGCGTTCCCCCCCTGATCTGGGGCGGGAAACCCGCCCACCGCCACCGTTGGGGCGCCTCCCTGGAGCATGGCCGGCGGGGCCGGCGGGGGGTGTCCGGCACCGGGGGCAACCTCAATCCAGCCCTGGACGCTCACGGCACAGGCCCCGGCGCCGGCGGCGGCGGCGAGTTATGCCGGTGTGGCGCATGGCGGGGCGACCTGGGCCTAGAACCTACCCCGGAAATGTATGTTGCCCACCTGGTCGAGGTGTTCGAGGAAGTCCGGCGCGTGCTGAGGCCCGATGGGGTGCTGTGGCTGAATCTGGGCGACTGCTACTCCGGTTCCATGGGGGAGTGTGGCCGCCATGACCCTGAAAAACCGTCTGGACGGCGGGGCCAGCTCGATCCTTGTATCCCGCCGCCCGGATCCAAAACAATCCTTCCCAACAAAAATCTTATGGGAATGCCCTGGCGCGTCGCTTTCGCCCTCCAGGCCGCCGGCTGGTACCTCCGGCGGGACGTGATCTGGGAAAAATCGAACCCGCTCCCCGAATCCACCCGCGATCGCCCCGTTACCGCCCATGAGTACCTGTTTCTGTTATCGCGCAACGCCCGGTACTTCTACGACTGCGAAGCGGTCAGGAAACCTTCCGGCACCGCCAGCAAGCCAGCTTGCCTCATCCCAAACCCCAAGCGGGGCCAGCGACTCGAGCGCAACAGAAGCAATGAACTTCTGGCTGACCGAATGCGCCCCATGCGGGCCCGGTACTCGAACCCCGCCGGCCACCATCTCCGCTCCGTCTGGCGAATCCCGACCGAGCGCTACGACGGAAACCACTTCGCCACTTTCCCCCGCCGGCTTGTAGAACCCCCCATCCTCGCAACCACAAGCGCGCAGGGCGGCTGTTCGACATGCGGGGCACCATGGGTACGGCGACTGGCCCAAAAAAGAACCAGCATCGACCCCACGGCACACAGGAGTTTTTTACATGGTTACAACCAGGGTCTAAACCGCAAACCAGGCGAACGCAAACCGCGTAGATTTTACACTATTGAGTGGGAAACCGTCGGCTGGCGGGCCACCTGCACCTGCAAGGAAAATGCCCCGGTGCCCTGCACCGTGCTCGACCCGTTTTGCGGTTCAGGCCGAACCGGGGCCGCCGCCATCAGTCTGGGGCGGAGTTTTATCGGGATCGAGCTCCACCCCGAGTATGCCACCTGGGCGCGGGAGGCCCTCAGCCGCACCCGCCCGCCGGCAGCCCGCCAGCAGCCCCTTCACCTGCTGGCCCCCACCCCGGCAGCCGCCACGCCACCCGCCCCGAGCCAGTTCCCCCTTTTTGGATCCCCGGAAGCCCCGTGAAATCGACAATCCACCAGCGGCCCGGAGGCGGCACTAAACGACTTAAACAGGAGCGTTAAGTATGTTCTGGCAATCAGGTTGGATCATTCAGGAAACCGGCGGCGGCCGGGTGTGGTGTGAGTGGGGCTTGGGTTCCTGGGGCCCCAAAGTGTTTTGGGAAAAACAGAAAGCGCGGGAGCAATTGGCCGTGGTGAGCGCCCTTGAGGGGGAGACGGATTATTACATCCGACGCGCAACAAGAAAGGAAATCGAAGATGCAACAGAACAAACGAACCGAAAGTAAGACCGGGTGGGTAGTCGATAATGCCAGCACAGGTGAGATTCTATGCCTGAACTTCGACGGTGACTGGCGGCCCTGGGTGTTCTCGCATAAAGTGGGTGCAGAGAGGCACCGGCGAAAACACCAAGGGGGAGTGCTGCTCCGGGTCCGCCACGCAACCAAAGAGGAAAACGAAACTTTCCGGGGAACAGAACTCTACCTCTGGCGAGAACAAAACAGAGGAAAGGAACCTTAGACCATGAACCCACGAATCAGCCGAACCGAAATGAAGGTTATCGCTGTAGCATTGGGCGGAATTATCGTCCAGGCCGGGCTTGTCTCGTTTATCGCCCGCTCCCAATTCGCCGCCGGCCAGGCCGCCGGGGCAGCATCCGCCCAGACTCCCGGTAAAAAAGCCACCGCGCCCGAACCGCCGGCATCGACCGTCACATTTCCCCCGTTGATGAGAATGACGGAATGGAAGGTCACGGTCGCCGGAAACCTGGTCTGGCTGGAAGAAGCCCTAAACAGTCTTTCCGCACGTGGACACGATATCCTGACTGTCCTGCCACTGTCTGAAACCAAGCCCGTTTATCTGATCGTCTCTCGCGGGCCGATCACGGCGCCGCCGCCAGCCCCGCCAGCCAAGCGGCCGAAGGCGAAACGAAAACCGGAGGCCAAGGGATGAACAGACCCAAAACCCCCCCCCGGCCAGCCGCCGGCCACGAATTGCAGAATCAGCCGTTTGCGCCCCCGCCGGCGGGGTCACCAAAACCGAACCGTTTTGACCCGCCCCCCCTCTGGGGCCGCTACCGTAGCTGTCGTAGCGGGGGTTATGGCCGAGTGCTGAGCGCCATCGCCGCCCTGGGGTTTGAACGGTTCAGTTATCGCCAAAAGAGGAATCCGCTCATCGGATATCCGGCCAGGGTCTTGGCGCGCTTCGACCGCTACCGCCAGCGGGGCCTTTACTCCTGGAGAAACTGTGTTTTCTCGGCTTTCACGGGGCTGGCTTTCCGATCTGAACAGCCCGGCGACACCTGGCTCATCCGCTTGGGCCGGTGGATCATCGGCCAGAAATAATGCAGATCCGCCGCGCCCAACCCGCCGAGTCTCGCGCCCTCGCCCAATGGATCGCGGAGCGCCACTACCTCCGCTCCACGCCGCCAGGGTTTGTTGTGGCCCTGGAATTTCTCGAGGGCCGCCAGCGAATCGGCGCTATCCTCATTGGCCGACCCGCCAGCCGTAGCTACGACGCGCGTTACATCCTTGAGTTGACGCGAATGTTTTTCGTCGACTCCGCGCCGACAAACACCGAAAGCCGCGCCCTCGCCCTCATGCGGAAATATATCCGCACCTGGCTTCCCACCATCCGGCTGCTGATCGCCTATTCCGATCCCGGCGCCGGCCATTCAGGCGGGGTCTACCAGGCCGACGGGTGGGCCAGCATCGGAAGAACAAGGAAAAGCAGAGGCTACGGCTGGGAGTCTCGCCCCAATCGCGCCGGCGGTTCGGTGGGCCCCAAAATCCGATGGGTCCGCACACCATGAGGTAAACAATGTGGCTTCTGATCCCTACCCCCTTCTTTCGATCGCCTCCGGTGGGGGTGGCCTTGACCTTGCCATCGAGATTGCAATTCCGCGAGCTCGCACGGTGTGTTACGTGGAAAGGGACATTCAGGCCGCCGGAGTCCTGGCGGCGCGCATGGCAGCAGGGGAACTTTCCACCGCTCCTATCTGGAGTGATATCGAAACCTTCCGTGGCCGCCCGTGGCGCGGCCGCATATCGGCGATCATTGCCGGCCTGCCTTGCCAGCCCTACTCCGTTGCGGGGAAGCGCGCCGGCGATTCAGACAAGCGAGCGATCTGGCCCGCGTTCATCCGAGTGGTGGGAGAAGTTTTGCCCGCAATTGTCTTTCTCGAAAATGTTCCCGAATTTCTGCGCTACTTCCGACCCATTGGAGCCGGACTATCAGACCTGGGTTACAGAGTTGAGGAGCCACTGTACCGAACAGCGGAAGAAGCAGGCGCGAGCCACAAGAGAGAGCGAGTCTTTATCCTGGCTCACCGCGGTACGCCGGGACGCGAAGGAACCTGGGGCCCGCCCCGACCTGAAGAAGTGGGGCCGGATTCTGGCGACCGAAGCGACATCTTGGCCCACGCCGCGAACGATCACGGGCGGCGCGGAATCGGCGGATCCGAAAAAGGAATTTGGCCGGCTGGAGTCGGACGGCGGAGATCTTCAGGCGGCAGTGAGCCTCTGGCAGACTCCAGCAGCGGACAGTTTCAGGAGCCGAGGCGGGGAGCGCGTGGACGAAATGGGCCTGGACCAACAGGCCCGAGCGTTCCCAACAGCAAATTGGCCGACGCCAGATGCGGGGGTAAGCACCCAGACCAACAGGAGCCTTTCGGACGGGGCGGCGGTGCGCCCGCTACTGGCCAAGTGCGTGCAGGACTGGCCGACGCCGAGAGCGAATGCGGTGGGGTCAACGCGGACGCGGAAGCGAACGCCAAGGAAGGACGGCAGGATACTCGATCAGGAAGCGGAGACGTGGCCGACGCCAGCGGCGCGGGACCACCGGACACCGAACCTGAAGACCTACGAGGAGCGCGGGGGAATGACGAAGGGCGAACAGCTACAGAACTTCGTGGAGCACAACTTCCCGCTTTTCCTCCCGGACCAGGCCGATGGGAGACTGGTGATAACGGACCAGCCCCGCTTGACGCCGACGCCCGCGAGTGGGTCCGCATCCTCGCCGCCAGACCCGACCTCGCGCCAGCCCTCGCCCCGCCGCCTAAACGCCGCGTTCGTGGAATGGCTCATGGGTTGGCCACCAGGCTGGACATGCGCTTGTTATGCGAATGCAGCCGGCGAACCCGGCTCCAGATCCTCGGGGAAGGCGTCGTACCTCTGGCAGCAGCGACGGCTTTTGTTGAGCTTTGCAGACGGAGCGGAATTTTAGCACAGGAAATTCTCCATGACTGAATATCACCTACTGTCACTCGGGGCTGGAGTCCAATCGACCACGCTCTATCTGTTGTTTTTGCAGGGCGAGTTCCGGCCCCAGATCCATTCCGCCATTTTTGCCGATACGGGCGACGAACCACAGGCGGTCTATCGGCACTTGGATTGGCTACGCAGTCTCGGCGGGCCCCCAATCCTAATACGGTCCAGGGGCTGCTTGGGAGATGACCTGATCCGCCAGCCAAACCCAAAACGGAAAAGAGTCGCAGCAATCCCGAGTTTCATAAAACTGCCCGATGGCAGGGTGTCGCGCACCCAACGGCAATGCACCAGAGAATACAAGATCGACGTGATAGAGCGCACCATCCGGCGCGACGTGTTAGGATTGCAGCCCCGCCGCACGGTACCGCGGGGCGTCAAGGTCTACCAATACATCGGAATCTCACTCGATGAAGCCGCCCGCGCTACGCGCCTCTGGGAGCGGTACGTAACACGCCAGACACCATTTGAGCCACGGTTCCCCCTCATTGCACGGGGCATGACGCGCCCCGACTGCCAAGCGTGGCTCCAGGAGCGAGTACCCCACACGGTCCCTCGATCAGCTTGCGTCTACTGCCCATTCCATTCAGACCGAGAATGGCTGGAAATTGCGGCGGTGCCCCAGGACTGGGCGCGGGCCGTCCAGATTGATGAAGCGCTACGGACGCCGGGCTTAGTTGTGAATCGCAATATGAAAGCCCCGATGTACCTGCACCGCTCTTGCCAGCCCCTCACCCAAGTTGATTTTGCGCCACGCCCTGAGAGACACAAGCACCTGCAAATGGGTTTCGAGCTGGAGTGTATGGGCGCCTGTGGGCTGTAGCAAGGATCTGAGGAAGAACAGCCCCCCTCCGCTTGCGGGATTTCCAGCCCGGCGCGTAGAATCCGAGTGAATGACGGATGTCGCCGCCTTTGCTTTTGCTGTTGCCCTTTTGGCCGGCGTAGTCCGCTGCATTTTTCTTGACCGCCGCCATGGGAAGCGAATTGCCAGACTCGAAAGAGCACTCGAAAACCTGAAAGACCAGCACGAAGTCACCACGGCCAATCTTAGGTTTGTGCGGCAGGCCGTTTCCGAATTGCACGCAGAAACTATAAAACAGGGGCGGGCGAAAAGCGTGTGAAGGTGGCCCTTTACGCCCGCGTTTCCACCACGGACAAAGGCCAGAACCCCGAAAATCAATTGCTCGCCCTCCGCGACTATGCCGCCCGCCAGGGGTGGACCGCGACCGAGTATGTAGACCAGTTGACCGGATCGACCGAGGAGCGCCCGCAGTTCCAAGCCATGTTAACCGCCGCCCGGCGCCGCGACATTCAGGCCATTATCTGTTGGAAGCTAGACCGCTTCGGCCGCTCACTCCGCAATCTGGTCCTGACTACTGAGCAGTTGCGGTCCCAGGGTACCCGCCTCATCATCGTTACCGAAGGCATCGACACTGGCAGCGATTCCGCGCTTTCCCGGTTTTTTCTGCACATCATGGGAAGCATGGCCGAGCTTGAGCGGGAGATGATTTCCGAACGCACCCGCGCGGGCCTAGCCCGCGCGCGCCAGCAAGGAAAAAAGATCGGCCGGCCCCGGCGCGACGTGAACACCGTGGCCGTCCGTCGCTACCTCAAGACTCACAACCTGCCGCAAGCCAGCCGGTACTTTCGCGCTTCCCGAAGCACTCTCAGGCGCCGGCTGGCCAGCGCCGGCAGCCAGGCCGCCCTTACCAGCAGCGCGTAACTCCCATCGGCTCCAGTTTCGCCGAGCAGCTCACCGGCGGCGGCGGCGCGGGATCTTCTTTGAATGTTGCATGGACTACGCACCAGTCCCGCGAGGTAATTCCGGTGAGCGCCGCCTGAGAAGATTCAGTAGCGCTGACAATCTTACGACCCATGTTCCCGGTGATGTTTGAAGCAGCACCACCCCCTGTAGTCCCGATCCGCTGTTGAGCCGTTTGGTCATTCGTCCCAAAGGGTTGATTTTCCGGGTTATCCCACGCCTGCCCCCAGGTCCCGAACGCATCATCGGAGGGTCCCTCAATCCCCACAATCCCGATAAAGATTTCCCGCGCCACCGTGGTAGCAACAGCCGTATCTAACGGAGCGGTGCTAGAGCCAGTCCCGGTAGAAATCGCATCCAGGCCAGCCGGCAACAGCGGGCGAGGCCTCAGCCACAGCATTGTTTTGGCGACCACGGCGGCATTGAACGTGGCCACAATGTCCCCCGAGCCAGCCGTAGGGTTGAGCAGGTACCAGATAGAACACTGAACATTTCCGACATTCGTTATCTCCACCGCTTTGGTCAAACCGATGGAGTTCCAGGTAACGGTGTTCACCGTCTCTGGATCGTGGGCCAAACCAACGATCAGCGACTCGCCGGAGTTCAAAGTCTCGACGAGAGCCAGTATTGTCGTACTGGACGTTTTGGAAGATGCTGTGCCGCCTATTCTAATTTCTATCACGTTGGATTCAAACGTGACCGTATTGGAAAACTCCACCCAGGCCGCCCCGTCGGCCGTGTCGGTTTCATTCTCGGCAAGATCGGTCGCATTATCCCCCAACCGAAACGCGCCATTGGGTGAGGTACCCGCCGCATCCGAGAAACCCACTTCCACAACGATCCGGTCACCCGCAACCGTCGTATAGCTCGCCGAAACCGTGTCCCCATCGGCGTAAGTCTTGTTGCGGAACCCGGTTTCCAGCAATTCGGTCGCCGGCCCATACTGTCCGACCGCCAGCAACGTGGCCCGGTTTGTTCGCCCGTCCCTGCTAACGATTCTGACGTGCATCCGCGACGTGCTGTTGTCGTCCGCAGCGGCTTCC
>Ga0247727_10018430_pt1 | contig 10972 bp, 22 predicted proteins | sample WisWelCaveWW1625_FD_202498 | JGI IMG/M metagenome (GOLD analysis project Ga0247727, IMG submission 202498) | Biofilm microbial communities from Wishing Well Cave, Virginia, United States - WW16-25 | ecosystem: Environmental > Aquatic > Deep subsurface > Groundwater > Cave microbial mat | place...
GTCCGATAAGATATCTTATGATTACAGCACAATTGCAAGCATTGAAAGTGTTCGCGTCTGCTGCGATGTTTATAAGATGTCTTACGACCGTTGGCGGGCCTCCAATCACTTCCGGCTGTCCCGATCCGAATCAGCCGGTGCTACCGCAGCCGGAGGCAGGCAGTCCTGCCGACCGGCAACCATCGCTGTCGGGGCTCCGTGTCGCGCCGCCTGGCAACGGCAAGACACGTCCTCTCACGCGCGCCACCGGTGAGCTGCACTCCCTCGAGAGAGGGTGCTCTCTGGACACTCCTGGCGCGGGGGACCAGCAAGCTGCGGGTCTGGTCCCCGCCGGCCTACCCCTTCCCCCCCCGGGGCACCCTGAATGCGGGATTCAAGAGGGACAGGCAGGCAGCGATGTCGGACCAGGGAGCGGCTGACTGCTCCCAGCGGTTTCTACGGCGTTTCCGATTTTTGGCGCCCGCAAAAACCGTCGGTGTCCGAGGCTGGTGCTGGCTCAGGAGCCCGATTGCCGCATCCCAGGCGGCCGGGCACCCCGCCTATCGGGGGGGGTGTGTCTCTCTCTCGCCGGAGGAACGATCGTGACGGACGACGGACGGGTCGAGGGGAAGCGGGATCGGCGCTCTGAGGCTAACCTGGCGCGCGCAGCTGGTGCTCTCGCGGGCTTGGCCGCCTGGTGGCTGTGCGAGACCCTCGCGCGCCTGGCCGGCTTCTGCTACCTCGCGGCGCATGGGTGGCGGCCGTGAGTTTCTGTGGGAGGAAATGTCGGCAGGCTGCCTGGCGGGAATACGTCGGCTCTCGAGGAGCGACGCCTAGTCCTCGAGCTCGTCCTCGAGATCCTGTAGCAGCTGACCCACGCGGGCGGGGGAGTGGTGGAGGTAGATCTGCGTCGATTCCAGCCGGGAGTGACCGAGCTGCTCGCGGGTGAAGGCAAGGTCCTTGGTCCGATCGTAGAGCTGTGTCCCGCGGTAGTGGCGCAGGCTGTGAACCGAGACCCCTTCGAGCTGCGCGCGCCCCTTGTAGAGCTTGAAGATGCGCCGCGCATTGCGCGCCGTCATGTGGCCCGGCTCGTACATGCCGAATGCGCCGGGGATGAGCGGGTCATCCGGCCGCGGCGGCCGCCCGAGACAGCGGGGGAGACCGAACTTGATCCACCGCCGCACCCGCTTCGCCATCTTGTCCTCGAGGTACACGTCCCGCCAGGTCCCCGCCTTCGATTTCTGCTTCAGCGTCGCCATGCGCACGAATGGCGGGGAGTGCTCCAGGACGACGTCGCGCACCTTGACCGCCAGGCATTCGGACGTCCGGCCGCCGGTCTTGGCGAGGAAGTAGAACAGGAACAGGTCGCGGTCGGCGGCGCGCGCGCGGCGGTCGCGCGCCTGGTGGGTGAGACTGCGGAACTGCGCCTGGTCCATCGCCCGAGGGCGTCTCATGGGACGAGCTCGTGCTCGAGCAGCGGGTCCAGGTCGTACTGGCGGGGCTCGCAGTTGAGCCGATGGCGTTGGGTGAGAGACTCGAAGACGATCGCCCCGCAGTTGGTGCAGACGACGACGCCCTCTACAAAGTAGGCCTCGATGGGATGGAAGCCGGGTGCGACGGGGTCAGGGTCTATGCGTGTGCTCACGGCCGCGCCGACTTGTGCTCCTTGCAGGCATAGTCTGTTGGCGCCGTGCATTTCTTCGAGCGGTGCGCCCACTTTAGCTGACAGACCGGGCAAGTGTGCTGGTGGGCTTGGAGGAGCTCGATCGACGGCCCCACGTAGACGCGACCGCCCGTCGTATCGATCGGGTTCGATACGTTGCCCTGTGAAAACCCGATGCACCCTTCGAGAAGAAGGAACAGAAGAGCCGCGGTAATCTCTGCTGCAACCCGCATGTTGTCACCCCCGACCTGGCCTGATTGTACCGCTTCTAGGTAGAAGCGGTACAGTCCCTCGGGGGTGCCGCCATCAGGCCGAGTTGCCGGGGGGAGTCGCCGCGGCCGCTGTTCCACCGGTCAGGGGAAAGCCGATCCTGGCACCGGCCACCATGAGGAGCGACTTTATGAGGGGACTGCTGAGCTCCTGCCGGATCCGTTCCGGGGCAGTGGTGGCGCAGACGTCACAGAGGGAGGCCCGGACACCCATCTCGACGGCGCCGACCTGCATCCAGAGCTCCCGGGGCTGCGCTTCGGCGGCGTTGCACGCCTGGCACTTCATCGGTAGACCCGTCGCCGGCGCCGGCGTAGACGCTCTTCCTCGAGCGGCAGCTCGAAGGACCCCGGGACCTTTTTCAGGATGTACCTTGTCCGAGCGATCGCGGGCCGACCTTGCGGGCCTGGAACTCCAGACGGTTGAGGGTAGCCCCGGAGGTTCTGCGTGGACGTGGTGATCGCACCGGGCTCATTGCGTAGGAATGGGTATCGTACCAGCAGGCGTTCCAGCAGGTCGTTCAAATCGAAGCCGCCCCCCGAGTAGCCCCCGGCAGGTGGCCGCCCCAGCTGAATCGAACCGAGGCCTCCACCAGGACCAGGTCCCGGCTCTCCCGGATCTCCCGGCGGATGGCCGGGGTCGATCGGTGGCGGCGGCGGCGACGGCGGTGGCGGGGGCGGCCCGATGGACACGAATGACGATCCTCTCCCTGGCTCACCTCCAGCCCCGGGACCGCGTCCTAGCCAACGACGGAAGAATCCTCCATGCAGGAGATACTTGTCAGCCGGCTCGTCTCCTCCGCCCTCGTACTTGCACTCTGCGCCGATGCACGGGTTGATGTCCTCCGGCCCGAGGGTGCAGCCAGGGCAGGGCGCGGAGCGCGAGCCCACGGAGAGCGAGTGGATCGGCTGGTCCTGGCCGCCGGGGATCTTGATTACCCGGACGTTGCGACCGTCGCTGAGACCGCCACCGGCGGCGACACCGCCACCGAACGAGCTGCTTCCGCCCCCGCCATCCCCGCCGCCGTCGCCCGGCGATTGCGTCGGCATCACGCCAGCCCGAGGGCGATGATGGCGGCCAGGAGCCACCAGGGGAAGCGCGGCACGTCCTGCTGCGCCGCCTCGCGGGTTTCCTGGTGGACGGGCAGGTTGACCGGCTCCGTCGTCGCGGCGCGCGAGGCCCCGAGGATGAGCGGATCGCCAGGGGGCAGGTCTTCATCGCCCGCCTGGCTCGGCTGCACGAGGAGCCCGGAGATCGTGATTCTCCCTCCGGGCGGTGGCGGATCCATGGTGCGTACGGAGATCATCCCGGGCTCGACCTGGTCGAACACGCCGACCATCACTCCACGAGTCTGTCGCTGCCCCATATTCGGCCCTCCACCCTGTTGAGTCTACCGTCGATCCCCTGCACTTTGGAAATGAGCGAGTCCAGCTGGGCGATGACGCGGCGTCCGATCCAGATGAACGCCGCCAGGTTCACGATCGCGCTGAGGTCAGAAAGGGACAAGGTCGGCATAGGCTGGGACCTTGTCCCGCACCACTTTGCCGACGCCCTGCAAGACTGGCGTCAGCCAGAGGAGCCTGGTGTCACCGGCGACCTTGGCGGCGAGCGCCGCGGCGCCGAGCGAGACCACGGACCGGATGAAGCGCCGCCAGAAACGGCCGCTGATGGTGGTCACAGCTGGTACAGATGCTAGTTGCACGAATCACACTCCTTTCCAGAGATTCGGGGCCGTGCGAGAGCCCGGCCAGGGTTCGAGCCAGCCGGTGACCCACCACGAGACCGGCCGGTCGTTGCCGGTGTCCGTCTGCGACAGACCCGACAGCTCGATCTGCGAGAACGGCGGGCACAGGACGTCGAGACGCTGGGTCAGGACACCGTTCTCCGCATCGTGGGTCCACTGCTGGAAGTAGTCCTCGAGGACAGCGCCGCGCGAGCGGATGAAGAGCTGCATGGCCGGCGACCCGGCCCAGCCGTCGGCCATCACGATGCGCGCCAGGCGCACGGCGAGCTCATCCGTGGTGAACGTGACGACGGGGGTCACGACGTTCAGCGGCAGCACGGCGGCGCCGACAACCAGGAACCCGCGGCCCTGCCACGGCCGCCGCTGGTGCGCCGTCCACGGGTTCACATCGCCGGCGAAACTAGACCCGTGGTACATAGAGGCCCTCGACGTGACAGGTCAGGGTCGAATCGACTCCGGCGCCATTGGTCATGTACCCCTCGAGCAGGCCCATGGCTGCGAAACGCAGGAAGGGGAGCGTGTACCCGCTCGAGGAGAAGTTGGCCTCGAACGTCTCCGACAGGACCGTCTGACCGCCGATGACGAGCTCCACCAGGCAGAAGGCCGACGACTGCTGCGACCCGAGCCCAATCATCGAGAGCTCGACGTCGTAGCCGGGCCGGTTGACCTGGCGTGTGAAGATGCGCGCGCGCGTGCCCGCTGGGACGAGCCCGACGGAGCCGCCGCCCAGGAAGCTATTCGAGTCCATGGCCCATCACCACGCACGCCGTGTTGGTCGGCGCCCCTGTCTCCCGGCGCATGAGGATGCGGACGTCGCGCAGCGGCGGCAGCCAGGCGGCGAAGGGGAACAGGCGCGCCACGAGAATGCGAATCGGACGCCACCCGGGGATCCCCTCGAAGGAGATGACCGAGCGCGTCATCAGGAAGTTGATGACGCCCACGCCCGTGACCACGAGGCCGCCGCGATAGTTGGGCACCCTGAATCGCAGCATCTCGACGTCGACGGCACCGACGCTCACCGTCGCACCGGACGCCACGAAGCTCGAGGATCGGAGAGTCGGCCGGAGCTCCTCCTCCTCACTCTCGTTCTCGATGTAGTAGCCGTCGAGCCCGGCGGTCACGAAGATGGCGGCGCCCGTCTGGTTCTCGATCGAGAGCTCGCCGCCGGCATTGCCGGGGAGGTCGGCGAAGAGCGGGATGGTGATGAGGCCGGAGGTATGGTAAATCGGCCGGCCGTGCAGGTCGCTCAGTCCCGGGATCGTGCAGTACAGGCGGCCCAGCACCGTGGGGACGACGGCCCCGGTAAATTGCAGGTACAAATGCCGTATGCGCAGCGTGAGGCGGCTGCTCTGCGGCTCGAGCCGCACGAAACGCTGAATGGCGCCGGCGGCGATCTGGATGGTGTCCAGCTCAACGATCGGGAGCAAAGTGCCAGCCCGTGAGCCGGACGATCTCGGTTGTCGCGGCGGCTCGCGTGAAATAGACCTCGGCCTCGGAGTCCTGTGGCAACACCAGGAAGAACGGGAATTCCATCGTGCCGTTGATGGGATTGATGAGCGGGACGTTGAACCAGCTGGCGCAGCCGGCGCCGGCGATGCGCAGTCGGTTGTCGGCGCTCGCTGAGAAGCCCGACATGGCGAAGGCCGCGAGCCGCAGCCACAGGCCGGGCGCGGGGCGGATACGACCGAGGAAGGCCTCGACGCCGGCGCCGAAGGCGACGGGGCCGCTGTTGAACTGGAAGCGCGGCATCCGCGGCGGCGGGTAGAGCCACGGCGGCAGGTCCGGGCGCGTCACGGGCCACTCCTACGGGCTGCGCTGCGCCAGGTTGTACGAGCTGATGCGCTGCTGCACCTTGCCGAGGTAGCTGCTGTTGCGCTCGCCCTTGCGGAAGCGGGTCTCGCCGAGGTTGTACATCTGGATGATCCCGGCGACGCCGTGCTCGCCGAGCCACTTGCGCTCGAGCTCGGCCAGGAACCGGACGCCGGCGGTGATGTTGATCTCCGGATCCCAGAGGTCCTTGTAGCTCTCGGCGCCAGGCACGAACGGCTGCGCCGTCGCCAGCTTGAGGCCCATGAGACCGAAGCTGTCGCCGGCGTCGACCGCATCGCGGGGCGCGGAGTCGGCGACGTTGACGGCGCGCGGGTTCCACGAGCTCTCGACGGAGATGATGGCGTGGACGAGCTCGGGACGGTTGTAGCCCTCGCGCTCGACGATGCGGTTCGCCAGGGCGGCCAGGTCCTGCGTCGACCAGGTCTGCGGCAGGACGTCGCCGGCGGGAGAGGTGCCGGCTGCGTGCCCGGGGTCGATCGGCAGCTTTCCGATCTGGCCTGGCGTGATGGTCACCTCGAGGGGCACGTCGCCGAGCACGGGATCGTGGACCACGGGCACCGACGTGCCTCCACCGTTGCCCTGGTTGCTGGCCGGAGAGCGCCGGCGCGTCAGCATGTATAGTCCGGCGGCCGCCAGGGGCAGAGCGATCCAGATGATCTTCACGTCCGGATCCATCAGGAGCTCGCGCTCGTAGCGCCCGAGGATCTCGGCCGCGTTGAAACGGATGTCCCCCAGCTTGACGAGCTTGAGTCCTGTGTCCATACCGAGTCCTTTCTCACCGCCTCACCGCGATGATGACGAAGATGACCGCCGCAGCGGCCGCCAGGAGACCGGCGCCCGATACCAGCGGAGTAAGTTTCGAGAACAGTCCCGCGACCTGGTCCGCGAACGACGGACCCCGTATCTTCCCGAGCTCCTGATTGAACAGCTCGACGGGGTCGCCGGCGTCGAGCCCGGTGCGCTGTGGCGAAGTGATGAAGCCGTACTCGAGCGCGCGCCGGAGGCGCTCGCGGCCGAGATCGATGCGGTCCTGCGTGACCGGGTCGCCGATGTGCAGCTCGATCTGCACCAGGTGGCCGTCCTCGAAAATCCCCCGGACGCGATGCAGGAGGATGCCGTCGCCGATGGGCAGACCAGCGAGGGCTTTCTCGACCTGCGCGACGGTGGCCGAGACGCCGATGCGGAACGAGTAGGCGCGGATGACGCCCATGCGTCAGCGCAGCAGCTTGGGCAGCAGGAAGATCCCGGCCACGAGAGCGATGAGGAGCCAGGTTCCGTTGCCGCCGGTGCGCAGCGGCGTCGCCCGCGAGCCCCCGGGAGTCGGCACCGTCGCCATCGGCGGCATGAAGCCGGGGTACTCCTCTTCGTCGTCGTCGGGCTCGGCGTCCGGGTTGGCGCGCGAACGGAAATAGCCGTTGACCAGGTCGCTGGCCGTCTTGGCGACGACGTCTGGCCAGGTGAAGTGCCACGGGCCCTCCGGCTCGGCGAGCAAGACGCCGCCGGCCACCGCGCCACCGACTGAAGCCGATCGCATTTGCGCTGGCATGGTCTACCTCCGTACGAACAACAGCAGGAGAATGAGGCCGGCGCTCGCCGCCAGCAGGAGAGGGGAGAGGGGGAATCCCGAGTCGGCCGTCCCCGCCTCCGGGGAGATGACGTCGGGCTTTGACAGCGGCGCGTCGATGAAGCCGGGGACGGGGATCGCTCCCGATGTAACCGCTGTTTTCGGCACGTTGCCGGCCTTGGTCGACCGGCTGTCGCCGCCGAAGAGCCTATCGACGAGCTTGGCGCCGCCCAAAAGCGCCAGCTGCTGCAAGATGCCGTTCCAGCCCGCGCCGGAGCCGGGGGGCGAGATGACGCCGCCGGCGCCGTAGGCGGAAGGCGGAACCTCCGAATCGTCGGGGGTAAACCCGCTGTTCGTGAACTCCCGGCCGGGCGCGGGGAACGTGCCGCCACCCATCGGGGTGCCGATGGCGAGGTTGCCGGCGTAACCCTGGCCGTAGGTGAGGATCGACACCGACTGTCCTCCTGCCGCGATGAGCGACGGCGGCCGACTCGGCTACGGCCGCCGTCGCTCCCACCCTCCCCGGCGGTGGCGGGGGATGAGCAGCTGCTAGGCGGCGCGCGGCGCCGCCGCCGGAATCATCTCGAAGACGTTCACCAGGACCTGCGGGGTGCCGGCCGGCGCCGACACGTTCATGACCGCGTTGAAGCTGGTGAAGTCCTGAGTGCGGACGGAGCCGCTCGCCCGCTGGTTCTCCATGAACTCGATCGGGTAGAACCCGGTGAGCGAGAAGTCCTGCTGGCCGGCCTCGACCGTGTACAGATCGTTGAGGCCGTAGATGCGCCGCGCGGCGTTGCGCGCCGTGTACCCGTTGCGCGCCGTGCCGTTCGTGTCCGTGGTGCGCTGGCGCCGGTGGATGAAGGTGCCGCGGCCGCGCTCCGAGCTCTCGATGTCGATCTGGTTGATGATCGTGTCGACCTCATCCTGCACGCCGTTGGTCGTCACCCTGGATCGCACGAGGAGGCCGCGGATGACGTTGCCGCGCGGGACCTCGACGGTGAAGCGGTCCTGCGCGGCCGCGACGTCCCTCGTGACCTGGGAGACCCGGAAGAGAGAAAACACGGAACGGGGATCGAGACCCACGACTTCCTCGGTCTCGGGGGTGATGAAGGTGTTGGCGGCGACGATCGAGGTGTTCACCACGTTCTGGTAGAGGTCGTTGATGGACCCCCAGGTCACGTTCAGCCGGAACGAGCTCAGCGCCGAGGCGTTGAGCAGCGTCAGGTTCGGGTTCTTGGCGAACGGCAGCGCGAACGGGATGTGCAGGAAGGCCTGGAGACGCGTTGTGAGACCGATGCCCGGAGGCGCCAGGTCGTCACGCTGCGCCGGCGCGCCGTTCCACAGCGCGTTGGCGATGAACAGAGAGCTGGGGTCGATCGAGTAGACCGTGACCCCGCCGTCCGCGGTGATTTCGAGCCGGCGGATGGCGGCCAGGATGCCCTGGTCCGGCTCCGTGCCGTTGGCGACCGCGGCGCCGGTCGTCTGCTCGAGGTTGAACATCAGCCGGAGGCCGGCCATCGTGTGGTCGCGCGGCAGATCGAAGGTGGAGACGGCGCCGGCGCCGGCGTAGGCGATTTCGGGGAGAGAACGGTTGAGGGAGAGAGCCATGGTCTACCTTCGTCGAGGGCCCAGACCGGGCGGTGAACTGCGCGCCGAGAGGTGAGACTGACGACGCACCGGCTAGGAGCCGGTAACGAGCTGGCGGACCTGCGGGATTCGCCAGATGACCGCGATCGCCACGGCCACCACGAGAATCAGCATCGCCCAGCCCTTGACGCCACGGGGGATCTCCATCGCTCGCTCCTCTCAGAAAACAAAAAGGCCGGCAGCCCCAGGACGGGACAGCCGGCCGAGTACCGACGCCGGAAGTATGCTCGAAAGCCCCGATCCCGTCAATGGCACGCGCCAGGCTGGCCCAGGATCGACGATCTCGCCGCGGCTCGACCGGTATGACCCGAGGATCTCGGCGTTCACGGGGTGACCCGACCCGCCGTCACCTGGCGCGTCTGCATGTCGAACTCGAGATAGTGCAGGTCGGGGAGCGCGGGCAGCTCGTCCGCGCGCGGGCCGACCACGGACCGGAGCCACCGCAGGTCCGAGGGCTCCGTCTGGCTGAAGCAGATGAACCGGGTCGCCTGCGAGCTGAGGAGGCGCGGGACGTCCGCCGGCCGCCGTGACGCGGCGATGAAGCTGCACCCGATGTGCCGGCCGAAGTGAATCAGCCGGCGGAACTCCTCCGGTGGCGGCGGGACCACCGATCCGGCCAGGCTGTCGATCTCGTCCACAACCATGCACAGGTCGCGCACCGCGAACGGGACCCGGCAGGCGAGAGCGAAGAGCGCGGGCGTGACCTGGCCTGTCGGCACGTAGACGAAGCGACCCAGCCCGCCCCGCACCGGACTCAGCGCCAGGATGACTTGGTCGAGGCGATAGAAGACGGTCGCGCCAGGCGTGTTCCCGAACTCCGCGACGTGATCGAAGACGAAGAGCCGCGGTGCACGCAGCATGAGCTGCCGCAGCATCGTGGACTTCCCGGTGCCGCGGCGGCCGGTGACGAGGATGACCGGGCAGCTGCTAGCCGGTGGACTGTGCCGCGGCGCGGGCAACACCCGACTCCGGCAGCGGTTGGGGTTTCTTTTCCGGCTCCTCACGCAGCGCGAGCAGCGCCACCAGCGCCGTCCCCTGCGTCATGAGGTAGGCCGCCAGGGCGGCGTGCTGCGCCAGCAAGGGCCCGAGGTACTGGCGGATGCACACCTCGGCGTAGCGCGCCATTTCCTGGGCGCCCTCGGGGCTCAGCTGGTAGCGGGAGCGCATCCGCCGCGCCAGGGCCTTCCAGACGTCGGCGTGTACGGCGGCGATCGCCTCGACGGGGAAGATGACCTCTCCACCAGTCGGCGGTGGCGCCACGCTACCGGGGCCGCCGCTCTCGAGCTGGCGATCGGCTGCGCGGATCTTCTTGCCATTGCGAGCCGGGCCGTCGGTCGGGCCGGCGGGAGCGGCGGAGGCCTCCGCCGCGAGCTGGGCGGGATCCTCGGCGAGACCCGGGGGAGCGGCATTCCTCTTGCGCCGCGGCACCGGGCTACTCCTCCTCATCCTCGCCGTACATGTTTTGGCGCGTCGGCTTCGGTCCCTTGGTCTTCAGCGCCGCCAGGATTTTATCGTTCTGGTCCTTGATGGTTTTCAGCTCCTCGAGGATCGCGGCCGAGACCTTGCCTTTTTCGGGTGCGGGCGCCGGCGCCGGTGGGTCTGGTTCCTTTTTCCGTTTATCAGCCAAGTTTCGTCTCCCTTCCCGGCTCGCGCCGCTCGATGTTGATGTTGAAGATGGCGTCCTGACCGTAGGCGATCCGGTTGGCCGCCGCGATGAAGCACCGCTTGCAGACGAAGACCTCTCCGCTCACCTGGCCCAGAAGCCGGATGATGAGACCGACGTCGACGTTGGTCCGGCAGAAGCAGCAGGGCCGCCCGGAGATGATGATCCGGGGGTCCCGCCTCACGAAATCCAGCCGCCCTGGCTCCAGGAGATCCTCCGTTCAAGAGGGGGACCGGAGAGGCCGCGAGAGCCGTGGGTCCGATCCCCCTCTTGACAGTGTCCATCCCTGGCCGATATAGTCAGGGTCGAAGAGGAACACTGTGGTAAAACTACCACGAAACACAGGGCCTGAGTCAACCCCCCCCAAACCTCCGACCTTGACAGGTGACGGCACCACCCGTGGTGTCGCCACCTTTGAAGGGCCTGGGCTGGCGAGGCGGTAGAAGTGCGGCCGCCTCAGTGGGATGCCGCCAGTCTAGTGCATCAACGTCCGATAAGATATCTTATGATTACAGCACAATTGCAAGCATTGAAAGTGTTCGCGTCTGCTGCGATGTTTATAAGATGTCTTACGACCGTTGGCGGGCCTCCAATCACTTCCGGCTGTCCCGATCC
>Ga0247727_10018431_pt1 | contig 10972 bp, 10 predicted proteins | sample WisWelCaveWW1625_FD_202498 | JGI IMG/M metagenome (GOLD analysis project Ga0247727, IMG submission 202498) | Biofilm microbial communities from Wishing Well Cave, Virginia, United States - WW16-25 | ecosystem: Environmental > Aquatic > Deep subsurface > Groundwater > Cave microbial mat | place...
GCGGCCGCCTCCCTCATGAAGGTGCGGCAGCAGGAATACGAGGCGCGGCAGCAGGCCCTCGACGCGATGATCAACGAGGAGCTTTACGAGCGCGAGGCGAAGGCGAAGGGGATCGCGAAGGAGAAGCTGCTCGAGACGGAGGTCGCCGCCAAGGTGCCGGACCCGACCCCGGCCGAGGTCGACGCCTACTACGAGCAGAACAAGGCCCGCATGGGCACCCAGACCAAGGAGCAGATCGGGCCCCAGATCAGCGCCATGCTGAAGCAGCAGAAGATGGCCGGCGTGCAGGCCGAGTTCATCAAGCAGCTCCGCCAGAAGCACGGCGTCAAGGTGCTGCTCGAGCCGCCGCGCGTCCAGGTCTCCGCCGATGACGACCCGACCAAGGGAGGGCCGGCGGGCGCGCCCGTCACCATCGTCGAGTTCTCCGACTACCAGTGCCCGTTCTGCAGCCGCGCCGAGCCCGTGGTGGACGAGGTCATGAAGAAGTACGGCGAGAAGGTGCGCCTCACTTTCCGCGACTACCCGCTCTCCTTCCATCAGAACGCCGAGACCGCCGCCATGGCCGGCGAGTGCGCGGAGGATCAGGGCAAGTTCTGGGAGATGCACAAGGCGATGTTCGGGAACCAGGCGAAGCTGTCGGCCGCCGACCTGGTCGAGACGGCCGGCACCATCGGCCTCGACAAGGACGCGTTCAAAGGCTGCCTCGACTCCGGCAAGTTCCGCAGCGAGGTGCAGAAGGACTTTCAGGAAGGGCAGAAGTACGGTGTGACCGGCACCCCGACCTTCTTCATCAACGGCATCATGATCGTCGGCGCGCGCGGCGTCGAATCCTTCAGCGAGATCATCGACCGGGAGATCGAGCGCAGCGCCAAGTAGGCGCGCCGACCCAAGCCCATCGAGCCGCGTTCCGGGACCGAAAAGCCCCGGAGCGCGGCTCGATTGCGTTCTGAAGGCGGCAGCGCCCGTGCCTCCGCGGGGGCGTGTGAGACCCCGCCGGCGTGCGAGCGGATTTCAGCGAGCCCGGCGGGGCGAACGCGAGGCGAGGTGGAGCGGCGGCCGAACGCTCCGCCATCCGGGAGCGCACCGCGATCCGTGGCCGCCCGCGAGACCGGAGCCGGTCCCCCGCGGAGGCACGGGCGCTGCCGCCGGCGGACCGGGATCCCTCCGCGGTCCGGTTACTCTTCGGTCCCGGGAATGCGGATCCCGAACCGCTCCGCGACCTCGACGACCTCCCACTGAAGGTCCTCGAGCGCCGCGATCGCCTCCTCGTCGTGCCGCTCCACGGCATCGTCCCATGCGGCGGAGGCGCGCCGGTGCAGATCGACGAGGCGGTCGAGGGCCGCCTGCCGGCTCTCCTCCGAGCGCGGCGGGTCGCGGGTCAGGCGGACCTCCTCGGCATCCAGATCGGCCAGGATCGCCTGCCTCTTCCCGGCGAACCCCGGGCCGGCCGCCGGTTCGGGCACGCTGACGCGGGCGCGCCGCTCGCTGCGGACGCGCGCCTCGTCCTTGAGACGGTCGACCTCGGCCATGGCGGCGCGGGTCTCCTGCTCGTCCTCGAGCCGGCGGGCGGCGCGCTCGCCGCGGCCGATCCAGGAGAGCGCATTGTCGTAATCGCCCGCCCGGATCAGGGCCCAGGCCGCCGTGAGCGGCACCCAGGGATCGTCGGGAATGGCGCCGGCGGCCCTCTCGAACAGGCGGAGCCCCTCTTCCGCCTGCCCCGAGAGCACCAGCACTTCGGCCCGGCGCTCCCGGCAGGTCTCCTTCCGGTCGGGGTCCTCGCGCTCCACCGCCTCCAGCACCGCGAGCGCCTCCTCGTAATCGCCACGCTCCCGCAGCAGGTCGTGAAGCCTCAGCCGGATCTCCGGATAGGAAAGCGCCGGATGCTGCGTGGCGCTCCCGGCCAGGCGGCGCAGCAGGCCGGCCGCCTCCTCCAGACGGCCCTGCTCCTCGAGCGCCTGCGCCGCGGCCCACAGGATGTAGTCGCTTCTCCCGGTCAGATCGAGCTCCAGGATCTCCTCCGTCTCCAACTCGTCGAGGATCTCCATGTGCGTGGCGTATTCCTCCGGCAGCTCCTGCTCCTGCCGCTCGAAGCTCCAGAGATACCCCGCCTCGCGCTCGTCGCCGGCCCCGTCGTCCGTTTCCCCGACGTCCATCTCCCCGTCAAGTGGTTCGTCGTCAGGTGGTATCACAGGGCCTCCTCGTAGGCATGCCAAGCCGCCTCCAGGTCGTCCAGTTCGGGACCGAACAACTCTTCGAACGCCTTCGAGCCGCCTCTTCCGCGGGCCTCGCGCGCAGCATACTCCCTGAACGCCGGCGCGTGGCGGCCTCGATCGCCGTGCATCAGGAAGTGCACCAGGGTCCAGGCGGCGCCGTAAGCCCGCCCCGAGCGCGCACCGGTCCAGAGCGGATCGTCGGGGGCCGAGGCGATCAGCTGCCGCAGCGGCACGGGCCCTTCATTGCGTGTCCGGCGCAGGTGCTCGCGCAGCTCGGCGCGAGGGTCGAACTGCACGCTCACCTTGCCGGCGCTGATCGTCCCAGAGCGGCGGATCGCCCCCGGGTCGATGCGCAGCTGCCCGTCCACCTGCGAGAAGCCGAAGTAGTTCGCCAGCCCCTCCTCGAACCACTTCGACGGCTGCCCCCGCGGGCCATAGACCCTCTCGTAGTTGAGCATGTGGATTGATTCATGGACGGCGATCGGGATCGGCAGATGGCCGGCCGTCGCCTCGCAGGGAAAGGCCAGGATGCGCGAGGTCGGGATGTACTCGCCGACGGTCGTGGGGGGGGACGACGCACTGCCCCGCTGCCAGCTCTGCTGCACCTTTTGATGGTCGCTGCGGCGTCCGAAGGCATAGACCATCACCGGCTGGCGGAACAGGCGCAGCGTCGTCAGAGAGGCCCAGAAGTCCTGATGCGCCCGGAAGGCGGCGGCCACGATCCCCTCCAGCAGGTCGATCTCGGCATCGTTGAGGACATCGGTGTGGATGATCAACTGGCCGACCCGGGCGCGCTTCTGGCGGATTCCCATCAGTTTCGCCGCCTCGTTCATGTAATCGCGGCGCTGGCGCTCGGCCAGGAAGGCGAGGATGTCCTCGTCGAGGGCCTGTCGCAGCATGTCGCCGGCCGGCACGCCCCTCTGGTGGACCACCTGATAGCTCAGGCTGGAGCTTCCCGAGGGCAGGATCCCGTAGTACACCTCGCCGCGCTTGCGGGTCACGTACTGCTTCCCCTCGCCGGGCGAGGGCCCGACCCAGGCCCCGAGCATCGCTTCGTGGAGTGACTTCCGGACGGGCGCCGGCAGGTCGGCGGCCGGCACCAGTCCCCAGTCGCCGTCGAGCGCGCTTTCGGGCGCCACCTCCTCGAGCGGCTCGCCGGCGCGCAGGCGCCGCGCCGCGGCCTCGGCGAGCGCCACGTCGTCGAAGATCACAGCCTCGAGATCGAACAGCGCCCGGTGCGACCAGGAGCGCGACTCGGGAGGCAGGCCGTCAAAGGTGATCTCGATTGGCGCGAAATAACGCACCGGGCGCCCGCGGAGCAGGGCGGGAGCGAAGCCCCAGCGCGACACCGCCTGAAGGGCCGCCTGGCGCATCCCGAGATCGGGCTCGGGGCCGCGCAGAGGGCGCGCCCTTTCCGGCAAGCCCCGGGGCGACACGTCGACCAGGAGCTCCACGCGGGCCTCCCCGATGAGGCGTGCGCGGCCCGCTTCCTCCGGGAAATCGGGCGTCACCCGCCGGCGCTCCTCGGGAGGCACGACACCGTCCAGCGGCGACTCCCGGCCCCCGCCGACGTTCCCCGGTGGCGGCCCCACCTCGGCCGGACGGCCGGTTTCGATATCGCTCTCGCCGTCACCCGACCCGCCGCCCGGAATCGTCTCCTTCGGGATGCGGAGCGCGCGGGCCTTGAGCGCGGCGTGGAACTCGGCCTCACCGGTCTCGAAGCCGGCGGCCACCTGCCAGACACCGTCCCCCTCGCGTGTCATCAGCAGGGACTCCATCCGGCGCCGTTCCGGGCCGCAAGGAACCTCGTACCGCACCCGCATCCCGCCCGGCCACCGGGCCAGCACTTCGATCCGCTCCACCGGTCCGCAGCGTCCGTCCGCCGGATGCGCCCACCCGAGAAACTCGACGAGTCCCTGGGCGAACAGCCCGCCGCGCACCCCATCGGCCGCTTCGGGGACCTGCTCCGCCGGGGCGCCCGCCATCGCGGCGTCGGGTTCCTGACGCCACAGCACGGCGGCCAGGGCCAGAACGCGGACGAGCGCTCGACCGGTCAGCGGCACGGATGAATCCTTTCTTCCACGCGCCCCCCGCGGGCTTTGTGGCGATGAGGAAATTATATTCCTCTCGCCCATGCGCAGCCGGTGGCCCGCCTTCCTCGCGATTCTCCTGCTCACATCATCCTCCACTCCTGTCCCGGGCGCGCCAGACCATGCTCCGGTCGCCGCACCCGAGGCAACGGACGCCGACATCCTGCCGGCTTCGGTCGCGGCGGCGATCGAGAGCGTCGTCAGCGTGCGGGTGCGCGAGGTGCTCAAGCGGCCGGCCTGGAGGAATGGCCGGTTCGAGACGCGAGAGATCGCAGGCATGGGGGCAGGGTCGGGGGTCGTGATCGGAGAGGATGGCCTGATCCTGACCAGCGCCCACGTGGTGGCGGGGGCGGTCGAGGTGCGGGTCCGGCGCCTTTCCGGACGGGAGGAGACGGCCCGCGTCATTGCGCTCGACGAGGCCTCCGACCTGGCGCTCATCCGGGCCGACGGCACGGTATACAGGCCGGTGTCGTTCGCGCCGGCAGGGGTGCCGACGGCCGGGGCTCCCGTCTTCATCGTCGGGAACCGTGACGACCGGGGCCCCGAGATCGGCTGGGGCCGGATCGGGCCAAGGCGGTGCGTGAGGGTGGGGGCGCGGCCGATCGAGTTCTGGGCAGAGGTCGAGGCGCCGATCGGCCCCGGCGATTCGGGCGGGGCCATCCTGAACGCGGCCGGAGAGCTGGTCGGCGTGCCGGGACTCCAGATCGTCGATCCGGACGACGCGGTGCCGGGAGAGCGCCTGCCATCGTCGGGGTTGTTCATCCCCGCGGCTCACGCCCTCCGATCGGCCCAGAGGATGGGCCACGGGCCGCGCGCCGACTGGCCCTGGATCGGCCTCGTCCTCGAAGATCCCCTCCTTGCCGGACCCGGGGGTCGCGCGGTCCACGCCGAGGCCGGCCCCGTCGTGCGCGAGGTGTTGACTGGCAGCCCGGCCGGGAAGGCCGGGTTCCGCCGCGGCGATCGGCTTGTGACGATTGGCGGCCGGCCGGTGCGCGACCACTTCGAGGTGCTCGACGCCGTGCTCGATCTGGCCGCCGGAGCGGCCGTGACGCTCGAAGTCGAGCGCGCCGGCCGGATCGTGCCGCTCGATCTGACGACGGGCGTCCGGCCCGACGACCCACGCCCGGATCCGCTCGACGACTTCTTCCTGCACACCGGGCTGCGCCTGACGTCCGTTCCGCCGGTGCGCGACGGGCGGGGCGCCATCGCCTTCGACTCGATGTCGCGCGAGGCGCGCAGCCGGATGACGGACCCGGAGGCGGAGCTGTTCCGCGAGCGGCCGACTCTCGGCGCGCTCCTGCCCGGCGCCGATTTCCTGGGGGGCGCGACACGCCGGCACCACGTCGGCTCCACCGGCGATCTGGCCGGCCTCGTCGGCCGCTGCTTCGTGGAGGACCAGTTCGTGGCCCTGGTCCACTGGCAGCTCGGCGGCGGCCGGACCATCGACCGCGCCCACGTCCACCGCAAGATCTACCCCGTCATCATCTGAGTGCCCTGCGACGGCCGCGCCCGAGGCGCCGGCCCCGCGTTCGCCGGGCACCGGCTCCGGGGTCGCGCACGGCCCGGTGAACGCGGGGCCGGCGCCTCACACCAGAGACCTCCCCGCGCGCTCAGCCAAACACCCGGGCGTCGGAGATCTGGTCGGTCCGGGGTCCGGCACGTTTCGGCCGCGGGGCCGTCGGAGACCGCGCCGGGAATCCCGCGGTTTTCAGCGGGCCGGCGCGGCGACGGCGGGCGGAGGGCGAGCGCCGGCCGAACGCGCCCAAGCCGAAACCCTCCTCGGTGAGCCGGGGCCGATCCGCGAGCCCGGACGCCGTGCCCCGCGGCCGAAACGTGCCGGGCCTGGAGGCTGGGGGGGGTCTTGGGCGCTCCGGTCAGTGGCGGGGGCGGCCCGGGTAGTCCTTCTCGCCGGCGCGCACGGCGACGGGGAGCGTGTTCTCGCGCGGCGGGATGGGGCAGTTGTAGACGTGGGTGTAGGCGCAGAGGGGGTTGTAGGCGGAATTGAAGTCGAGGGTGAAGAGGCCGTCGGTCGGGGCCGCCAGATCGATGTAACGACCCACGGAGTATGACTCCTTGCCGGTCGTCAGGTCGGTGAACAGGACCGAGAGCCCCTCCTCCTTGTGCTGCACGAAGGTCGGCTGATAGGCGTACACGCGCACCTTCCGGCTCCCGCCGGCGCCGGCATCCCGGTCTCGGCTGTCGGCGTCCGATCCGGGTGGTGTCTCGATCTCGAAGTAGCCGGCGCGGCGATACTCCTTCACGCGCCCGAGGGAGGTCTGTATCCGGACCGTCTCGGGCTCCGGGAGGCGGACCAGCGGCACGCCAAACCTCCAGGCCGGGTCGACCGGGAAGTGGGCCGGCGCCACGAAGTGGGTCCCTTCCGTCCTGCGGCTGTCGAACAGGATCAGGATGCCGGCCTCCGCCTGGACGTATGGACGGATGGCGAACGGGCCGACCTCGATCGGCGTCTCCTCCGGCACGATCCTGACCGCCTCGGGACCCTCTTCCGGCAGGGGCTTGCCGTCCACGCGGACGTTCCCCCCGGGTGCCAGACGCTCCAGACGGAAACGGAACGGCGCGCCGTCGCCCTCCGGGCGCAAGACAGTGATCCGGAGCTGCTGGGGAGCGATGCCGGGAGCGTCGAACTGCACCTCGACCCCCTCCGCCGCGCCGACGATTGCCGCCGGATCACGCCCCGGCCCGCACGGCAGGAAGTCATGGCGGGCGAAGGCGCGCAGCGGCGACCACGCGTGGTCGCGGAAGTACTTCTCCTTGGCCCGGCGCTCCGCCTCGATCCGCGCCAGCGGGTCGGTGTCCCGCGAGTCGGCTGCCGTCGCTGCGAGGGGCGCGGCCAGGGAGAACAGCACCAGGATCGCGGCCACGCGGATCACCTCCCCACCCGCCGGTAACGGAAGCAGCCGACGAGATGGTCGTTCACCATGCCGGTCGCCTGCATGTGGGCGTAGCAGATCGTCGGGCCGACGAAGCGGAAGCCTCGCCCCTTGAGGTCCTTGCTCATCGCCTCGGACTCCGCCGTCGAGGGTGGGATCTGGCGCAGCGTCCTCCAGGCGTTGCGCTTCGGCCGGCCGCCGACGAAGCGCCAGGCGTAAGCGTCGAAGGACCCGAACTCCTCCTGCACCTTCAGGAAGGCGCGGGCGTTGGCGACGGCCGACTCGATCTTGGCCCGGTTGCGGACGATGCCCTGGTCGCGCAGCAGGGCCCGGACCTTGCGGGCGTCGAAACGCGCCACGATCCCGGGATCGAAGCCGGCGAACGCGGCCCTGTAGGCGGGGCGCTTCCTCAGGATGGTGATCCAGCTCAGACCGGCCTGGGCCCCCTCGAGGACCAGGAACTCGAAGATCCTCCTGTCGTCGTGCACCGGCACGCCCCACTCCTCGTCGTGATAGGTGATGTAGAGAGGGTCGTCGCCGGCCCAACCGCAGCGGCTGTTGTTCTCTCTCACAGAAGCTCCTTGAGACGCGCGTGCCCGGCGCGCGACAGCGGCAGCCGAGTCCCGTCGTGCAGGATGGCGATGCGGCTGTCCTTCGCGTACAGCTCGATCCGGCTCAGGCGGTCCAGGTTCAGGATGTACGAACGGTGGATGCGAATGAAGCGCGCCGGGTCGAGGGTCGCCTCGATGGCGGCGATCGGCTGCTGCTTGAGATAGCTCTTGCCGACCGAGTGGACGGCGATGTAGTCGTCCTGCGCCTCGATGTAGTCGAGGGCGTCGGTCGTGATGACGTGCACCCGTGGTCCGTCGCGCACCAGGACGCGGGCCAGTGGGACCCCCGGTGGGCGGACGGCGGCGGCCAGGGCCGCCACCGGCATCCGCTCGCCGCGTCCCAGGCGCTGCCGGGCGCGTCCGACCGCCTCGCGCAGCCGCTCCGGATCGACCGGCTTCAAGAGGTAATCGACGGCGTTGACCTCGAAGGCGCGCACGGCGTGCTCGTCGTGGGCGGTGACGAAAACGACCGCGATCGCCGGATCGATCATCTCCAGGACCTCGAAGCCGTCCAGGCGCGGCATCTGGATGTCGAGCAGCATCAGGTCGGGCTTCATCTCGGACGCGGCGCGCACCGCCGCGAAGCCGTCGGCGCAATCGGCCACGACCTCGATCGCGGGGTCGGATTCCAGCTCCCTCCGGAGCGCCTTGCGCGCCAGCGATTCGTCGTCCACGACGACGGCGCGCAATCTATGAGGCCCGTGCGGCATGCGCGCTCTCCCCGTGCGCCGGCGGCGGGACCGGCGACGGAACCGTCAGGACGACGGCCGGAAGGGTGATCTCGACGCGGAACGAGGCGCCGTTGGCCCGGATGGAGGTCCGGCCCTCGTCGCCATACAGGCTCCGCAGCCGGTCGCGGACGTTCGCCAGCCCGACCCCCTCGCCGCGACTCGTCGGGCGCTCGGGGTCGCGTGGATTCTCGATCACGACGGCGATCCGATTTCCCTCCCGGCGCGTCGTGATCCCGATCGTGCCGCCCTCGAGCAGATGGGCCACGCCGTGGCGCACCGCGTTCTCGACCAGCGGCTGCATCAAGAGGGGCGGGACGGCGCAGGACAGGCTGGCTTCGTCGATCTCCTGGCGGACCTCCACGCGCGCCCCGAAGCGGACCTTCTCGATCGCCAGGTAATCGGCGACGAGCGCCAGCTCCTCCCCCAGCGTGATCCGCTCGCGCGCCCCCAGCGCCAGGCTGCGGCGCAGGAAGCCGGCCAAAAGCAGGCACATCCGTCGGGCCGCGGCCGGATCCTCCGAAGTAAGGGCGCTGATGGAGTTCAGGCTGTTGAACAGGAAGTGCGGATCGACCTGGGCCCGCAGGGCCCGCAGCTCGGCCTCACGCGCCAGGACCCGGGCCTGCACGCCGCGGACCTCGGCCTCGCGGGCCGTCTCCAGGGCGAGAACCAGGTAGTGCACCGCCACCGCCAGGAGGTAGACCAGGACCCCCACCACCAGGAAGGTCGGCGTCTCGTCCGCGAAACGCGCGGCGGCCCCGTCGAAGCCCGGGAGGGCCTGGAGCGCGCGGCTCAGGGCCCCGCCGATCAGGAGCCACGATCCGGCCGACAGCAGCGACGCGGCGGCGTGCGTGCTGGCGACGCGCGCCACGCCGGTGCGGGCCAGGGGCGCGGCACGGCAGGGATAGCGGGCGGCGATGCAGATGGCGGCGTAGACCAGGCCGAGCGGCAGGCCCAGGAGGACGGCCTCGCCCCACGGCGCGCCGCCGCGAAGGGAGAGCAGGGACGCCACCAGGCTGGCGAGCAGCAGGCCGATGGCGGCGAAGAGCAGATGCACGGATCTCATCGCTGCATGCCGGTCCCTCTCCTTGTACTACCCTCCGGCGTCCCTGACAAGGCGGAGGCGCTCCGGCGGCGCCCTACTTCACGAACACATAGTAGACGACGTAGATCCAGGACAGCAGCCCGTGGAGGATGGCCCACAGGACCGAGTGGTTCACGTTGAACGAGATGGCCATGGCGAGCGCCGTCCCGAAGGTGATGCCGCTTCTGACGATTTCGGTCTTCGCTTCCATCGTCACCCTCCTCGTCTCAATGGACGCACAGACTGTAGAGAACGTACGCTCCCCAGAACAACCCTCGGACGAGCGCCCAGCGGAGCAGCCGATCCCGGTCGAAGACGATGGCCATCGCCAGCGCCGTCCCGAACGTGAGACAGCCCCAGATGACGGCGACTTCAGTTTGCATGCTCGTGGCCTCTCAGTGGCTGACTGTGAGGGCGCCCATGAGGACGATCCCCTCGATCCGGACGCGCTTCTCCGGGTCGGCCCCTTCGCGGCGCGTGCGGTTGTTCGTCCCGCCCATGAAGACGACCTCCTTGGTGTCCACGGTCCAGTTCTCGGGAACCCGGATCGTGGCGTGCCCCATGAGCACGAAGGTCTCGATCACCGCCTCGCGCCCCTGGATGTCGGCCTCTCGCAGGTCGAGGATGCCGTGCCCCATGACGGCGGCGATCTCGGCGCGACGGAAGTCGGGCGTGCGGCTGGTCTCGCGGGACTCGCTCATCACGGCGATCTGCTCGATGCGCGAGGCGGTCCCGGCGACGCCGGCATGGGTCAGGTCTTCGGGGCGATCCCGCAACGCCTTGTAGCTGCCGAAAAGAAGGGCCATGAAGACCGCGAAGGCCAGAAGGGCCGTGATCAGGCCGGGTCCCGTCTTGACGTTGTCTTGAGTGGATTCCATGGCTCCCTCCTAGTTCTTGATCTCGACGCCGCCCATGATCACGATGCCCTTGATCACGAGCCGCGGGCCCGACGCCTGCTGCGGCGGCCGCGTCTTGTCCTCGAACGCCCCGAGGATCGGCGTTCCCAGGCTGACCACGCTCCACTCGGGTGGGACAATGATCTCGATGCCGCCCCACAGGGCGAATGTGTCGATGACCGCCTCGCCGCTCTTGATGGCCGCGTGGCGCAGGTCGATCTTGCAGCCGCCCAGAATGGCGGTGGCATCGCCGCCGCGGAAGTCCGGGGCGTTGCTCTGGTGCTCGGCGCCGCTCAGCATGGCGAAGGCGCTGAGCTGTGAAGCGGCGTCGGCGCCCGGGCCCTGCGGCACCTGGCGCGTCACCGCCCCCCACACGAGACGTACCCCGACGAGCACCACGATCAACGGCCAGAAGTGGAACAGGCTGTAGGGAAGCACGTCCATGTTGCGCAGCAGGAC
>Ga0247727_10018432_pt1 | contig 10972 bp, 12 predicted proteins | sample WisWelCaveWW1625_FD_202498 | JGI IMG/M metagenome (GOLD analysis project Ga0247727, IMG submission 202498) | Biofilm microbial communities from Wishing Well Cave, Virginia, United States - WW16-25 | ecosystem: Environmental > Aquatic > Deep subsurface > Groundwater > Cave microbial mat | place...
TCTCGTCGGCCTCGCGATCGGAAAGGTCGCGCTGGTCAACAAGATCCCCGAGGCGATCCTCGACTCCGGTCTCTACAGATCGACGAAGGGGAACAGGATCTACGCGGTCGTGAAGGGCGCGATAGACGCGGGGTTGAAGGTGCCGATGGGCGGCGAGATGGCGCCGAGCGCCGACAGGATCGCGGGGAGGCACATCGCGAAGTTCAAGGATTTACCCGCCAAGTTCGAACAGATTAAGCAGATGATTATAAAGGGTGGATGAGATGACCAAAAAGAGCGAGGACGCAGTCGAAGTGAAGAGCGCGGAGCCGGTCGTCGCTGAGATTCCGATGGAGGAGAGCAAGATCAAGGAAGTAATTGTCACGCCGATCCCGGAGGGGCCCGCGCCTGCTGCCATACCGGCGGAGATCCCGAGGATTTTCGAGGACACCGCGCTCGACAGGTGGACCCCGAAGACGAAGCTCGGCCGCGAGGTCTGGGAGGGGAAGGTGACCGACATCGAGGAAGTCCTGAAGTCGGGAAGGAAGATAATCGAGCACGAGATCGTCGACAAGCTCCTGCCCGGGATCAAGAACGAGCTGGTCCTCGTCGGCGGGCGGGCGGGGAAGGGGGGAGGAGTGCAGAGGATTCCGGTGAGGATCACCGCGGCGATGCACAAGTCCGGGAGGAGGTTCCACACGGGGGCATTGGTCATTGTAGGGAACGAGGACGGCATCGTCGGGCTCGGCCAGGGAAGGGCGGTCGAGACGAGGGAGGCCATCAGGAAGGGCATAGAGAAGGCGAAGTGCAACGTCATGCGCATCAAGCGCGGCTGCGGCAGCTGGGAGTGCGGCTGCGGCACCGAGCACTCCGTGCCCTACAAGATCACCGGGAAGTCCGGGTCGGTCAGGGTGGAGCTCATACCCGCGCCGAGGGGCGTCGGGCTCGTCGCGGAGAACGAGGCGAAGAAGATCCTGAAGCTCGCCGGGATAAGGGACGTCTGGGTGAAGACCTACGGGAACACCGGCATGAGGTTCAACCTCATCAACGCCCTGTACAGCGCGATGAAGAGGCTGTACACGTACGAGAGGGGTGCCGAGTGACATGTTCGCAGTAGTGAGGATCCACGGGCGCATGCACATCGACAGCCGCGTGCAGGACACGCTGAAGATGATGAGGCTCAACACCGCGAACCAGTGCGTAATTTTGCCTGAGACGCCCGACGTGAGGGGAATGCTCCAGAAGACGAAGGACGAGGTCACGTGGGGAGAGGTGACGAAGGAGATCGTCGTGAAGCTCCTTGAAAAGAGATTGCGCGCGAAGGGCGCGGAGAAGAGGGTGGACGCGAAGCTCCTGAAGCAGGCGTCCGGGTTCGATTCTTTTGACGCGCTCGCGTCCGCGATGATGGACGGGAAGACGAAGCTGCAGAGGCACGAGAGCCTCCAGGCGACGTTCAGGCTCACGCCCCCGTCGGGCGGCCTCAAGTCGATAAGGGACCACTACCCGCGCGGCGACGTCGGCTACAGGGGCAAGGAGATCAACAAGCTCGTCGAGAGGATGATCTGAATGTTAATGCAAAAATACATCTCGAAAAACGAGGCGGAGCTTTACATAAACTTAAATAAAAATTTCCTGAGGGGCGAGGGGGTCCAGAAAGTCAGCGAGTCTGATCTGAGAAGTAAAATAAACGAAAGCAAGGAAATGAGGAAGCAGCTGCTCCGCTTGACTCCGTTTCCGGATAAGCAGAAGATGGCGGACGAGATGATAGAAGTGATTAATGGTTACACAAACATGCTCGAAAAGAACTACAGGTCCGAAATAACCAAGAAAATTATAAAAGGCGCACAGAGGTTCAAAAGTTATGACAACGAGTAAGGTCAAGAAGCGCAGAAAGTTCCGCGGCCACAGGACGCAGCACGGCGCGCACAGGAAGTGGAGGGGCGGCGGATCGCGCGGCGGCAGGGGGCTCGCCGGCGGGCACAAGCACAAGTGGAGCTTCGTGATAAAATACGACAAGACGCGCTTCGGCAAGCACGGCTTCAAGAGGCACGCGGGCGCCGAGCGCGCGTCGCGCACGATAAGCCTTGGGAAGATCGTGAGCATGATGGACTATTTTGTCGAGAAGAAGTTCGCGGAGAAGGAGGGCGCCGCGATGAAGGTCGATTTGATCAAGGCCGGCTACGGGAAGGTCCTGGGCGGCGGGAAGGTCACGAAGCCGCTCATCGTCCATGCGTGGACCTTCACGAAGAGCGCCGAGAGGAAGCTCGAGGAAGCCGGTGGGAAGGCCGTCAGGGTATGAACGGCGACACGCCAGCACCTTCCGGTGAGGGCGCAGCGCCTCAGCCATCCCAGCAACCTCGGCAGCAGGCCAGCGAGCAGGCGCCGAAGAAGCCGTTCAGCCTCGGGGACACGATACTGTACCTCTCCAAGTTCATCCCGTCCGTGCAGAAGCCGCTCTACAAGCAGAGCTTCAACAAGCGCCTCATGTGGGTCGGCATCGCGCTCATTTCTTATCTGATCCTCTCGAACATCACCGTCGTCGGGATCGGCGAGGCGAGCTTCGAACAGTTCAAGTTCCTCGAGATCGTCCTAGGCGCGAGGTTCGGCAGCCTGATGACGCTGGGAATCGGGCCGATCGTCACCGCGGGAATAATCCTGCAGCTTCTCGTCGGTTCGAAGATAGTGAACTGGGACATGACGAAGACCGACTCGAGGAAGAAGTTCCAGTCGACGAGCAAGGTCCTCGCGGTCGGCTTCGCCGTCGTCGAGTCCATCGCGTACGTTATGTTCGGCGCGCTCGGCTTCATCCCCGGCGGCCCCGGCATGATGGCGTTCGTGATCACTCAGCTCGCGCTCGGAGGACTGATAGTAATTATCCTCGACGACATGGTCTCGAAGTGGGGGTTCGGATCTGGAATCAGCCTCTTCATCGCGGCGGGCGTCGGCAGCCAGATCGTGCTGAGGATACTCTCGCCGCTCACCGCGGGTTGTCAGGCGTTCAACTTCGCGACGTGCTTCCCGACCGAGGCCGTCGCACCCGTCGGACTCCTGTGGAACGCCCTCATCGGCGCTTTCACCGGCGACATGAGCACGCTCCTGATAAGCGCGGTGCCGATAATCTCCACGATCGGGATATTCCTGCTGATAGTCTACATGCAGGCGATACGCATCGAGATCCCGCTCGCGTTCTCCGCCCTTAGGGGATTCGGCAGGAACTGGTCGCTCAAGCTGTTCTACACGAGCAACGTGCCGGTGATCCTCACGACCGCGCTCCTCGCCAACCTGCAGCTCATGGCCAGCTTCGGCGTTGCCGTCGACCCCGCGACGGGACTGTCGTGCGGTTTCCTCGGATGTACAAATCAAAACGGCGTGCCGGTCAGCGGAATATTGTATTATCTGTCGGCTCCGGGGAGGGGCAACGTGGGCGGCGGACTCCTCGGCGACGTCATAACCGGGATCTTCGTGAACGAGGAACTGCTAAGGGTCGCGACGTACACCATTTTCCTGGCGGTCGGGTCCGTGATATTCTCGCTGTTCTGGATGAGCACCGCGAACATGGACGCGAAGGCCGTCGCGCGCCAGATCGAGAGCGTCGGGATGCAGATCCCCGGGTACAGGCGCGACCCGCGGATAATCGAGTCGGTGCTCAGCAGGTACATACCGCACCTCGCGTTCCTGGGCGGGCTGTTCGTCGGGCTGCTGGCTGCGTTAGCAGACACCATAGGCGCGATCGGGACCGGGACGGGAATCCTCCTTACTGTCATGATCATCTACAACTACTACGAGGAGCTGCGCAACCAGGACCTCGAGGGCGCGCACCCAATCATGAGAAAGCTGCTGGGTGGGTAAGACATGGCAGAAGGCGGCGGATTCGACACTTTCCTCCAGCCGATCGGGGGCTTCCTCGACCCGGTGTTCTCCCCGCTCACGGTCTTCCCGCCGTACGTCACGATCGTGATAATGGCCGTGATCCTCACCGCGATAATAATGTTCGTGAGCAGGCTGTTCGTGAACAGGAAGCTCATGATCCAGGTGAAGGAGCAGATGGAGGAGATCAAGGAGAAGTTGAACGCCGCGCAGAAGTCGGGGAACAAGGACGAGCAGAACAAGCAGCTGAGCGAGCTGATGAAGGCGAACAGCAGCTACATGAGGCACACGATGAAGATCATGGTCGTGTCGATCATCGTCGTCATGCTCTTCTTCCCGTGGCTCAGCTTCAGGTACGCGGGCGTGACCGCGGTCGAGCTGCCGTTCACGATCCCGTTCATAGAGTGGGTGAGCCTCGAGTGGTTCTGGTGGTACGTCATCGCAGCGTTCGCCGCGGGGACCGTGATGAGGAAGGCCATGGGCAGCGACATCTAGAAAACATTTAAACCCAAAGATTTAGTTGATTGTCATGGCTTCGCTCGAAACGGGGAGGGTGTGCATGAAGGTCGTCGGCAGGGAGTCCGGCGGCTACTGCGTCGTCCTGAAGAACGTGAACAAGAGCTTCGCCCTTGTCACCGGTCCGAAGATCATGACCGGCGTGAAGAGGAGGAACGCGAACGTTCTGCACATCCAGCCGACCGAGTACAAGGTCGAGATTTCTGAGGACGCGAACGACGAGCAGGTCATCGCCGCCCTCGAGAAGGCGGGCCTCGTGACGAAGTTTGGCCTGAAGAGGCCGTCCGCCGCGCAGATGAAGGCGCGCGAGAAGAAGGACACCGAGAAAGCGGCGAGGAAGGCCGAGGAAAAGACGGACGAGAAGTCCAAGAAGAAAGAGTCGAAGGCTAAAGAGAAGAAATAGTTTCTTATGTCGCGGAGCCTCGAGGAACTTATCAACAGTTCTGTGATCGTCGTCGACAAGCACGCTGGCCCGACTTCCCATCAGGTGTCCGGCTGGCTGCGGGACATCTTCGGCCTGAAGAAGGTCGGCCACACAGGCACGCTCGACCCGATGGTCACGGGCGTCCTCCCGGTGCTCCTGGGGAACACCGTCAAGGCGATGCCGTTGTTTTCTGGAATCGACAAGGAGTACGTCGGCGTGATGCACCTGCACCACGACGTGCCGCGAGAAAAGTTGGACGAAGTCGTAAAGGACTTCGTCGGAAAGATAAAACAGACGCCGCCGAAGAAATCTGCCGTCGCGCGACGCGAGAGGGAGCGTGAGATCTTTTCTTTTGACGTGACCGAAGTCGACGAGAGGGACGTGCTCTTCAGGACCAGGTGCGAGGCGGGCACGTACATCAGGAAGCTCTGCCACGACGTGGGCCAGAGGCTGGACGTCGGCGCCCACATGTCGGAGCTGAGGAGGACGCAGGCCGGCCCGTTCACGGAGGAACAGGCTCACTCCCTGACCAGAATAAAGGACTCGTTCGAGCTATCGAGGATAGAGGAGATACTGATACCGATAGAGGACGCGATCCCCCACGCGAAGAAGGTCTACGCCGCGGACTCCGCGATCGAGAACATCCTGAAGGGGGCGCCGCTCTTCGTCGGCGGCGTCACGAAAACTTCCGGAGAGATAATACGCGGCGAGACTGTGGCGATCATGTCCGAGAGAGGGAAACTCGTCGCCATCGGCATCGCGAAGATGGACAGCGGCGAGATGGCGAAGAGGAAGAAGGGGACGGCCGTTAGGACGGACAGGTTGGTCGGCCTCTAAAACCTTAAATATGAAATGCGGCAATTGGTTTACATGAAAATCAGCGAGATCAAGCGCGGGGACAGCAACATCGCCCTCCAGGCGAAGGTTGTCGAGAAGGGCGAGAAGCGCGAGGTCAACACGAAGTACGGAAGGAAGTCAGTCGCGGACGTCACATTGGAAGACGAGACCGGGCAGATCACGCTCTCCCTCTGGGAGGAGAAGATCGACGCGGTGAGGATCGGCGACACGGTCAGCCTCGACGGCGGGTACATCACCGAGTTCAGGGAGAAGATGCAGCTCAACCTCCCGCGCAGCGGCAAGCTCGAGATAGTGGGCCAGTAGGCGCCTTCTTTTTACGTTCTTAAAAACCTAAGAGTTGTTAGGAAACATGCTGAGGTCGCATAACCCGGTAGTGCACCGGTCTTGAATCTCTCGATGATAACATGGCTTGACTCTGATTCGTGATGAGTCGGAGGTGAGTTGATTGGGGGAGCTAGTCAACCGGCGGGAGCAATCCCATGGGGGTTCAAATCCCCTCCTCAGCGCTAAACTAAAAGTCGGCCGATACTGTTGTGTATTTGAATATTGGCTTCAACTTAATTATAGAATCAAATGGCTAGAAACAGATCCTCGACCACTCTTTTGGAATATGCGAATGAAAGCTACGAGAAGTTCAAGCTAAGCAAAGATTTCGACTTAATAATGTGCTCCCTTATACACGCTGAAAAACACTCCACTGTAAAAAGTCTGACAAACGAAGTTCGCGTCTGTAGATACAACCCGGTTGGGTCCAAGATAAACATGAAGAGAATCGAGAGTGTAACGGATGAGCTTGGTCATGAGGCACTCCTGACCTATGGGATTGAAAAAACGCAAACTATAACCCAACACTACACAAAACTAGCCAGAATAGTGCTCAATATTTATAAAAAAGACGAGAGCATTGAAAACCGCCATCCAATATAGTACACATCGAACTTCTTACGCAGCGCTAAATCTTTTTATCTTACAACCCCAGGAATGTTTAGCAAGCACCAGTAGTACAACCTGGTAGTACACCAGCTTCCCAAACATCTGGAAACAGCTGGCCATCCGGGTTCAAATCCCGGCTGGTGCACAAACTTATCGGTATACGCTATGAAATTCAGCCTTGTGTTTTTTAATAATGTCCTCTAATTTCTTTCTAGACTTCTCTAAATTTTCTTGGTTTCTAGAGGACAGTATAATTTTGAGACTTCCTTTGGTTTTCTCAAATACCCTCAAGCTGGGATCCATCATATGAAGACTCCCATTCAAGTCGCTCACTTCTTTACATATTTCATGGTATTTTTCAGAATCGGCAGAATTGAATCTGTATGTTATTCTTTTTCTTGCATCAAATTTGAAGATATCTACTTTGGAACCGTATGATTCTTTAATACTATCTAGTATTTTTTGGGTTTTCCTAGGGTTTTTGACGCTAACTAGAAAGCTCCCCGCCCTGTAGTCTACCGGTAGCAATGCATCCAAATAATGTAAGGCCTTTTCTTCATTTTTATGCAACCTATTTTCTAATAAATCCAAAACTAACTTCTCTCGTCCTATGCCAATCCTCGAGAAATATAATTTTGGACTATCTTGTTTAAGTAAAAATTCTTCGATTAAGCCACCCGCATGTATCACATCTTTTCTGGGATATTTGAGAATTTGTTTCTTTACAGAATCGTAACTTCCTGAATCATAGTTCATATTTCCAAGCTATCCTTTAAGCTTTAAATGCTTCATTTAGAGTTTCCGCCAATGAACGCCGGGTACGACGCGCGCGTGCTCGGCGGCAAGATCAGGGACGGTTCTCCGCCACGAAGAAGCTGGTGGACAGACTCTATTCCATATGAGACGCTTAGAAGACTACCGAATATTCTAGATTCCCGCGAACATCGCGTCCATCATGCCGGGGCCGAGCATCGCGCCAGCTATGAACGACGCGGCGGCCACCGCCAGCACGAACGCGATCGCGACTGCGATTATTATCGGGATGAGGACGACGACCAGCGCCTTCCCGGGCTTTATCCCCTGCTGGTTTGAGAGGGCGTACACGTAGACTATGACGCTCCATATCCCCCCGATCGCCCCGCCGACCACCGGGATCCAGCCGAAGAGGAACGCTGGCACCTGCGAGTACGCCGCAGCGTTGTAGGTCTTCTTGAAGTCCTTCCTCATCATCTTGAAGGCGATCTTGCCGAAGAAGTGGACTATCGCGCCGGACACGAACGGGTTGAACACCGCGCCGAGGACGAAGATCGGCACGAAGACGAACGCGGACGCCCACCCGAGAGCGCCGGCCTCGCCTGCGAGCTCCGAGGTGAACGCGAAAACAGTCATCAGCGTCATCATGACGCCGGACACGAGCGAGACCAGGACGAGCTTCCTGATGAAGTCGCCGTACTTGTAGTCCTTCTTCGTGTTCTTCTTGGGGTCGAGGCACACGTCCTTCGCCCACCTGAAAACGTCCCAGCACATTGAGATGGATTTCGTTTTCGCGGCTTATAAAGTTCCGATGAAAAAAATAAGCGGAGTGAGCCCGGAGGGATTTGAACCCTCAACCCACAGATTAGAAGTCTGTCGCTCTATCCAAGTTGAGCTACGGGCCCGTGTTCGAGACTTGGAACACTGTAATTAAATTAGTTTCCAATGCTAATTTATCAATACATGTCCGGGCACCGGGAAATCGAGGGGAAGTGGCAGAGGAGGTGGGATGAGGCCAAGGTGTTCGAGGCCAACCCCGACCCGAAGAGGAAGAAGTTCTTCGTGACGGTGCCGTACCCGTACGTGAACGGAGAACCGCACATCGGGAGCGGGTTCACGTTCCTGAGGACGGACACGTACGCGAGGTTCAAGAGGATGCAGGGGTTCAACGTGCTCTTCCCGCAGGGCTTCCACGCGACCGGCGAGCCGATACTCGGCGTAGTCGACAGGGTGAGGAACAAGGACGCGGACCAGATCGAGTCCCTGAGGAAGTTCGGCGCGACCGACGAGGACATCGAGAAGTTCGCAGAGGAGGGCGCGGAGTTCGTCGCGAAATACTGGATGGAAAAGTGGATTGAAGTTTTGAGGAGCGCCGGATATTCGGCGGACTGGAGGAGGACGTTCATCACCGCGATAACGCCGGCCTACAACAGGTTCATTCAGTGGCAGTACAACACGCTCAGGAAGAAGGGGTACGTCGTCCAGGGGACGCACCCAGTTGTCTGGTGCCCGCACGACCAGTCGCCGACAGGGGACCACGACAGGCTCGTCGGAGAGGGGGAGAGCCCAGTCGAGTTCGTCATGATAAAATTCAGGACGGAAGCGGGCGAGGTCCTGCCGTGTGCAACCATGCGACCGGAAACGGTGTACGGCGCGACGAACGTTTGGATGAACCCGAACGGGAAATATGTCAGGGCGGACGTGGACGGCGAGGAGTGGATATTGGGGAGCCGCGCCGTGGAGAAACTCAAGGACCAGCTTCACAATGTCACCGTGAAGGGCGGCGTCGACGCGAAAGAATTCATCGGTAAGTTCGTCAAGAATCCCGTGACGAAATCGAACGTCCCGATCCTCCCCGCCAACTTCGTGGAGCCTGACATCGCGACGGGTGTCGTCATGTCGGTCCCTTCGCACGCGCCATACGACTGGGCGGGACTGCACGACCTGAAGGAAAATCCCGACGAGGCGGAGAGATACGGCATAGACCAGAGTCTCCTGGAAAAGGTCGTGCCCATATCGGTCATCAGCGTCAAGGACATGAGCGAGAACCCGGCGATCGAGACCGTGAGCAGGATGCTGATAGCGAGCCAGACCGACAGGGCGAAGCTGGACGAGGCGACCGACTTCGTCTACAAGAAGGAGTTCCACACGGGCATATTGAGGGACAACACTGAGTACGCTGGGATGAAGGTCTCCGAGGCGAAGGAAAAACTCATCGATGATTTTGTAAGGAAGGGCCACGCGGCGAGCCTCTGGGAGACGACGGACGAGGTCGTGTGCAGGTGCAAGACGACGTGCCACGTGAAGATCCTCGAGAACCAGTGGTTCCTGAAGTTCTCCGACGAGAAGTGGAAGAGGGACGTGAAGGAGGCGATAAGCAAGATGGAGTTCCACCCGGAGATCGCGAGGACGCAGTTCCTGAACACGGTCGACTGGCTCAAGGACAAGGCGTGCGCGAGGAAGTCCGGCCTCGGCACCAAGATACCGTGGGACGAGGAGTGGACCGTGGAGACGCTCAGCGACTCCGTAATCTACATGGCGTACTACACGATCGCCCATCTGATTAGCAAGAACAAAATTTCTGCGGAGAAGCTGACCGATGAGGTTTTCGATTATGTCATGCTGGGCAAGGGGACTGCGAAGGAGGCCGCAAAGAAGTCGAGGCTGGACGAGAAAATTATTGTCAAGATGAGGGAGCAGCTGGAATACTTCTACCCGGTCGACGCGAGGTTCTCGGGCAAGGACCTGATCCAGAATCACCTGACGTTCTTCCTGTTCCACCACACGGCGATATGGGAAGACCCGACGATGTGGCCGCAGAGCATCGCGGTCAACGGCTACGTGACGCTTCACGGGGAGAAGATGTCGAAGAGGTTCGGGAACATCACGAGGCTGCGCGACCTCGTAGACGAGTACGGCGCCGACGTCACGAGGCTCAACCTCGTCGGGGCCAACGAGAACATGGACGACGCGGACTGGAAGGAAGACAGCATAGACGCGTTCAGGTCGAGAATAAACTTCCTGCGCGAGATCGTCGGCGAAATCGGCGGGGCGAAGAGGGGGACCAGCCAGAACATAGACGGCTTCCTCACGAGCAGCACGCAGGCGGTAATAGGACGCGCAACGGCCGCGTGCGAGACCACGAGCTTCAGGTCCGCACTGCAGGCCGCGATGTTCGAGTCTACGAACAACATCAGATGGTACGTCGACAGGTGCGGCGGCATCCAGAACTGCAACCAGAAAGTCTTGAGGGACGCCGTGTCGTCCGTCGTCAGGATGCTCTCTCCGTTCATGCCGCACATCGCCGAGGAGATGTGGGAGGGGATGGGAAATTCTAATTTTGTCTCCACGTCGGAATGGCCGAGACAGGACGAGAAGCTGGTCAACGAGAGGAGCGAGCGCGGGGAGGACTTCGTCAGGGGCGTGCTGGAGGACGTGAGGGAGATCCAGAAGATATCCGGGATAACGCCGAAGAAGGTGACCGTCATCGTGCCGCCGCAGTGGAAGTTCGACGTCTACGAAATAGTCCTGAAGAACAAGAGTGAGGACTTCAAGAAGATACTATCGATGGTCGCGGAGAAGAACGAGGCGACCGTGAAGTTCATACAGTCCCTCCAAAAGAAGTCGAACGAGCTCCGGGAG
>Ga0247727_10018434_pt1 | contig 10971 bp, 2 predicted proteins | sample WisWelCaveWW1625_FD_202498 | JGI IMG/M metagenome (GOLD analysis project Ga0247727, IMG submission 202498) | Biofilm microbial communities from Wishing Well Cave, Virginia, United States - WW16-25 | ecosystem: Environmental > Aquatic > Deep subsurface > Groundwater > Cave microbial mat | place...
TTGTAGAATTTTTGTATTTGAATTACAATTTCCATTTTTGGAAAGATCATCTTTTTATACAGTGCGTTTATGATCGCAGTAAATAGGGTGGCGATGATTACGAAAATTGGTGGAATAAGAGCATCATTATATAGTATGTTAGTTCTAATGGCGATTGTAACTATTTTTACTCTAAATTATGATTTCGCAAGTGCGGAACAAACGAATTTTGGCACTTTCAAATCTGTAAATCTTCCATTTGTAGAAAATCAGGGCCAGTTTGCAAACGAGGTTGCATTTTATGCTGATACATTTGCTGGAAGGATTTATGTCGTAGATGACAAGATAAGATATTCGCTTAGCAATCTTGATTCTGGAATTAATATTGCAGTTGATGAGAGATTCCTAAATGGAGCAATCAACCCAGAGGGTGCTGAAAAAAGCACAGCAATTGTGAATTACTATGTTGGTGACAGAGAAAATTGGCGTTCAAATCTTCCAACCTACAACTCGGTCTATCTTGGTGATGTATGGCAAAATGTCAGCGTTGAGCTAAAAGCACACGGCAATAACATTGAAAAGATTTTTACAATAAGACCAGGAGGTAGCGTTGAAAACATTAGAATCTCACTTGATGGAGTGTTGCAAGTAACAGTAAATGACAGTGGTCAACTTGTGCTAAAGACAGAACTCGGTGATCTTGTCATGTCAGAGCCTGTTGCATACCAAGAGATTAATGGAGTAAAAAAACATGTCAATGTAAGCTACGTGCTATCTGGCAGCACATATGGTTTTGAAGTTGGAGATTATGACAAGAGATATTCGCTTGTAATTGATCCGCTCCTTGAATCCACTTTTATCGGAGGCTCTGGCGAAGATGTAGGAGCTGATATTGAATTTGCCAGCGGAGGAACTGGCGTTGTCATAGTGGGCGGTACTACATCTACAGACTTTCCAGGATCTGGCAGTGGTAGCAGCCAGGATATTTTTGTTTCAAAATTAGATCTTGCACTTGACACTCTAGTATTTACAACCATCTACGGTGGAACAGGAGACGACATTGCTCTTGGCGTGGCTGTGAATGGTACAGGCCATATCCACGTGACAGGAAACACAGCTGCAGGTATTACCCCTCTTAATGGTGGTGCATCATACAGTGGAGCACAGGATGGCTTTTTGCTTGAACTTGAACCCACTGGTGAAGTAGATATTGCAACCAATGCAGGCGGCACGGGAAATGACTTTTATCAAGAAATAGTTCATGATGCTGCTAGCGGAGATTTCTTTGTCACAGGTTATACTGATTCAGCAGGTCTTGGTACCCCAGGAGCATATCAGGAGATAATATCGACTTCTGCATGTGGATTTGTTGCAAGATATAATGATGCCCTGATAGTAGAAGCGTATACATATCTTTGTGGTACAACTGGAAGTGATGTACTAACTGACATAGCCCTTGGCAGCTCTGGAGATCCCTATGTTGTAGGTTATGTCACTTCAACAAATTTTCCAGTAACTAGCGGTTCCTACACGGTAACACCATCAGTGTATAACATAGTTGTGGCAAAACTTGCCAACTCTCTTGGAACAGGTGGGTATCTTGCAACATATGTTGGACCAGGATTAGGACAGACAATTGACGCATCATCAGGATATGTTGCGATAGCTGGATTTACTGATGACCCCCTATATCCCGTTACAACGGGTGTTATTCAGGATACATATGGTGGGGGAGACAACGATGGTGTTGTTACTGTATTCACTCCAAGTTTGATTAAAATGGAATCGACTTTTTTTGGAGGAAGTGATAATGATCGTGATATTTCTGATTTGGACATTAATTCTGCTGGAACAGAGATTGGGTTTGTTGGCCGCACTTCATCATCTGAATTACAAAATTTTCCAGTCACGCCAGGAGCTTATGACACAACTAAAAACATTCCGGGTAATTCATTCCAGTCGTATATAGCAAAAGTTTCACCAGATCTTTCCACTAACTTGGCAACTACTTACATTGGTGATCTGGATGGTATTAACGCGGTGTTATTCCATCCGTCAGGTGAAATATTTGTTGCAGGTTCAGGGGGTAGTGCATATCCTACTGCAGGAACATATCAGGATACAAATGCTGGCGGGCTTGATGCTGTAATATCTGTTTTTTCAAATGACTTGAGCGCTGATATAACAATGGTTTCTGCTATTACCACATCAACTATTACAATTGATGTAACATTTAGTGAAGATGTAACTGATGATGGCGATCCAGCTAACTGGTCCGTATTCGGGAACACAGTAACAGCTTCTGCAAACTTTGATTCTGATACGGTAAGACTAACTCTTGGTACTCCAATAGGAACTGGTGCTACACCAGATGTTACATACACAGCTAGTGGTTCAACTGTAAAAGATTCAGCAGGAAATGAAGCAAATTCAGGTACCATTACTCCAGCTGATGGAATTCCGCCAACAGTGGTATCAATAACACCAAGTGAACCTCTGCTATCAGATCCTGATGTTGATATAGCAGCATTTACAGTAACTGTTGTTTATAGCGAACCAATGGACGGAACTTCTACTCCGACACTAGGATTTACTCCTGATGTTACAGCACCTCCTATTACACTAACATTTTCCAGTGGCTCATGGACAGGTCTAGACACGTATGCTGCCATTTATGATGTTGCAGATGCAGGTGTAACAGTACCAGGCGTTGATATCGAAGTTTCTGGCGCAGAAGATGCAGCAGATAACGTGCAAACTTCGGCTACTGAAACTAATGCATTTGATATCGATACAGAAAACCCAACAAAAATCTCAACAGTCATTGATGGTTTGATATCTGATGCTGATGTTCCAGGCCCCTTTACCGTTACTACTACTTTCAGTGAAACCATGGATACCGCATTTACTCCAACAGTCGCATTTGCTCCAGATGTTACTGCAGGTCCTACTCCAACACTGACATTTGTTGGTGGTGCATGGAGCGTTGGTGATACCGTCTATACGACTACCTATTCCATTGCAGACGCCGGTGTAACAGTTGCAGATGTTGATGTCACAGTTTCTGACGCAAGAGACCTGGCTGGAAACCTTGATCCTGGAACAACACCTGATCTATTTGATATCGATACAGAGAATCCGGTAGTGACACCACCACCTAATGTGACTTTTGCAGCTACTAGTTCATCAGGTGCTATTGTAACATATGGTCTCGCCACAGCTACAGATACCACACTTAGTGGTGTTGGTGGAGTTGCAAGCATAACATCACTGCCTCCATCCGGCTCCGTATTCCCAATAGCACTTAATACGATAACACATACAGCAATAGATACTGCTGGCAACGTTGGAGTTGCAACATCTACAGCAAATGTCTTCAATATCAGTTTTGATGGTACGTCTCCTTTTGCTGTGGAGTCTGCACTATATCTTACAGTTAAAGACGCTGGAATTAGCCCTGCTTCTTCCGTAACATTTACTGCAAAATCTGCAAATGGTGACCCGATAGCTTTTGCAGGAATTAGCATCTCTGCTGCAGAGACTGCACCAACAAGTGACACGTTTAGAAACGCAGTAAACTCGTTTGTGATCACCCAGTCCGCATCTAATGCAGGCACTGGCAAACTAAACGTTGGAAACTCTGGTTATGACACTATCACTGTGACTTATACAAGCACTCAGGGTGTTTCTAAATCCATAACTGCAAAAAGTGAGATAGCTGGTGGTGCAGGTGCACCTGCAACTTCAGTAGATCCAATGCTCTGGAGTAGTGATACATATGTTATAGGAGGCTCAGGTACTCCAAAAGTATTTGACAGCGACTTTGCAGGCAACGACATTGTGGATACAATACCGGTTACAGTAAGCTCAAGTGCTGATGGTAATACACCCCGCTCGCTTACGTTGGTAGAAGATGATGCTAATTCTGGCACATTTAGTGCAGCCAGCGCTATTGTCTTTTCAGCATCTCCAGCGGTTTCAAATCTTGGCGTGATTCCTCCCATATTGCTGGTAGCTGTCGGAGGAACAATAGATGCTGATTACGATGATACAACTGGAGCAGCAGTAGATCTGGATGCGCTTGATGCAAATATAATATCAGACGTGATACCAGTACTAGGAGTTATTGATGTCAACATAGTCAACAACGTATGTGGTGAGGGAAACGATGATGACAATGATGGCTTGTGTGATTCTTGGGAGATAAACTCTGGTAGAGCCTTCAGGGGCTTGAAGATTCTCAGAGCAGACTCTTCCGTAGCATACAGCTACGCATGCAGGCCACTGGTAGACGATACTTCATTTGGTGTCAACGCACAGCCTGCACCAAATAATGTGAATGTATGTCCAAACTCGCAAAAGAGAGACGTCTATCTTGAAATCGATTACATGATTGGGCACAAGCCATTAAGAGGAGCTCTTGATGATCTAGTTGCCGCATTTGCCGCCGCAGACGTGACAAATCCAGACGGCTCAACTGGCATCACGGCACACATCCAGCTTGATGAAAGCGTTGGATTTCACAGCGACTCTATTCCGTTTACTGATACACCTGCTGACGACAATGACTATTATGAACTAAAGGGAATGCGTTTTGGCAAAGCAAGTGAACGAGGTCAAGCAGGAATTGACTTGACCCAATACTTTACCTCAAAGAGGCAGGGATTCCATTATGTCTTGTTTGGTCATAACTATGACGAAAACCCAGCCTCATCAGGACATGCAGAAATTCTAGGAAACGATGTTTTCATATCACTTGGTAACTTTGAAGATAATGTAGGCAGTAGAGCTGAGCAAGGCCGTACGCTAATGCACGAACTGGGTCACAACTTGGGACTAAACCATGGTGGTAGGACTATTGATGAGGACAATTGCAAACCAAACTACCTAAGTATAATGAACTATGCGTTCCAGCTAGATCCGTTTGCCACAGGAAATCCAATGGACTATTCGCGTTCTGCCTTGCCTACATTGGATGAGTTTAATTTAAACGAAGTTACTGGACTTGGTCAGGCAACCCCAACTAGCCTTAATAGTGTGTATAATAATGGACTCGGTGACACCGTGGTTACACCAGATTTATCGGACCCATCAAACTCCATTGATTGGAACGGAGTTGATGGTCCTGTTAGTGATGATGTGGAAGTCGACATTGGTAACATGGGCACGCCATGTCCAGACTCAGCAGCACTGGATGACGAACTTTTAGGATATGATGACTGGGCAGGAGCTCAGCTTAACTTTAGAGGAGGAGGAGAATTCAGTGATGGTGTATTTACTGACTTTAGCGCATTAAGTGAGACCGACGGAACTGCAAACTTTTTGCCCAGTCCAGGTGCACTACATAACAACCCAGTTGTAGACTCTATTACAGCACCTACAACTGCATTTAATATAGGATTAACACAACCATTTAGTGCAACATTTGTAGATCCTGATGGGTTAAGCGGTAATCCAACCGCTGAGACTTGGACTGCAGTATGGGACTGGGGCGATGGCTCAACTAGTTCAATTCCAATAAGCGGAATATCAATAACAAATCCACCTGATTTAGTTGATAACACAGCTGTAGGTACAATAAGCTCACCTGGTCATAAATATGCAACCCAAGGCAAGTACGTTGTTAGTGTAACCGTCACCGATAGCAGTGATAATTTCGATACCAGTACGTTCCCAGTTCCGATGATGGTTCGTGATGCAAAGACTACTAATAAAAACATAGCAACAGCTACTCAAGTTTCTCCTGCAGGCTCATTGACATCTGATCTTGAATTTGTTGGAACAAGCGCGTTTAACTTCCAGTCACAATATACCAAGGGTAAAGCTGTCGGCAACCTTGTATGGGATCTAAAGCGCCCAGATGGTTCTATATTTATGACACTAAGAGCAAAGTCATTTGAGTGGATGATTTCAGACGGTGCACAAAGAGACGAAGGATACATCAAAGGTAAGGCAACCCTCACAGGAATGACAGGTGATGTTGGATTTGTGGCAAGTTTTGTCGATGGAAACATAGTGGCAGGAAGCGGCAATCTAGACAAGCTTGGACTTAGAATCTACTCTTCTCCTTCCACAGCTGGAAGCGAATTTGATATTAACAAAATAATATATGCCAACCACTGCCCAGATCGCAGTCCCACACCTGAAGTAGAGTGCAAACCTGCCTACAGCAGAGCGGAATTAGTTACTAGCACGGGAACAGTGGCAATCCAGAAAAAATAGATTTTATTTCTTTTTTAAAGTATAATCAAATCCTACCACTGGAACTGATATGCATCAAAGGCCTTGAGGTTGGTCTTTGACCAGTTCACTATTGTTTTGTCATCAAGATACTTTACAGTAGGATTAGGAGAAGCATAAATGCGATAACCTGTCTCTGCATCTACACGCAAAACTCTAGTCTTAATCTCTGTTCCATTTGGTATAGAAAATAAATACGTAAACTCTTTACAGTCTGACGAAACTCTATAGTAAAAGTTTCTGTCAGGTTCTTCCCAATCATACTCAAGCTTCAAAGTCTTTGTCTGCTTTGGCAGCATTGGATTCTTTAGCTTAACATTAAATTCCTTTAGCATTGGCTTGTTTACATCCAAAGTCAGAATCTGAAGATTGTTTCCTCTCTCGTCTTTTACAGTTACGTGCATATCCTTGAATTCTTTTTCTCTATCTCCTGCTATTACATAATGCACTTGTTCCTTTGGTTCTTTTGCGATGTTTTGTATCTTCCAAACCCACGTGTGATGAGTCATCATATTGGTGGTATTAGTCACGTCAAGAACTATAGCAATCTCTTTGAACGCAAAATTGTACATTGGTTTAACAATTTTTTCTTCAGTCATCTTTCCTACCTTTGCCTTTCTTGGAGCAACTCTGTTTCCAAATTGTTCCCCATACACATTGTAAATTTGTAGTTCCTCGCCGTGCTTTATGGAATAGTCACCAACTGTGTGAAAGACTTCTTTGTATTCTGGAGAAAGCTTTCTCACATCATCAGCAATTTTGGCAGAAGCAAATATGTTCATATCCCCTGCAAGGTCCATGACTCGGCGTGTTAAAATTATTCCGGGACCCCACACGTTGTCTTTTCCATTCAGATCCTTTACAAAATAGACAGGCCCCATGTCTATTCCAACTCTGATGAGCAGCTTTTCTTTTCCTCGCAAAGAGTCGTTGTATCTGTTTAGAGCTTTGTGTAATTCAATTGCAAGTCGAACCGGCTTTTCTGCGCTATCACTAAATCCGATAGCCATTCCGTCACCAGTGGGTAAGATTACTATTGATTTGGGATCTCTGTTTCGAAATATTTCAGTTCTTGATATGAGTTCATTTAACACAAATATCTTTCTAACTTGATCTTTTGTCGTAACTGATGGATTGGAACCAGCAACGATGTCTGTGAAAAACCAATGATATGTTTTTGTTAAAGCACGCATTTCTTCAAACCCTTCAATATCTTCTCCTCTTAAGACGCGCAGGAGTTGTGAAACAAATTCATACTGACACGCTTTGAGAATCTCGTAATTATTCATTGTAATTTTAATTGGAGCTTTGATCTTGCGTTTTCTTATTTCTTGTAGCAACCAATCTTTTCCACGACTTGATTCATCCATTAGGCCAAGAACTTCTGCAATCATGACGATTTTTTCTGTCATACGTTCGTCGTTTCTTGCTATATTGCTAGTTTCCACAACAAACCATGAAAGCTCATTCTAATAAATTATTTTTTAAAAAATGACGTTAAAAATGGTAAATACTATGAAAATTATGCAATTTTTCACTTAACGGATCAAAATACACGGGGTTGGAAATGCCATGATTTATCCTGACTTTAGTAAACATTATTTTTGCTGCTGGAGTGTAGATTCTTGACATTTTCAGACATCACCTAGTCCAAAAAATGACGATGAAAATATTTTGGTTGCTGTTGACACCAATTGTTTATATCAGACTTACACAAAGCAAAAATTCTAAATTAGACTAAAAAGATAAAACCAGATCGAAAAACTCCGTCGTTGGGAAATTAATTTATAATTCCTTTTTCGTTCAAGTACTTGATAGCATTAGTGAACTCTTGTATTCCTACATCGCCATGTACTACCCAACGTGTAGTTTCTTTAAACCACGTTGGAATGTGTTCGGCGTTAATTCCAATACTGGCTAACAATTCCGAGTCCGAAATAGATTCATGAGAATATCCTCCCCACTTTTCAATGAGAGGCATCAGTTCAATCAGATCCTGCTTTTGCAAGACTGGTTCTATGTTTTCTGTGGTCAAAATACCAGACAGTCCAGTATTGCCTGTGTCAGTTTCAGCTGGTGGTGTTTGTTTGCCTTCAATTACTTTGAACGCATCAAAGATCTTTATGTCCCCACCATTTCTTTTGTCGTCCCATGATCTTACTATGAGATTATATTCTCCTAGATTTTTTAATTTTATATCATATCGTACTGTGTACTTTGTACCATCTTTTGTTATGGTGGCTTTGACATCATTACCTAATAGTCCGCTTGGATCATTTACTTGCAGCTGTCCTTTATCTAAGGTAATGGTCGGTGCGTTGCTAGAAAATTGATCCTGTGTTGCAAAATTAAGTGCAACGTGCTCTAATGATGAGGATTCAAAAAAGACCATCTCCATTTGTATAAGTTCACCTTGGCCTACTTCATTTGTTACAATAGTGTTTGCGAACGATGTGATGCCATAACCCTTGCCATTAATTTTGAGAGGATAAGTTACAGAGCTATCACTTGATGGCAGAACTGGAGTAAAGGGATCTGCTGATACGAACTTGTCTCCCAAAACTTTTGCTAACTCCTGTGTACTGACGCCAAATGAAGGCGGCGATGCATCTGCTCCTCCTCCACCTATACCCCTCAGACCAGCAAGTACATTAAGCACCAAACCAGGACGCACAAGACCTCCTGCCCCTCCACCTGCACCCCCAGCAGTAGTTATCAATATGCTATCAGACGCAGTCTCCCAGCTAGCGGTAACCGTCTCGCCAATTACAGTTTGTATTGCAACAACTCTTGGATTTGGATTTGGCACAACCAATGCATTCTCAGTTTCACCTCCAAATGTCATGCTAAAGATATCTCCGTCTGCAGCCAGAATGGTGCTACCACCGGATGGTCCAGTCGCGCTAAATGCGATAGTTCCTGTAAAAACTCCCGAATTCAAATCATTCTCTGTCAAGTCCATATTAAAGCCAACTGTGTTAGACGAGGTTCTTACCAAGATCTGTATGGTGTCAATTGCGTTGTTACTTGTAAATACTGGATTATTTGTTACTTGTTGGGTTATTGTCGCAGTACTACCTACAGAAACTGAATTGTCGCCTGTGGTAAATATTAAATTGTCATTTCTAAATGTTCCAGTATTTGCCCCAGTTTCGTGGGCAGTCAATAATTTAGAATCCAGTGTACCAGTTGATGAAACGCTAACAATTACATCTTCCTCAACTCCTGAATTCAGGTTTGAGTGTTGATCTGTTACGGTAAATTGTACAGCGGCAGCACTGGCTCCCCCAGCACCCTTAGCATATGATACGGTGTTATCAAAAACAAGAGTTCTTGGAAAGATGCTAGCTGTTGCTGGAGTCAGGCTACCTTTTGTAATTGTTATTGTATCACCTGCGGATACTCTCAGTATTCCTGAGGCGGGAACAGAGCTGCCAGTTGATACAAATGTTATTGTACTTGTGAAAGTTCCCGAACCTGGAGGAGATTCTGTCAACACTCTTGAGAACCCAGGGGCATCGGTGGTTGACGAAACAGTAACAGTCAAACTGCCGAGCCCAGGATCAGTTGTTGCAGTGATTGTGGCAGTATCGGTGAACCTATAGTTTGCTGCATTCCATGAAAGACTAGATGCGCCAAATTCACCACTTCTAACCTTGATATCCGCATTGCCGACATCATCATCCAACCACACAACGTGAGCACTTGCGGAGTCAAGCTGCTGTGATGTAGAAGATGTGGCATCACTGCTCAAATCCTGAAATCCGCTAAAGTTTACACCACCATCAGCACTTGAAACAAAACGAATGTCTGTATCACCACTTGTGTGTACCCAAGTGATGTAGACATTCTCTCCGGCTGCGTCCATCCGTGGAGTAGCTCCTGGACCAGTGCTTATAGTTTGAGCAGATGCAAATGTATCTCCAGAGTCAGTACTTCTTCTAAATAAAATATCGTCATCACCGTCTTCTTCCCATGCCACATAGGCTTTACTCCCATCCGAATTTGTGGCAACTTGTGGTGTTATTGAATTATTTGGAGATGGACTTAAGACATCGGCGGCTAAGGTAATTACAGGATCAAAAATAGTACCGCTATTCGCACTTCTTCTGTAGAAAATTTCCGCAGTTGTACCACTGTAGTCCTCCCACGCTACAAATAGCATGCCTCCTGCGGCAGCAACTTGTGGATTAAAGGAATCTGTCATATCAGCACTAGGAATAGTAAGACTATTGGAAACTAGGTTTTTTGGTGCTCCTGCTGAGCCTGCTGTTCCTCCGTTAAAAGTAGCACCATTATCAGTACTACTCTGGAATAATATCTCTGCCGTTGGTGTTACATCATTATCAAGATAATCCTCCCATACAACGTAGACATTGGAACCATCAAGAGCTATATCTTGCGCGCCTGCAAACGTATCATCTAAAGAAGGACTTAGGTTAGTTATTGTAGCTGCAAAACTATCTCCACCATCTGTGCTTCTTTTGTGCAAGAGATTGTCAAGAGTGCCGGGAAGTGCTTCTAGTCCAACCCAGACAACATGCACAAAGGATCCAGTGCCAGCAACAATCGGATTTAGTGCATATTCTCCATCTACATTTGAGCTTACAATAGTTGGTGCACTGGCAAGTGCTGGAGAAAATGTAAAGCTGCCACCGCCCGTATGAGTTATTTTTCTGTAATAGATGTCACCATCTCCAAAGACAACACCATCACCACCGTCATCAACCGTGTCATCATCATCTTGCCAAA
>Ga0247727_10018435_pt1 | contig 10971 bp, 2 predicted proteins | sample WisWelCaveWW1625_FD_202498 | JGI IMG/M metagenome (GOLD analysis project Ga0247727, IMG submission 202498) | Biofilm microbial communities from Wishing Well Cave, Virginia, United States - WW16-25 | ecosystem: Environmental > Aquatic > Deep subsurface > Groundwater > Cave microbial mat | place...
ACAAACGCGCGGATATTTTTTCTTTTGGCGTGCTCTTTTACGAGCTGCTGACTTACCAAAAGCCGTTCGATGGCGATGATACCACGGTGCTGTACAAAATCATGCACGAAGAACCCGAGCCGCTGGCCCTCAATGATATCGCCGTGAATGACGATTTGCAGGCCGTGATCAACAAATGCCTGGCCAAACAGGCCGGAAATCGCTATGACGGTTTTTCTGAAATGATTCCGGAACTGGAGCGCCTGCTCGCCCTCGCGCAAAAAGAGCAAAAAATCAGGCCCCTGCTGGCCGAGGCCAAAACGCTGACGATGAAGCAAAACTTTGCCGAAGCGGTATCGCGCTGCGACGCCATTTTAGCGCTCGACGCCTCTCATGCGGAGGCGAAAACGTTGCGGCAGGACTGCCTCGAAAAAGAACACGCCTCCAAAACCATGAAAGTTTTTTCCGGGCAAATGACCGGCGAAACGATATCGCATTATCGCGTTCTCGAGCGCCTCGGCGCCGGCGGCATGGGCGTCGTCTACAAGGCCGAAGACACGCGGCTGAAGCGCTTTGTCGCGCTGAAATTTTTGCCGCCGGAATTGACGCGCAACGAGGAGGCCAAACTGCGTTTCATGCGCGAGGCGCAGGCGGCTTCGGCGCTCGATCACCCCAACATCTGCACGGTTCACGGCATCGAGGAAACGGGAGATGGCCAGCTCTTTATCTGCATGGCGCATTATACCGGGGGCACGCTGAGGGAAAAAATATCGGAGGATAAACCGGAGATGGCGGAGTGTGTCGCGCTGGCCGGGCAAATCGTCCAGGGGTTGATCGCGGCGCACGCCAAAGGCATTGTGCATCGCGATCTCAAACCGGCAAACATCATTCTGACCAAAGACGGCGTGGTCAAAATCGTGGACTTCGGTCTGGCAAAATTGGCCGGCGCCACCCGTCTCACCAGGACCGGCGCTTCCATGGGCACGCTGGCGTACATGTCGCCCGAACAGATCAAAGGCCAGGAAGTCGATCATCGCTCCGATATCTGGTCGTTCGGCGTTATCTTATATGAGATGCTCACCGGAAAATTGCCTTTCCAGGCCGAGCAGGAACTGGCGTTGCTCTATGCGATTGCGAATGAAAAATCCGCGCCGTTTCCCAGGCTGGTGCCGGCCATTCCGCCTGAGCTGGAACGCCTGGTTGAAAAAGCCATGCAGAAAGAGGCCGCGAGGCGTTTTGGCTCCATGCGTGAGTTGCACGAAGCGCTGGTGAAAATTCCGCTCAAAATCGCAAAACCCAAAGCGCCGGCTATATCTGATGAAGGCTCAGAAATTCATAGCCTGACGACGAAAGGCAGATCCTATCTTGAGCGCCAGGAGTATAACGACGCCATTGCCCGCTTCAAGGCCGTTCTCGAGATCGATCCGGCCAATCAGCAGGTCCGCTCCCTGCTTGCCGAATGCGAACGCCGGCAAAACGAGCAGCAGCAAATCCGCGGCCTGCTCGCCGCCGGCAGGGAATTTTTTGCCAAAGGCGAATATCAGAAGGCGCTGAATAATTTCGAGGCCATTCTGGCGCTGGATCCGAACCATGCCGAAGCCAGCGATTTCATGGCCAGGCTGCAACAAATCTCGGCGCAGGCGGAAATGATCGATAAGCTTTTGGTCGAGGCGGAATTTTATTTAAAGCGGGAAAAGTTCGAGCAGGCGATCGAGATTTACACGCGCATCCTTGGCCTCGATCCGGCAAATAAAAATGCCAGCCGCGGGTTGCAAAAAGCGCAAAGGAGCATGGAAGCGGCGCCGGCCAGACTTCCAACGCCAAAGCCCCGCCTGGTCACGCCGTTCAAAACAGCGCGGCCAGGCGGGGCCAAATCAGGCTGGAAAATTGGCTTAGCCGCGGCCGCGATTATCATCGTGGCGCTGGGAGTCTGGCTGCTGTTTTTTAATCCTCGTGAGGAAAAGAAAACTGATTTTTCCGGATTGGCAGCAGCGGCCAAACAAAAGCTTGACGCTGCCAAAGCCGAAGCCGACCAGGTTGGGGCGGAAACCTGGGCGGCGGAAACTTACCGGCAGGCCGCGCAGATGGAGCAAACCGGCAATGCGGCGTCGGCGGCCGGCGATGATATGGCGGCGCAAAAAGCTTACGAAAACGCCGCGGCCATGTATGTCAAAACCAAAACCGAGGCGCAAAAAACTTCCGCGCTCGCCGAAAACGAAAGCGACCTCGATAAACTGCGCGACGTGGCGATGGCAGGGCAGCGGGTGATGCGCCAGGAAAAATCCGCGGCGGAAAAAATCGGCAGCAAAAAATTCGTGGCCGCGTTATTTGAGGCGGCGCAAACCAAAGAAGAGGAAGCGGATCGCTATTTCGCCGCGGCCGGAAAAAACAATTTGCTGGCGGCGAGAAAATCTTATGCCGAGGCGCGAGACGGCTATAAGAACGCGCGGGAAGCCACCGAGCGCATCGCCAAAAACTTCTCGGCCAAAGAGGGCGCCGAAACGGCAAGAAACAACATGCTCGCGGCCAAACAGCAGGTGTCTGGCAGCGCCGAGGAGTTGAATAACAATTCCCAATATGCCAAAGCCGTTGCGTCCGAAAACACCGGGAAAAGACAATTTCAGGCCGAAGAGTTTAGCGCCGCCCAAACCGCCTTCCGGCAGGCGCAAAATTTTTATGCAGAGGCGGCCAGCAGTTTGGCGAAGAGCAGGGCGAGCCGCCAGGCCGGCGCTGCCAAAAACGCTTTGCTTGAGGCGAAAGCGAAAGTCGAGCCGGACAATCAAACCGGCGACAAATATCAGGAGGCCGTTAAAAACGAGCAGGACGGGAATGCGGCCTATAATGCCGGCGATTTTGCCACCGCGACGGAGCGTTATCAAACCGCGCAAAAAGCTTACGCCGCGGCCGCCAATGCAGCCGGCGACAAACTGGCCAAAGAACGCGAGCGGCAGGAAAATGCCCGGCGCGAGATTCAAAGCCTCATGGCGAAATACAAGTCCAGCTTTGAGAATCGTGATTTTCAGGCGCTGAAATCCGTTCTGGGCAAAGGTTTTGTCAACGCTGATGCAGTGTGGGCCGCCTTTTTCAAAGACGCGCAAAGCATCAAGGCCGAGCTTAAACCGCAAAACTTTCAGATCACCGGCAGCACGGCGGAAATGCAATTGTCGATTCGCCTGGATTATATAAACGCAAAGGGCGTCAGGCAGAAGGAGATCAATTTAAAAGAGAACTGGAAACTCGAAGAAATAAACGGCCGCTGGCTGGTGATTTCGCATTAACTAAGAGAGCATTTGAAAAGTAGACTGACCGGTCACTTAAAGTGGTTGAAATGTAGAACATTTTGTGCGTAAAAGTGACCGGTCAGTGACTTTCCAAACACTCTCTAACATTCATTGACCGGTTGCTCAAATTGAGTGATTGCATCGTGGATCAATGATCCAGACGACCGGTCAATCGTCGTGAACAGTAAACCGGAGGAGATTTATGAGAAAGCAACTGGTTTGTATGACCGCGCTTGCTATGCTGATGATGGCGCGCCCAGGCTATGCACAGCTTGAGAAAGCCGAGCATCTTAGCGAACTTTTTGCGAAGTTGTTCAATAAAGTGCTGCGGGATGATTTACGTTTGAGTCCCGGTGTGCACGCCAGGCATTACTTCGATGCGGCCGACAGCGCCAATGCCGTGTTCACCCCGGCCTTAAATTCGTTGATTGCCAGCAACATTTCTTCATTTCCCCTGACGTCGACCATCGCCGGCGTCACCTATGATTTTTCCACGGGACGCCCGGTGCCAATCACCGAAAGCCTCGGCCCGATTTTCGCGGAAACCGCGGAGACGCTGGGGAAAGGCCGGCTGAATCTGGGAGCAGAATTTACTCACCTGAGCCTGAACAAGTTTCGCGGCATAGCCACCAAAGATATTCGGTTTACTTTCTTTCATGAAGACCTCGGGACGTCCGGGCTGGGCAATAATCCGTTTGAGCTTGATGTGATTGATCTCAATCTCAATTTGGATGTGAACGCCAGTATTTACGCCTTTTTTGCCACTTACGGCGTCACCAACAGTTTTGATGTTGGCGTGGCTGTCCCTTTCGTAAACGTGAGCCTTAGCGGGACAGCCCAGGCCATTGTCCGCGGACCGTTTTCGGGAAGAGAGCATTATTTCGCCGGCGACTCGCCGGCGACTCCGAATGTCGTGGCGCGGGAGCCGTACGATAAAAGCGCCAGCGGCGTGGGAGACATTGCCGTGCGGTTGAAGTATAGTTTTGTGCGCCGCTTTGATCTGAATCTCGGCGCGCTGCTGGATGTCCGTTTGCCGACTGGAAATGAGGATGATTTTTTGGGAACCGGCGAAACGAGCACGAAATTCTCGCTGATTGCCTCGCGCAAAATCGCGCAATTCACGCCACACCTGAATCTCGGCTATGACCGCCGGCCGGCCAGTTCTGACAGCGATGAATTGGAATTTGCCGCCGGATTAGACCAAAAGCTGGCCGAAGGCCTCACGCTGGCGGTGGATTTTTTGGGCGAGCTTGACGTCAATAGCAATGAGAGGATCAAGTTTGGCTCCCAGGAAAACGTTGTCATCCAGGATAGGATAACGGGAGGCGCGAACGTAACCGTTACCCGCGTCGAAGATTTGACCAGCATTCCGCAACGCGATAACGACAATACGCTCAATGCCTCGATCGGCTTCCGGATCGCGCCATCCGAAAAGGTTTTGTTGCTCGGCAATATTCTGGTGCCGATGAACGACGGCGGCCTGCGCTCGAGCGTCGCCCCGACCATTGGCTTGACGGTGAATTTCTGAGACGCAAGACGCATACTTTAAACCCCGCTTTAGCGGGGTGAAATGTTTATAGAAACGCACCGCTCTATATTCGAGAAACTCCGTAGGAGTGACATGTTTTTTTCCCGAACGCTCAAAGCGCCTTTTTCAGAGAAATCTGACATGTCACTCCTACGGAGTTCAAGAATTCCAAGAAACTGACTTGCTATAAACATTTCACTCCTGGCGGAGTTTGTCGAAAGCGCTCTCTCAACCATAAAACATTGCGCTTCCGTGTGCAAAATCCTGGTTCCGGCTCGTCCTGAGTGAGAAGTGTTTGAGTCGCTAACAATCGTATCGAGTTTAAATTTTATGTCGTTGGAGAAAACCATGAAAAGAAGCTCATTGGTTGCCGCGATCATCGCAACGATTTGGTGTCTGGCCGCCGATTCGGCGCGAGCGCAAGCGCCCAATCTCATCAACTATCAGGGCCGATTAACCGCTGCCGGCGGCGCGGCGGCCTCGGGTTCTTTTGCGATGAACTTTTCGATTTATGCCACGGCTCCGGGTGTAACAGCACTGTGGTCGGAGGTGCAAACCGTGACCGTCACCAACGGCGTGTTCAATGTGCTGTTGGGCAGTGTGACCCCCTTGCCCGGCACGTTATTCACCAGCAGCGGCGATCGGTATCTGGGAATCAAAGTCGGCGCCGATCCGGAGATGACGCCACGCTTTCGCCTGACCAGCGTGGCCTTTGCCCTTCATGCGACCGAGGCCGACGGTATAAAAGACGGGGCGATTGTAGATGCGGATGTGAGCGCCAGCGCTGCGATTGCCGGCGTTAAAATTAATCCGGATTTCGGTTCGCAGAATATTTTCACCACCGGCAAAGTTGGCATTGGGGCAACCCCTGACCCAAACCCCAATATCGTCCTTGATGTGAATATTCCTACCGGCAGTTTCGCCCGCTTTGGAAGAGCTTTGAGCAATTCAGAAGTCCAGTTTACCAACGGGCGTTTACGTTCCGAGCTATCCAAATTTCAAATTCTCGGACAAAATTTATTCGGAACGGGCCAGCAAATCACCTTTGGTCAGACTGCCAATGATGTTGATATGGTGATCGACGTTACGGGTAGTGTCGGCATCGGGACAACAGCGCCGATCGCCGATGGTCGTCTAACCGTCCACGCTGAAAAAACAGGTCTCTCTGGCACCGAGGACGTCGCTTACTTCGGAAACACCACCACCAGTTCCTACGTGAAAACGGCATTCGTTGGCAGCACCGGCGGAATTGGCGCACACACCCATGGACAGGATTTCCACTTGTTCGTTGACGGTCTTTTTAGCCGCGGCATCCGCATTCAATCAACGACCGGCAATGTCGGCATCGGAACGACGAACCCTGCTGGAATATTAGATGTTGCAATTCCTGACAGGGGTTTTGTGCGTCTTGGACAAAATGCCATCATATCGGAAGTGCAATTTACGAATGGTCGCATTCATTCCGAAGAAGCCAAATTCCAAATTCTCGGTCAAGAACTTGCAGGAGATGGTGTTCCCATCACTTTTGGTCAATCTGCCAACGATTTCGATGTGACAATAGCCACTAACGGCAATGTCGGCATCGGTACAACTTCGCCGACCGCGAAATTAGATATTGGCGGCGGAGTTGGAAATGGCATTCGCTTTCCCGACGGCACTTTGCAAACCACGGCCTTCACCGGCGGTGGTTTGTCCCTGCCTTTTTCCGGAACCAACACCAGCACCAGCACGGCTTTTGAGATTCTCAATACCGGCACCGGTCGAACGGCAAATTTTGAAACGACCAATTCAAGCAACCAATTTGCCGTGATTCGCGCCAGGACGAACAGCGTCAACAACACGGCTTCGTTTTTTGGCAGCAATAGCGGCAACGGCGCGGCCGGCTCTTTCGATATTGACAACTCGAACAGCACCAACTTTGCTTTGCAAGCGCATACCAACGGCACCGGCGGCGCTTTGCTCGCGGAGAACAACGGGCCTTCCGGCAATATCGCCGTTTTCCAAAGCAACGGCGCGAACCAGGCCCGCATCGACAAAACCGGCAAAGGTTTTTTCAACGGCGGCACGCAGACTGGCGGCGCGGACGTGGCCGAAGCGTTTGAGGTGGAAAATGAAATTAACAACTACACTCCGGGCGACGTGCTGATAATTTCAACCGGCAACGACCGTCGCGTGGAAAAATGTCGCGCGCCGTATTCGTCATTGGTCATTGGCGTGTATGCGACGAAGCCGGGCGTCCTGCTGTCGGAACGCGATATCGAGGCCGATCTCAGCGATACGATTCCCGTCGGAGTGGTCGGCGTCATTCCCACCAAAGTCTGCGGCGAGAACGGCCCGATCCGCCGCGGCGACTTGCTGGTGACCTCGAGCACGCCGGGGCACGCAATGAAAGGCACGGATCGCGAACGCATGTTTGGCGCCACGCTCGGCAAAGCGCTGGAAAATTTTGATGGCGCCGGCACGGGAATCATCAGAGTGCTGGTAAATGCAAAGTAACCCGGACCGCCGGTCTGAAACCTTGAGGTCAAATGACCTGCTAGACTATTAAAAGTTCAATCATTGCAAAAAAAAGCAAAAATTTTCAACACAGAGAAAACAGAGTAAACAGAGATTACAAAGCTAAGGGGAGCTTTCCATGCATTACTCTCTCTGTTTGCTCAGTTTTCTCCGTGTTAATCTTTTTTGTTGCGGCTCGCGTTGGGCACTTTAAAGTTGAATCTGTGCAAAAAAAAGAAAAAATATGGCTTACGGAAATGGAAGGGTTCGCGGAAAAAAAATTCCGTGAGCTGTTCCACTTCCGTGAGCAAGTCATCCTTTTTTGGTTCCGGGTTGTGAAACAACAACGAAAGCAAACCTAAAAAATAAATCCTTGACTTTCAACGATTTTTTTGTATAATACTGAAAGCGTTGCACATGCAATTTGTAGCCAGGACAGGTTTGCCTGAGCAGTACGCTTCCCCTCTTGCGTTTAACTTTAATATATGAAGAAGATCGGTAAATACGAGATTATCGGCGAGATTGGCAAAGGCGCCATGGGCGTGGTTTACAAAGCGCACGATCCGCTCATCGGCCGCGAAGTGGCGATCAAAATGATCTCGGAAAGCATCCTCGATATCCCGGAAATCAAAGAACGTTTTTATCGCGAGGCGCGTTCGGTCGGGAAACTGTCGCATGAGAATATCTGCGTCGTCTATGACGTCGGCGAAGACAACAGCCGGCCCTACATCGTGATGGAGTACCTCCTCGGCGACGACCTGCGCTCGATCATCAACCGCAAAACGCCGTTGCGTCTCGCCCAAAAACTCGACTACCTCAGGCAGGTTTGCCGGGGGCTGCAATATGCCCACGCCAAAAATATCATCCATCGCGACATCAAGCCGGAGAACATCAAAATCCAGGATGACGGCAAAGTCAAAATCATGGACTTTGGCATCGCCAAGCCGTTGTCGAATGAATTGACGCACACCGGCACACAAATCGGCACGCCGTGGTACATGTCGCCGGAGCAAATTCGCGGCACCCTGCTTGATCAGCGCGCCGATATTTTTTCGTTCGGCGTCGTCTTTTATGAGTTGCTGACCTGGCGACGGCCGTTCGACGGGGAAGCGGCGACGGTGATGTACAAAATTCTGCAGGAGCCGCCGGCGCGTTTGATTCTCGAGGAAAGCGAGGGCGCGAATGAACTGGAAGCGGTGGTGATGAAATGCCTCGAAAAGGAGGCCCAAAACCGCCATACTGATTTTGCCGATATTTTGAAAATTCTCGACCAGCTCAGCAGGCAGGTGGAGCATCAGCAAAGCGTGCAGGTGCTGGTCAGCGAAGGCCGGGCGTTGATGGAGCGGCAGTTGTTCGGCGAAGCCATCGCGAAATTTGACGACGCGCTGCGCGTCAACCCGAGCCACACCGAAGCCAGAGCGCTCCGCGAACGCGCCGTCGAGCAGGAAAAATATTTTCAAACGCTCAAAATTATGATGGGCGAAATGAAAGGCGAGACGATTTCGCACTATCGCATCAGCGAGCGCATCGGCGCCGGCGGCATGGGCATTGTGTACAAGGCCGAGGACAGCAAATTACGCCGGCAGGTCGCCCTCAAGTTTTTGCCGCCGGAATTGACGCAGGACGAGCCGGCCAAGAAACGATTCGTGCGGGAAGCGCAGGCCGCCTCCGCGCTGGATCATCCCAACATCTACACTATCTACGAAATCGACGAGACCGCGGCCGGCCAGTTGTTCATTTGCATGGCGTTTTACGACGGCCTGACGCTCAAAAAGACGATCACGGACCTGGACCTGGGAATTGCGGATTGCGTGGATATCGCCATCCAAATCGCGCTGGGCCTGGTGGCGGCGCATGCGCACGGCATTATCCACCGCGACATCAAGCCGGCGAACGTGATCATCACCAAAGAGGGCGTGGCCAAAATTTTGGATTTCGGTCTGGCCAAACTGGCCGGCGGCACGCGCATCACCAAAACCGGCGTGTCGATGGGCACGCTGGCATATATGTCGCCCGAGCAAATCAAAAATACCGACATCGATCATCGCACCGATATTTGGGCGCTCGGCGTGATCGTGTACGAAATGCTCAGCGGCAAGCTTCCCTTTCAAAGCGATTACGATCTGGCCCAGCTTTACGCCATTCCGCATCAACCGCATATTCCCCTCTCACAACTCAATGCCGCGGTTCCGCGCGAACTCGAGGCGATCATCAACAAAGCCCTGCAGAAACAGGCGGCCGACCGGTATGCTTCCACGCAGGAAATGCTGAAGGAGTTGAAACAGGTACAGCGGCAATTGGGCGCCTCATCGTCGGGAATGAGATTCGCGACGAAAATTGAACAAGCCAAAACGAGGATCGCCCGCACCATGCCCGAGCCCGGCGCTGATGCGGACTCGGAGATTGTCAGCCTGCTGATGAAGGGAAAACTTTACCTCGAGCAGAAGAAATATCCGGAGGCGCTCTCGCGCTTTCGCGCCGTGCTGGAAGTGAAACCGAGCGCAGAGGAAGCCCGGGAGTTGCTGATCGAATGCGAGCGCCAGCAGAAGGAGCAGGAACAAATTGCCCGGCTGTTAACCGCAGGGAAAAATTATTGCGACAAGGGCGAGTACCAATCGGCTTTGCAAGCGTATCAGGAGGCGTTGACGCTGAATCCGGAACTGCCGGAAGCCAGCGAAGCGACTAAAAAAATCGCCGGCATTCTCGAGCAAACGGAAAAGGTGGAGAAACTGATTTCGGACGCGGAATTTTATTTGAAGAAGGAAAAATTCGAGCGCGCCATTGAAATCTTCCACGAGGTGCTCAGTCTGGATCCGAACAACAAGCCGGCGGTCCGCGGCCTGCAAAGAGCGGAAAAGGGACTGGAGACGCGCCGGCGCGAGACCGACCGCCAGAAAAAGATGACGCCAGTGCCGGAGAAGAAACCGCTCGCCAAAAACGTCTGGCTGCGTTTGGCCGCCGTCGCCGTTCTCGGAATCGCCGGAACCGGCGGCTGGTATTTGTGGTCCCGTTTCAATTCGGGTGAACAACTCAATATTACGCCGAGTGAGCGCGCTGACCTTTCCGGCCCAGCCAATGCCGCCAAAAACGCGCTGGCGCCCCTGAAAACGCAGGCCCGGGAGGCCGGCGTTGAAACCTGGGCCGCCGAAATTTATCGTCACGCCGTGGAAACCGAGCAAAAAGGAGATCAACAATTGATCGACGGCAATTTCGCCGAAGCCAGGCAGACTTATGAAGCCGCGGCGGATAGCTTTACCGCTGCCATTGCGGCAGCGCGGCTCGGCGTCTCCTCGGTAATGATGAAAGACCTGAATCAGCTTAAAGCGCGCGTCGCGAGCACCAAACGCGAGATGCAAAAAGCCCGGCTGGCTGCCGAAAAAGTCAATGCTGAAACCCTCGCCGCCGCTGTATTTGCCGAGGCGGCACGGCGGGAACGCGACGGCGATCAAAACGAGGTGCTGGGCTCCAATAAAAGCCTGGCCGCGGCGCAACAAGCTTACGTGGAAGCCACGAATGGTTACACGAGGGCCAGCCGTCAGGTCGATATCATGGTTGAGGCAAGAGTCGTGGCCGAAAACGCAAAATCCAGTATGGAGCGGACCAAAAGCCTGTTGCCGGGAGCTGAAGAAGAGCGCAAGCGTGTTTCGCAATATGTGAAAGCTGAAGAGGCCGCCAGACAGGGCAATG
>Ga0247727_10018436_pt1 | contig 10971 bp, 10 predicted proteins | sample WisWelCaveWW1625_FD_202498 | JGI IMG/M metagenome (GOLD analysis project Ga0247727, IMG submission 202498) | Biofilm microbial communities from Wishing Well Cave, Virginia, United States - WW16-25 | ecosystem: Environmental > Aquatic > Deep subsurface > Groundwater > Cave microbial mat | place...
AGGAGAACAACCTCAACGTCGGCGCCCAGTTCATCGAACGCAATGCCGAGGAGTACATCGTGCGCTCGGTGGGCCTCGCGACGGGGCTCGCGGACCTCGAGCACATCGTGCTCAAGAGTGCAGACGGTACGCCGGTCCTGCTCGACGAGGTGGCGGACATCACGACCGGCGGCGCGATCCGGCGCGGTGTCCAGACGCGCAACGGCGTGTCCGAAGTCGTGGCCGGCATGGTGATCAAGCTCTTCGGTGCGAACTCCTCCACGGTGATCGGCGCCGTCGAGGAGAAGCTCGCCGAGATCAACCGCATCCTGCCCGAGGGCGTGCGGCTCGTGCCGTACTACGAGCAGAAGACGCTGGTCGAGGCCTGCGTCGAGACGGTCAGCCGTTCGATCGTGGAAGGGATCGTGCTGGTCGCGGTCGTGCTGCTCCTCTTCCTGGAGGCGCTGCGCCCGAGCGTGGTGGTAGCGCTCTCGATCCCCTTCTCGGTGCTCTTTGCGACGCTCGGGATGAGCTGGTTCGGGATCTCGGCCAATCTGATGTCTCTCGGCGGCCTCGCGATCGCGATCGGCATGATGGCGGACGGCACCGTCGTGCTGGTCGAGAACGTGGACCGGATGCTGCGCGAGGAGAATCCGGGCGAGTCGCGGCTGCACATCGTGAGTCGCGCCTGCCGCGAAGTCGTGCGTCCGATCAGCTTCGCGATCGCCATCATCGTCGTGGTGTTCCTGCCGCTCTTCACCCTGCAGGGCGTCGAGGGCAAGACCTTCCGGCCGCTCGCACACACGGTGGCGCTGGCGATGACCGGGTCGCTGCTCTTCTCGTTCTTCCTCGTCCCCACGCTGGCGCACCTGCTGATGCGCGCGCCGAAAGGCGGGGCCCACGAGCCGCGGCTGATCCGCTGGCTGCTTCGCGTGTATCGGCCGCTGGTGGAGCGTTTCGTCGCGCGGCCGGCGCTAGCGGCGGCGCTGGCGCTCGCGATCGTGGTCGTGGGCGCCGCCGTCATCCCTTTCCTCGGCTCCGAGTTCACCCCGAAGCTCCAGGAGGGGACGCTGGTGCTGCGCCTCTCGATGGCGCCCTCGATCTCCCTCACCGAGAGCACGCGGGTCACGCAGATCGCAGAGCGGCGCTTGATGGAGATCCCCGAGATCACCGGAGTCGTGACACGCATCGGGCGCGGCGAAGTGGGTGCACACACGGATCCCGTGAACAGCGCCGAGATGTACATCCTGCTACGGCCGAAGCAGGAGTGGCGCGAGGCGGAGACGCAGGAGGAGCTCGAAGAGGTGATCCGAGACGAGCTGGGCGCGATCCCCGGCGCGCTAACGAATTTCACCCAGCCCATCGCCATGACGGTGGACGAGCTTCTCGAGGGCGTCCGGGCGGAGCTGGCCATCAAGCTCTTCGGAGATGATCTCGACGTCCTCATCGCGAAGGCCGCCGAAATCTCGCGGGTGGTACAGGAGGTGCGCGGCGCGGCGGACGTACAGGTGGACCAGGTGTCGGGCACCCCGCAGCTCGTGATCCGCGTGGATCGCGAGGCGATTGCCCGCTACGGCATGAACGTGGCGGATGTGCAGCGCAGCGTACGCGCGGCCGTGGGCGGCGAGGTCGCCGGCCAGATCTTCGAGGGCATCCGGCGCTTCGACATCCTGGTGCGCTTCGCCGAGCCCTACCGCGACACCGCCGAGGCGATCGCGAACGTGCTGGTGCCGGGGTCCGGCGAGCTGCGAGTGCCGCTCTCTCAGCTCGCGGCGATCGAAGAGGTGGTGGGGCCGCGCCAGATCACGCGCGAGAACAACCAGCGCTTCATCTCGGTGCAGTGCAACGTCACGGACCGCGACATCGGCTCGTTCGTGGCCGAGGCCCAGCGCGCGATCGACGCGCGCGTCGAGCTGCCGCCCGGCTACCTCGTGACCTGGGGTGGCCAGTTCCGGCTCCAGCAGCAGGCCAACCAGCGCCTCGCTCTGGTGGTGCCGGTCAGCCTGCTCGTCGTGTTCCTGCTGCTCTTCTCCAGCTTCAACTCGCTGCGCAGCTCGATCCTGATCCTGCTCAACATCCCGCTCGCCCTCGTGGGCGGTGTGACGAGCCTGTGGCTCTCCGGGCAGAACCTCTCGGTGCCCGCCTCGGTGGGCTTCATCGCGCTCTTCGGGATCGCGCTCCTGAACGGCATGGTCCTGGTGACCTACCTGAACCAGCTCGTACGCGACGGCATGCCGCTGCGCGAGGCGTGCGTGACGGGAGCCTGCCTGCGCCTCCGTCCGGTGCTGATGACGGCCGTCATCACCTCCCTCGGCCTGATCCCGCTGCTCTTCTCGAGCGGGACGGGGAGCGAGGTGCAGCGGCCGCTCGCGACCGTGGTGGTGGGAGGTCTCGTGACCTCCACCGTGCTCACCCTGCTGGTGATCCCGGCTCTGTTCGCCCGCTTCGGCGGATCCAACGAGGTCAGCCGCGAGAGCTGAGAGGAGACGCAGATGAAGGAGATCAAGGCCTACGTGAAGCGCCACCGGCTGGCCGAGGTCATGCACGCTCTGCGTCACATCGAGGGCCTCTCGGGGGCAAGTGTCGTCGAGGTGGAGGGCTTCGGCCGCAGCGCGGCGCCCGCCGGCCGTCACACCGCCGAGGAGGATCTCGAGCTGCTCGCGCACCACGCCAGGGTCGAGGTCGTGTGTCGTGACGAGCTCGTGGAGACCGTGCTCTCCGCGATCCTGCAACATGCGCGCACGGGCCTGCGAGGCGACGGCAGGATCTTCGTGAGCGACGTCGAACAAGCCGTGGGCATCGCGACCGGGCAGCGCGGCGAGGGAGTCGTCTGATTGGCGCCCGCGCTGCGTATCGTTCTCATCGTGTTGCTGCTGGGCGGCGCGTCTTGTGAAGTCATCTCTCCGATGGAACGCTCGACCGCGCCTCCGGCTGGCGCGGAACCCGGGCCCGAATACCGGATCGGTCCGGGAGATCGTCTACGGATCACGGTCGTGAACCACCCCGAGCTCAGTGTGAGACGAACTGAGGTGGCAGCGGACGGAACGATCGAGGTTCCGAGGCTCGGTCGAGTCCACGCGGCCGGTCTCACCTCGTCGGAGCTCGAGGACTTCATTCGAAGGGAGCTTCGAGAGTTCCGTGCGTATCGAAGCGTGTTCGTGATCGTCGAAACCGAGGAGCAGCAGTAAGCGGCTCAGGCGCGGAGCAGGGCTTCGGGGTCGGCGGGGATCTCCATGGGAGTGAAGACACCGACGACGGGTCCGCCGGTGTTTGGATCATTCTTCCCTCTCCCCTTCTCCCTCGCGCGCTTCTCGGAGCGCCTCGAAGCCCTGCCACACGACGACCGGGAGCATGGCCAGGCCGCCCGCAGCGTCGGCCCACCACCATCCGAACCACGCGTTCAGCCCGAGGCCGAGGAGCAGCGCGAGGGAGAGATACGAGCACACCCAGGTCTCGGCGGCGTCGGCGAGGAGTGCGCGACTGCCCCACTCGCGGCCGGTCCGTTGCTTCAGCCAGGCCAGGATGGGCATGACGGCGAGCGAGAGCAGGGCCAGCGCGATGCCGACTCGCGAGGGCTCCGGCGCCTCGCGCTGGAGCAGGCTCGAGACGGCCTCGTACATCACGTACGCAGCCAGCGCGAGGAACGTGCCGGCCACCACGTAGAGAGCGCGGCGCTCGGCAGCCGTCTCTTCGTCCTTCGGGGCGTCGGCGGAGGTTCGTAGACGCCAGAGCAGGCCGACCGCGGAGACGACTTCGATCCCGCTGTCGAACCCGAAGCCGATCAACGCGACACTCCCCGAGAGAAGGCCGGCGCCTACCGCCACCAACGCCTCCAAGATGTTCCAGCCCACGGTGAACCACTCCAGCACGACAGCGCGCCGGTGCAGCACCCGGCGGCGAGCGAGGTCTGCCGATTCGGTCGTCGACATCGCTACCTCCGGACCGCTTGACGCGGGCAGAGCTTCACGCGGCGGCCGTGCACAGCCAGCACACGCTCCGCCGCGGTGAGCAGGTCGAGCACCTCGGGCGAGGAAATGCGGTAGAAGACCTGACGCCCCTCCGGCCGGTCGTTCACCAATCCGCACTCCTTGAGGCAAGCCAGGTGGCCGGAGACGTTGGGCTGAGAGGACCCGACCTCAGCGACGAGGTCCGCGACGCGCTTCTCGCCGCGAGCGAGCGCCCAGACGACCGCGAGGCGCGTGGGATCCGCGAAGCCGCGGAAGAGCTTGGCGCCGGTGGCGACCGCGTCCCGGGTAGTTGAAGAAATAGCCACACGCAGATAATATCGGCCAACTCCGATCGATCAACCGCGCGCCGTTCCGAGGAGTCCTCGTGGCCCGACTCGCCCTTGCTCTCTACCTGCTCTACCTCGCACTCGCCTTCGGCCTGCGCGGCTGGCTCCAGTGGCGGCGCACCGGCGACGCGGGCTTCCGCTTCGGGGCCTTCTCCGCATCGCCCGCAGAGCGCGCCGGCGGCGTCCTGTTCGTGCTCGCGCTCGTGCTCGGCCTCGCGGCGCCGGTACTCGAGCTGGTCGAGGCGCTCGGAGCCTGCGAGGCGCTGCGCGCGCCCGCGCTCGGCGCCCTGCTCTCGCTCGTTGGCATCGCCGGCACTCTCCACGCGCAGCTCGAGATGGGCAGCTCGTGGCGCGTGGGCGTCGACCCGAGCGAGCGCACCACGCTGCGCACCGACGGGCCGTTCCGCTGGGTGCGGAACCCGATCTTCAGCTGGATGATCCTCACCGCCGCCGGCCTCGCGCTGCTGGTGCCCAACGCGGCGAGCCTCGTCGGGCTGCTCGCGCTCGTGGTCGGCATCGAGCTCCAGGTGCGGCGGGTCGAGGAGCCCTACCTGCTGCGCACGCACGGCGCAGCGTATGCCGGCTATGCGTCACGCACGGGGCGATTCCTCCCGCGCGTCGGAAGGCTGAGCCGGCGGTAGCATGCAGCCCTCGTGAGCGAACCCATCGACGAATTGCGCGTGCGCGTCCGGGAGTGGCTGCGCCCGAACCTGCCGCCCGCGCCCGCGTTCGCGCTGCCGCAGAACGCGCTCACCGTGACGAATGACGAGCAGATGAGCTGGCTGCGCGACTGGCAGGCGCGCCTCTACGACGCCGGCTTCGTCGGCGCCGAGTGGCCGGCCGCGTATGGTGGCCGAGGCCTCGCGCCCGGCGCGCAGCGTGCGATCGATCAGGAGCTGGCGCGCGCCGGTGCGCCGTTCCTGGTGAACAACGTCGCGCTCGCCTGGGCGGGGCCGATGATCCTGCACTTCGGCACGGAGGCGCAGCGCCAGCGTTTCCTCGCGAAGCTCCTGCGCGCCGACGAGATCTGGTGCCAGGGCTTCAGCGAGCCGGGTGCGGGCAGCGACCTCGCCTCGCTGCGCACGCGTGCCGTGCGCGACGGCAACGAGTACCGCATCGACGGCCACAAGGTCTGGACCTCGCTCGGACGCTTCGCGGACTTCATGATCCTGCTGGCGCGCACCGACCCGAGTGCGCCCAAGCACGCCGGCATCTCCTACTTCCTCGCGCCGCTCCGCATCCCGGGCGTCGAGGTGCGCCCGCTCACCAAGCTCACCGGCGAGGGCGGCTTCAATCAGGTGATCTTCACCGCTGCGCGGATCCCTGCGAACCTGCTGCTCGGCCGCGAGGGCCAGGGCTGGGAGCTCGCGACCGCGACGCTTTCCTTCGAGCGCGGGGCGACCCAAGGCTCGGCGGGCGCGTCGAGCCTGGGTGGCGCCGCGCTCGAGCAGCTGATCGCGCTGCTGCGCAGCTCGCCGCCCCTACGCGATGACGCCGTGCTGCGCGATCGCCTCGCCGCGCTCGCGATCGAGGCCACCGCCCTGCGCTACGCGGGTGCGCGCATGCGCGTGCCGGGACTCGTCGCCGACCGGCCTCAGGCGTTGCCGCTGATGAGCAAACTCGTGGGGACGGAGCACGTGCAGCGCGTAGCCGAGCTTGGCTGCGAGATCGCGGGCTACGCGGGCACGCTCTGGCAGGACCCGGCGGTCCCGGGCACCGGCGAGTGGCCACGCAGCTACCTGAGCAGCTTCGCGGGCACCATCGCGGGCGGCACCAGCGAGATCCTGCGCAACGTGCTGGGCGAGAAGGTGCTCGGCCTGCCGAAGACGCGATGAGATACGACGAAGAGCACGCCCAGCTGCGGGGCGAAGCACGTCGCTGGCTCGCGGAGCATGTGACGCCCACCGAGCTGCGGCGCCTCGCGACGGACGCGCGCAGCGGCGAGCCGGCTCTTTGGCCCGAGCTGGCCGCGCTCGGCTGGACGGGGCTCCTGATTCCCGAGCGCCATGGCGGTGCCGGTCTCGGAGCGGTGTACCTCGCGGTGCTCGCCGAAGAGACCGGCCGGCGACTGCTGCCGGCGCCGCTGCTGCCGACGCTGCTCGCGGCGAAGCTGATCGAGCGCGCCAGCGACGTCGCGCAGCGCGAGCGCTGGCTGCCAGGCGTGGCGCGGGGCGAGGCGGTCGCAACGGTTGCGCACGTCGAGCCCGGCGGTGCGTGGGAAGCCGCTGCCACGAGCGCAACGCTCGAACACGGCCGGATCAGCGGCGCGAAGCATCACGTGTGGGCCGGCGGCACGGCACAGCTGCTGCTGGTGCCGGTGCGCGAGCGTACTGGGCTGCGGCTCGTGCTCGTCCGCAGCGATGCCGAAGGCGTCACGATCGAGCCCGAGTCCGGCCTCGACTCGTCACGGCGAACGGGGCGCGTGCGCTTCGCGAACGCGGCCTGCGAAGTACTCGCGGGCGACGCGACAGCAGCCTGGCGCGGCTGGCTGCCGTGGGCGTGGCTCGCGCTCGCGGCGGAGATGGCCGGCGGGGCGGACGCCGTGCTCACCCTGACTGCCGCGTATGCCGCGACACGCGTCCAGTTCGACAAGCCGATCGGGAGCTTCCAGGCCATCAAGCACCCGCTCGTGAACGTGCTGATCGCCGTCGAGCAGCTGCGCACGCTGGTGTATGCGGCTGCCAGCGCGCTCGACGCGGGCGAGCCCGAGGCAGACCGACTCGCGCGCATGGCGAAGGCCGCGGCCTCCGAGGCCTACCCCTTCGCCTGCTCGCGCGCGGTGCAGTTCCACGGCGGCTATGGCTTCACCGAGGACTGCGACGCGCACCTCTACCTGCGCCGCGCACTCGCCTCGCGGCCGGCGTTCGGGGATGCGCGCGAACAGCGCGCGGCGATCGCCGCGAGCCTGCTCGACGGCGACGGCGCTACCGCTGCTTCCCTACCCCGCCCATGAAGTCGAGGCGCAGCCGCGGCACGCCTCACAGCTCCTGGATCAGCTTGGCGAGGTCGGGCCGAGAGCTCGCAGCGCCGCCGGTGATGTTCATCATGCCTCCATCCACGGACAGGGCGGCGCCCGTCACGAAGGACGCGTCTTCGGAGAGCAGGAAAGCAACCGCGCGCGCGATCTCCTCGGGCTGGCCGACGCGGCCGATCGGGTGAGCCGGACCCAGGAGCTTCTCCATCACCTGCTTGTTGCCGTGGAGGCCGCCGAAGATCGGCGTGTCGATGACGCCCGGGCAGACGGCGTTCACGCGGATCCCGTGCGGCGCCAGGTCGGCGGCCGCGCACTTCATCAAGCCGAGTACGCCGTGCTTGGTGGCGCAGTAGGCGCCCATCTGGTGGCCTCCCATGAGCCCCGCGCCCGAGGAGGTGATCGCGATCGCGCCCCCGCCTGCCGTGCGCATGGTGCGCCCGACGGCCTGGAGCCCGAAGAAGACGCCGTCGAGGTTCACGGCAAGCGTGCGCCTCCAGTCCTCCGGCGTGATGTCGAGCACCGAGGCGCCCGTCGCGATGCCGGCGTTGAGGTGCGCGAGGTGGAGCGCGCCGTAGCGGCGCACCACGTCGGCCACCGAGCGCTCGTTCGCCTCGCGATCCGTGACGTCGAGCGCGAGCCCGAAGGCCTCGCCGCCGGCCTGCGAAATCTCCTTCGCCACGCTCTCCGCGCCGGCCCCGTTCAGGTCCGCGCACGCCACGCGCGCGCCGCGCGCCGCCAGCTCCTTCGCACTTGCGCGGCCGATGCCCGAGGCGGCACCCGTCACCCAGGCGATCTTTCCGTCGAGACGTCCCGCCGACATTCCCCTTGCCTCCCACTGAATCACCGAGCGACAGTAGCCCAGCATGTTCGAGACCTCTGGCGAGCCTCTCGACCTCGACGGGCCCGACCCGCGCGCGCGTGCGCTTCACTGGTACCTGGGCCACCTGCGCACGGGCTTCCGGGACGTCACGGAAGACGAGGTCCGCGCGCGCCACCGCAGCGACGATGCGATCCCCGCCGAGCAGCGCATTCGCTTCTTCACGGCGGATGCGGAGCGGCTCACGGATCTCGCGTTCGACGAGGCCTTCGCGATCGCGCCGCACGAGAGCGTAGCGAGACTCCGCGATGCCAAGGGACGGGCCTGGCGCCTGCGCGCGCTCCTCCACCCGCCCGAGCCCGAGCGTCTGCGCTGGGCCTTCCTCGCGCAGGAGCCGGCACCCGGTGTGGTGATCCGCTTCGCGACGCCGGCAGACGGACCCGCCCTCGCCGAACTCGAGCGGCGCGTGCCCGTCGTGGATGGCGCCGTCCGGCGCAGCTACGACCGCGGAGCCGACTACTTCGTCGCAACCGCCGTAGCGGATGAGCACTACACCTTGGTCGCCGAGGTGGACGACCAGATCCGAGGCATGGTGAGCCAGGTGGTCCACCCCGCGCGAGCCGACGGACGCCAGCTGCGCCTCTCGTATGTGCGGCATCTGCGCGTCGATCCCGCGAGCCGGGGACGCGGCGTCTCCTCTGCGCTGAACGTCGCGGTAGCCGAGAACGGGATCCCGCACTGTGACGCCCCGTGGTCACTCACCGCCGTCAGCAACGAAGCCGTGGACCGGCACGGATTTCGGACCGTGGCGCGCTCGCCGACCGCGCAGCTGCGCATCGACACGCGCGCTATCGCGCATGCGGGCGCACTCGCAACCGCCGAGGCCAGAGACGCCGAGCGCATCACGGAACTGCTCTCGCAGGCCGCCGCCGACCTCGAGCTGTCGCGGCCGTGGAGGATCCGCGAGATCGAGGCACGCGTCGGCGGTGTGGGCGCGCGCTACGGCTGGGATCGCGTCGGGCTCGGAGACGGCGCGGCCCTGGGCGTCGAGCGCACACCGGTCGTCGTGCGCACGGAAACGGCGGACGGGATCTCCGAGCGGCGAGAAGCCCTGGCCTTCGATCTGGCTGCCGTAGCGGGCCAGGAGACGGAGCTGGTGCGGCTCGTGCGCGCCTGGTGCGCACGTCTCGCCGACGAAGGCATCGACGACCTGCTCGTCACCGTCGCGAGCCCGCGCCTGCTCGCGCCGCTTGCGGAGCTGGCGGTCTCGGAGACGCGCTTCAACCTGAATCACCAGTTCCGCGTCGCGGCCGACGCCGACGCACGCGGCTACTTCATCGACGGCATGCTCTTCTAGGTGTCGCGTCCAGGCACGTTCGTCACATCCTCGCGCTCAGAGACCCAAGAGGCCGCCGCAGACCGGTCCCGGCTCCGGCGCTGGGAATCGGGTTATGCGCCTCCGCCGGCACCGGTCTACGGCGGCCGGAACCGGATCCGGTCCAACCCCCGACGTGAGGCGCGAACTGAGCGGCTACGTGGGCCGGCGGAGCCCCGTCTCTGCGCAGGCGCATAACCCGATTCTTGGCGCCGGAGTAGGGCTCGTCCGCGATGCTCAGGCCACGCCCACCACTTCGGCGAAGCCGGCCTCGAAGCACTCGCGCAGCCGGTCCGGATCGGACACCGCGGCCGGGTCGCTGTTGATCGCCACGAAGCAGGTGCCGGCGTAGCTGAAGAGCGTCACGTTGAGAGCCGCGCCCGAGAGCGGCCCGAAGCCGTAGACCTCGTCCATCTTCGCACCGGCCGAGAACACCTCGCGGCGCGGGCCCGGCACGTTGCTGGTGACGAAGTCGATGCCCTTCAGCATGCCTCCGAACAGCGACACCGAGAGGCTGGTGGGCAGGCGGTTCAGTACGCCGGCCACGCCCTCGAGGAAGCCCAGCACCGGCTCGTTGCGCTCGCGACGCACCAGCGCACTGATCGCGCGCATGCGCTCGACCGGGTCGGGCGTCGCGATCGGCACCGGGAAGCGCGCCGGCGCGAACTGGTTGCCCGCCTTGTCCGCGTCGTCACCCTCGCGGATGTTCACGGGCATGGTCATGCGCAGCTCTTCCACAGGCTCGTCGTGGGCCTCGTGATACAGGCGGAGACCGCCGCACACCGCGGCCACGAAGGCGTCGTTGAGCGTGCCGTCGGCCTTCTTGCCCGCGGCGCGCAGCGCGGCGAGCGGCACGCGCAGCGGATCGAAGCGCGCGGAAAGCGAGCGGCCTCGCAGCAGCGGTGAGAGCGGCTCGCCCACCGGGGCGAGGCCGCGACGCAGCGAATCGAGCGAGCGGCGCAGCTCACCGGCGGAGTCGAGCGGGTGGCGCGCGGCCCCGAACAGCTCGCCGCCGATGCGGCGCAGGCGCCCGACCTGCCGGCGCCACTCGTGCGCCAGCTCGTCGCGCACCAGGTCCAGCTGAGACCACTCGTGAGCCTCGGGCGCCTCGGGCGCCTCCTTCTCCACGGCCTGCGCCTCGCGCGCGCGATCCACCAGGGCCTCGGTCATGCGCACCAGTCCCATGCCGTCACTGATCGAGTGGTGGAGCTTCAGCACCAGCGCGCCGCGCCCGCCCTCGAGCCCCTCGATCACGGCCAGCTCCCAGAGCGGGCGCGCGAGGTCGAAGTGGCGCATCGCCATCGGCTGCGCGAAGTCCAACAGCGCGCGCAGCGAGCCGTTGCCCGGCGCCTTGTGCCAGCTGAGGTGCGCGGCGAGGTCGAAGTAGGCGTCCACCGCCCAGCGTGGCGGCGCGAGCGCGAGCGGGTTCGGCAGCACGCGCTGGCGCAGGCGCGGGATCGTGCGCGTGGCACGCTCGACCTTGCGCTCGAGGCGCGCGCGCTCCGGCGCGCGGTCCATCAGCCACACCACCG
>Ga0247727_10018437_pt1 | contig 10971 bp, 7 predicted proteins | sample WisWelCaveWW1625_FD_202498 | JGI IMG/M metagenome (GOLD analysis project Ga0247727, IMG submission 202498) | Biofilm microbial communities from Wishing Well Cave, Virginia, United States - WW16-25 | ecosystem: Environmental > Aquatic > Deep subsurface > Groundwater > Cave microbial mat | place...
CTCTCGACGTGCGTGCGGTAGGGAATCGTCGCGGTGTCGTCCTGCGTCCGGGCGACCAGGTTCACCAGTTCACGCGCCCGCTCGAGACCAACCTCCATCGGCTCGGGCCGGCGCGAGTATCGCAGCGCGGTGGCCAGGCCCAGCAGCCACAAGGTCGTCCGCGCGGGATCGCCTCCCGCGCGCACCGGCGGCTCTGCGGCCTGGAATGCCTCTGTCGCGCGTTCGAGGGCCGGGACCCCGTCGGTGAAGAACGCCCGAAGCGCCACCCATCCGGCCGCCACGGGGTCCGCGGGGGCGGCCGGACGAGCGCCCACCTCCCGGCCCGCGCCTTGCGGGTTCACGGCTGGGCGGGCGACCCCGACATCGCCCGGTTCCGCGTGACCCAAAGGGAGGCGAAAAGTCCCAGGGCGATGATGGCCGTCACCACCGTCCCGATGGCCACGCCGGCGATGACCGGGAGCCGCAGCGCGAGACCGAGCGCGAACTGCACGACCCAGGCGAAGAGAAATGCCAGACCGAGGCTGCCTCGCACACCGGCGCGGGCGACATAGGCCGTCGTGGCCGTGTGCGCCAGCATCGGGAAGAACCAGCCGATGATCGCGATAACGGTCGAGAGCGGGGTAATAAAGGTTGAGCCGACGAGCTTCATCGCCAGCGCCAGAACCTGCTGGGTGGCCATGAACCCGAACCCGGCACCCGCGGCGGCGCCGTACGCGATCGCGGCGACCGCATTGGTTGGAATGAAGCTGACCACCACCAGGGGCGCCGTCGCCTTCACCAGCTCTCCGATGGCGGCCGTGATCAGCAGGTAGACGGTCGATCCGGCAGGGTTGTTCGCCAGCGCCCCCACGGGGCCCAGCCACTCCCAGGCCATCTGCGTGCCTTCGCGGGCGATCGGACCGGTGATCGCGCCGGCCAGCGCACACACCCAGAACAGCGGGCGGCTGAGGTTGCGCCCCGCAAGCGGGATGACGCCGACGAGGGCGAACACCGCTGCGATCGCGATGGCCGAGTAATCCTGCATCAGACAAACCTCACTCGCCGTGTGTCCACAACGGACGAAGAATCTCGATCAATTCGCTGCGTCGGCGCTGCGTGGGAGCGAGCTCGCCGACCATCTGTCCGCCGACGCGGCGGTGGCGCACCGCGGCCGTGTAGAATGGCGCCCAGAAGGTCTCCTCCCCGCCTTCCAGGAGGACGATGACGCGCCAGGTGCTTCGGGCCTCCAGACGGCACCGGCCTCTCGAGTGCACGACCCAGGCGTCGTCGGCATCGTATTCCCGGCGGAGGATCTCGCGCAGGCGCGCGGCCAGCAGCGGCCTCCCCGGCCACCGCCCGCCCGGCCGCGACGTGAAGGGCGACGGAGACAGCAGGGAGCTGACCTCAGAGGCTGCGCGCTGATTCATAGGGGTCAGCGCGCCGCCGTGAAGTCGATGACGGTGGGCTTGACCAGCCTCACGTCCCCGTCATCCACCCGCGCGCGATGAGCGCAAATTGTGTCAGACAGATGAGCGCAAGTGTGCGGGCCTCGCTCTTCTCGACCTCACTGTACCGGCGGCGGAGGAATCCCCCGGGCCGAAGCCCGTACTGGACGACGGCCGTGGCGGCCACCAGCGCACCATACATGACGTGGAGGCCCCGTTGCGGCCGGCCGCCGCCGGCCAAGAGCACCAGACCCGCCAGCACCTGGAGGGCCAGGACGGCGATCACCAGCAGAGTGACGCTCCAGAACCACGACGGAAGCGGGCGGCGCATGAAGGCATAGCCGCCGGCGACGAAGGCCAGAAACAGGTTGCCGGCCAGCGGTGCATAGATCAAAATCGTGTTGGCGTGGAGCCCGTCGGGCACGTCTTCACCCCGGGTGTCGTTCCACACCACGTCGGGCCGCCCCTGCCGCGTGTAGCCGAGCGGGGTGAGGAGAAGGACGTCGGGTTGGGGAATATTAAGGTATTCGGCCACGGTGATGAGAACCGGAATAGGCATCGTCAACCTGCTGCTCATCGCGGCGCTGGTGGCGGCGATCGTGGGCACCGCCCCACCCGCCACCGCGGTTCAATCCGTCTATGATGTCGACGTCCTGGTCGTCGGCGGCACGCCCGCTGGGGTCTCCGCGGCTCTCGCGGCGGCGCGGATGGGTACCAGCGTCGTGCTCGTAGAAGCCGGCCCTCGGCTGGGTGGCGTGATCACGTCCGCCTGGCTGACGACGTTCGACATGAACGTCGGCCCGGGGGGCGAGCATCTGACCCAGGGTGTCTTCCTCGAGGTCTACCGTCGCCTGGGCATCTCGTTCGATCCCGACGATGCCGCCCGCGAGTTTGGCCGCGCGGTGGTCCACGAGCCCGGCGTCCGGACGATCACCAACGCCTCGCTCGTCCGGCTCCAGATGGAGGGCACCCGCATCGCCGGCGCGGAGTTCCAGGATGAGCGATGGCGCTGGCCGTTCGCCGTGCGGACGCGGCTGGTCATCGACGCGACCGATGATGGCGATATCGCGGCGCGGGCCGGGGTACCCTATGTCATCGGCCGGCCGGGGTACAGGAGCGGTGAGCGCTGGACGCAGGCCGCGACCCTGATCTTTCGCGTCGGCACCGTGATCTGGCGACGGCTGGCCGATGAGATCGTCCAGCGCATGCGGCTGGAGGATGCGGACCGGCGGTCTTGGGGCGTGAACGGCAAGGCGGCCTGGGGGTTCCCTGAGGAGATGGCTCGCTACCTGCCGGCCCATCCCCACATCGTCGCCTACCCGCTGAACCTGGCTCTCCAGAGCAATGGCACGATTCTGATTAATGCGCTGAACGTGACCGGTGTCAACGGGCTCGATCCGGTCTCCGTCAGAGCCGGGTTGACTAAGGCCGTGGCCGAGCTGCCTCGCCTGATGGCGCACCTGCGTGCTGAGGTACCCTGGTTCGAGCGGGCGCGCCTGGTGGACTACGCGCCGGCGCTGTACGTTCGAGAGACCCGCCACGTTGTTGGCCTTTATACGCTCACGGCTGAAGACATCCTGAACCAGAAAGTCTTCGACGACCGGATCGCCGTGGCGTCCTACCCCATCGACATCCACCCCTACGTCGTGGGATGGACGAATCCGTACCCCCCGACACCAATCGTGTACACGATCCCCTTTCGCGCCATCGTCCCGAAGGGGGTCGACAATCTCCTGATGGCTTCTCGCGCCCTTTCGGCGACGAGCGAGGCGCACGGGTCGGCCCGGGTCATCCCGACCCTCATCTCGCTCGGGCAGGCGGCTGGAGTCGCGGCTGCGCTGTGCGCGCAGCTCGGCTGCTCGCCGCATCAGGTCGCCGCGGATCCTGTCTTGATGCAGGAAGTACAGCGCTCTCTGATCGGTCAGGGCGCGTATCTGGGCGGGAAGCCGGCGGGGCCGTAGGTCAATGCGGGATCTGCCGAGCGGAACGGTCACCTTTCTCTTTACCGACATCGAAGGCTCCACGCGCCTCCTGCGGCAGCTCGGCGACCGCTATGCCGAGATCCAGGCGGATCACCGCCGGCTCCTCCGCGCGGCGTTCGAGGCCTGGGGAGGCCGGGAGCTCGAAACACAGGGTGACGGCTTCCTCGTCGCCTTCGCCCGGGCGAGCGACGCGGTCGCCTCGGCCATCGCCGCGCAGCGAGCGCTGGCGGCTCACACCTGGCCGGACGCGGCCACCGTTCGCGTTCGGATGGGCGTGCACACAGGGGAACCGCTCAGTATCGAGGCCGGCTATGTCGGTCTTGACGTCCACCGCGCCGCCCGCATCTGTGCCGCCGGGTATGGGGGGCAGATCATCGTCTCTGAAGCGACGCGTGTACTCGCGGAGGCCGACCTGCCTGACGCCATCGTGCTCCGCGATCTGGGCGCGCATCGTCTGAAGGATCTGGCCAAACCCGAGCGCCTCTTCCAGGTCGTGGCGCCGGACCTCCCGGCTGACTTCCTACCCCTGCGCTCGCTGGACACGCTGCCGAACAACCTGCCTCGCCAGCTCACCAGCTTCGTGGGCCGCGAGTCCGAGCTGGCGAAGATCCAGGGGCTCCTCCGGATGTCGCCCTTGCTGACCCTGACCGGGACTGGCGGCGTCGGCAAGACCCGGCTGGCGATCCAGGCCGCGTCAGACCTCCTGAATGAGTACCACGACGGCGTGTGGTTCATCGAGCTGGGCCCGCTCGGGGATCCCGATCGTGTGCCACACACCGCAGCCTCGGCGCTGACTCTGCGCGAGCGGCCAGGACGGTCGGCCATGGAGACGCTGGTCGACTACCTGGAACCCAAGCAGTCGATTCTCATTCTGGATAACTGTGAGCACCTGCTGCCGGCGGCCGCGGCCCTGGCTGATGGACTGCTGCGCGCGTGCCCAGCCCTGCGGGTGCTGGCAACAAGCCGCGAAGGATTGGGGGCCGTGGGGGAAACCCTCTATCCGGTCCCGTCACTATCGGTGCCGGACCCCGAGCGGCTTCCCGCGGTCGGTGAGCTGACCCGTTCTGAGGGGATCCGATTGTTCACCGAGCGCGCGACGGCCGTCATGCCGGCCTTCACGCTCACCGAGCGGAACGCCAGAGCCGTGGCGGAAATCTGCCGGCGCCTGGACGGCATCCCCCTGGCCATCGAGCTGGCGGCTACCCGGGTGAAGGCGATGTCGGTGGAGCAGATCGCCTCACGCCTGGACGACCGGTTCCGGCTCTTGACAGGAGGAGGCCGGACCGCCCTCCCCCGCCATCAGACCCTCCAGGCCGCCCTCGACTGGGGGCACAATCTGCTCTCGGACGGCGAGCGCGTCTTGTTCCGCAGGCTGTCAGTTTTCGCTGGCGGGTTCACCCTCGAGGCGGTCGAGCAGGTCGGCGCAGGCGACGGGGTCGCCGCGCCGGACGTCTTGGACCTGGTGACACACTTAGTCGAGCGATCCCTCGTCGCCTTCGACGCGCCCGAGGGAGATGCGCGCTACCGGCTCCTGGAGACCATCCGGCAGTACGCGCAGGTGAAATTGCTGGACGCAGGCGAAGCAGATGCGGTCCGGCAGGCGCACCTGGACTACTACCTCGAACTCGCCGAGCAGGCGGATCCGCACCTCCGGGGACCGGCGCAGATGGCCTGGCTTGCCAGGCTGGCGACCGAGCACGACAATCTGAGGGCGGCGCTCGGATGGAGCCTGGCGCGGCCGGACGGCGCGGAAGTTGGGATTCGGCTGGCCGGAGCGCTGCAGTGGTTCTGGTTCCTGCGCGGTCCCGTGACCGAAGGCCGGGAGTGGCTCGAGAGGACATTGTCGAGAGGCGCCGGGGTCCCCGCGGCAGCGCGAGCGCGGGCCCTCGCGGGGCTGGGGATGTTCCACTGGCGCCTCGACAGTTATGCCAATGCGCGAACCGCGCTCGAGGAAAGCCTGACACTGGCCCGAGGACTCGCGAACGGCTCGGCGATCGGGTATGCCCTCCACCACCTGGCTCACGTGATGTCGTTCCTCGGAAGCTTCCACCAAATGTTGGAGATGTTTGAGGAAAGCGTCTCGCATTTTCGTGGGAGCGGAAATACGTGGGGAACGGCGTGGTCGTTGCGCTGCATGGGCGACGCGCTGCTGAAGCAAGGGGATCCCGCCGGGGCCGTCCCGCGGCTGGAGGAGAGCCTGGCATTGGTCCGGCAGACAGGGGACCGGTGGGTACTCGCCCACGGGCTCCACAGTCTGGCGAGGTTGGCCACCGATCAGGGGGACCACGACCGAGCGAACGCGCTGTTCGAGGAGAGCCTGGCCATCTGGCGCGAGGCCGGCGACTCATGGAACATTGCGATCACGCAATCCGAATTGGGAAACGTCGCCTACCGTCAGGGACGCCATCCGCAGGCAGCGGCGCTGTACAGGGAAAGCCTTCAGCGGCACTGGGATTACGGCGACAAAGGCAGCACCAGCAAGGTCCTGGAAGCGCAGGCGAGGCTGGCCCTGGCTCGCGGGCGGTCTGATCGGGCCGCGCAACTCCTGGGGACCGCGGGCGCGCTTCGGGAGGCCATCGGCCTCGCGCTGGGCCCGGTCGAACGCGCGGATCTCGATCGGACCGTGGCGAAGGCTCAAGAAGCGCTTGGGGATCGGCGGTTTGACACAGCGTACGCCGAGGGCCACACCATGTCGGTGGATCAGGTCATCGAACAGGCGTTGGGCGACGCATGAGCTGCTGAGGGGATGTTCCGGCGCGCCCGGAGGGAGGCTGTGCCCCTGACTCCGAGCGCGCCACATTCTTGTCGATGGACTCAGCCGTGGATCACGCCGGCTGAGCCCGTAAGAGTTATCGCTTGCCGAGGATCCCGTCCTTGGCCGCCTTGGCGACGCGGAACCGGACGACGCGCCGGGCGGGAATCTTGATCGGCTCACCCGTCTGAGGATTGCGACCCATCCGAGCCTTGCGGTTGACGAGCACCAGCTTCCCGATTCCTGGGATCGTGAACGAGTTCTTGGCTTCTCGATAGGCCAGCCGGGCAACGTCTTCCAGGAACTGGTTCACCGCCCTCTTGGTCATGCCGCTCTTCCCGGCAAGATAGTCGGCGATCTTGGCCTTCGTCATTGGCTTTGCCATGCACGCGCCTCCCGAGTGTGGATTATTCCATCCCGCGCTTTCCCCCAACCGGCCGGAAAATCCTGCACGCCGCGGGCGGACGGTACTGAGAGAGCTGGCTGACAGAGGGTGCCTGCCGCGATTCCGGCCGTGCTGTGCAGAGGTGCCTGGCGCGCCCGGAGGGACTTGAACCCCCGACCTACGGCTCCGGAGGCCGCCGCTCTATCCACTGAGCTACGGGCGCGCGCCGGAGCCCATTATAACATCTACGCGTCGCGCCGCTCGCCGTTGCTCCCACCACTCACCGGTGCCGTTGCGCTCGTCGGCGCCTCCGGGCGCCTGCGCCGGAGCCACGTGATGGTATCTTCCATCAGCGTATAGACGACGGGGATCACGATGAGCGTCAGGAAGGTGGACGACGTGAGCCCACCGAGCACCGCCACGCCCAACGGCCGGCGCCATTCGGCGCCGCTCGAGCCCAACCCGAGCGCCACCGGCAGGCCGCCGAGGATGGTCGTGAGCGAGGTCATCAGGATGGGGCGCAGGCGGGTCCCGCCGGCCTCCAGCAGCGCGTCCCACCGCGAGCGCCCGCGGCTGCGGAGCTGGTTCGTGTAGTCCACCAGGAGGATGGCGTTGTTGACGATGATGCCGGTCAGCATGATGATGCCGAGCAGGGACATGATGCTCACGTTGATGCGGGTCACCAGCAGGAGGGGGAAGACGCCCACGGCCGCGAGCGGGACCGTGAACATGATGGTCAGCGGATGCAGCAGCGACTCGAACTGCGCGGCCATCACCATGTACACGAAGACGACGGCCAGGGCCAGGGAGATCAACAGGTCGCGAAACGACTCGGCCTGGAACTGGGCTTCGCCGCCAAAGAAGATGCTGAAGCCGGGGGGCAGCGCCAGCGCGTCGGTTTGCGTCTTGATGTCCCCCACCACGGCGCCCAGCGGACGGTCCTTCAGCGCTGATGAGATGACTGCAATGCGCACCCGATCCTTCCGGTAGATGGTCGCGGGGCCACGGCGTTCCCGGAACGAGGCCACGTCCCGGAGCCGGATCGCGGTGCCGTCCGGCGCGGTCCCCACGGCGATCTCACCGATCCGCTCGACGGCGTTCCGATCCTCCGGGCGCGACCGGACGGTGATGTCGAACTCGTCTCCCCCGATCCGATACCGTGTCACCGCGCTGCCCTCAATAGACGAACGCAGGGCGGCCCCGACCATCGCGGAGTTCAGCCCAAGGCGGGTCGCGCGCTCACGGTCGAGCGTCACCTGGATCTCAGCCTTGCCGGCGGCCAGCGTGTTGTCCACATTGACCGTGCCCGGCACCTTCCTGACAATGCCTTCCACCTGGGCGGCCAGGGTGTCCAGCCTCCGCTGATCGGATCCCGAGATCTCCACCTGGATAGGCGCCTGTCCTCCGCCGGCGGTGCTGGTAATCGCAACCTTGATCTCGGCCGCCGGGACCCCGGTCAGCCGCGCACGCAGCGCGCTCATGATGTCCTCGATGCTCTTTGTACGCTCGCTGCGATCCACCAGGCTGACGGCGATCTCCGCGGTCTGCGCCCCGGGCGTGGCGAAGCCAAAGCCCGCGGTCGTCGCGCCGACCTGGGTGAAATAGGTTTGCACTTCGGGCGCCTGCTGGAGCACGGCCTCGGCCTGCCGGGTGGCCCGATCGGTCACGGCGAGCGAGCTGCCCTGCGGCATCGTGAGGCGGACGGTGAACTCGCCGGTATCGGTTGAGGGGAAGAACTCCTTGCCGATCAACGGCGAGGCCACCAGCATGATGCTGACGATGAACGCCAGCGTGGCGATTCCGAGCGTCGCCGGGCGATGCCGCAGGCACCATGCGAGCATCTTCTGGTACGTGCCCGCGACGTGGTCGAACCCTTCGTCCCACCGATCGAAGAACCGCTGGATGCGGGTCCGGCTGCTGGTCTTAGGCCGCAGCCACCGCGCGGAGAGCATCGGCGTCAGGGTGAAGCCGATGAGGATGCTGAACAGGTTGGCAAAGACGACCGTCAACCCGAACTGCCGGAAGAACTGTCCGACGATGCCGCTCGTGAATGCGATCGGCACGAAGACGGCAACGTTGGCGAGGTTGCTGGCCACCACGGCCAGCTCAATCTCCTGGGCCCCCTCGCGCGCAGCCTTGACGGGGTCGGACTCGAACTCCAGGTGACGGTTGATGTTCTCATTGACGACGATCGCGTTGTCGACCATCAGCCCGATGGCGATGGCCAGCGCCAGCAGGGACATGATGTTGATCGTGAACCCGAAGATAAACATCGGGAGGTAGGTGGCCAGGATGGCCGACGGCAGCGCCAGGGCGATGATGATCGTGCTCCGGACGTTGTGCAGGAAGAGAAACACCACGGCTGTGGCCAGTACGGATCCGAGCAGCAGGTTCCCTTGGACGTCCTCGATCGACGACCGGATGAACACCGACTGGTCTTGCGCGATGCCGAAGGTGATGCCGGGCGGCAAGGAACGCTGTAGCTCCGTGCTGGCCTTGCGGACTCCGCCGGCCACGGCGACGGTGTTGGCCGCAGCCTGCTTCTGCACCGTAATCCCGACGCTGTCGCGCCCGTTGAGCCGCGTGTACTGCGTGGGGTCCTTCTCCACGTCGCGGATCCTGGCGACGTCTCCCAGGCGGATCGTGCTGCCATCGAAGCGCCTGATGCGCAGGTCGGCAATCTCGGCGAGACTCGAGAACTGCCCCTGCAGGCGGACCAGGAACTCGCGCGAGCCCTCCGTCAGGAGACCGCCGGGGACGTTGAGGTTCTCGGCCCGCAGCGTCTCTTCAATGTGGGCCAGCGCCAGCCCGAACGCCCGCAGGCGTTCCTGATCGACTTCGACGCGGATCTCGCGCACCCGCCCACCGCTCACGTTCACCGCGGCGACGCCGGCGACGCGCTCGAACCGCGGCTTGATGATGTCGTCGGCCAGACGCCGCAGTTCCTGCGGTGACTTTCCCCCGCCGAGGCCAATGTTCAGCACCGGCTGTGTGGCGAAGTCGAACTTGGCCACGATGGGCTGCTCGACGTCCCGTGGGAAGCGCGCGCGGGCGATATCTGTACGCTGCCGGACGTCGGCGGCCGCCGAATCCACATTGGTCCCGAGGGCGAACTCAACCGCGACCAGGGCGTAGCCCTCGCTGGCCTGGGTCCGCACCTGCCGCACGTTGGGCAGGCTCGACAACTGCTCTTCGAGTGGTTTGGCGACGAGCAGCTCCACCTCTTCGGGGCCGGCGCCAGGATAGACGACGGTCACCGACACAAATGGAAACTGGATGTTGGGGAACAGTTCAACCGGCAGCCGTGTATACGACACGAGGCCCAGCACCATCAGGGCGCTGATGATCATCAGGACGAAGACCGGGCGGCGGACAGAGAGGGCGGACAGCGACACTAGCGGTTCACCACCCGCACCTTGGTCCCCGACGCGAGGGTCTCGGGACCAAGCACCACGACCAGCTCGCCGGCGGTCGCACCGGTGCGCACTTCGATCCGATCGCCTTGCGCGACGCCCAGCGTGACCGGGCGCACCTGCACCGTACCGCCCGAGACCACCCGCACAGACGGCTGCTCGCCGCCAGCGATGGCCGCCTTGGGGACCAGCAGGACGCCCGCCCGCTCCTCGACGACGATCTCCCCGCGCGCAAAGGTGCCGGGCCGCGCCGGGTGGCCGCCGATCCGAAGCCGCAGGCGCACCGTGGCGGCCCGGCTGGCCGGTTCGGCAACGGGTGCAATGGTCCGCACGCTGGCCTCCACCGCCTGAGCAGGCGCGTCCTCCAGCCGCACCGTGGCGCGCTGACCGACCTTGATGAGCGCGAGATCGCGTTCGCCGATCTTCACGTCGACCTCCATCGCCTGGTCATCGTACACCAGCGCCACGTAGCCGGCCCGGCCCGCGAAGTCGCCGGAGACCAGAAAATCGCCCACGGAAGCGGTGACGCCGGACACCCGGCCCGCAAACGGCGCCCGGATGACCATGGTCGCGACCCGATGGCGCGCGAGCGCGACGACGGCGCGGGCCTGGGCAACCTGCGCGCGAGCGGCCCGCAGTTCCTCGGCTCTCGTGCCGGTCTCGGTCATGGTCCATTGCTGCCGGGCGGAGTCGAGGGCGGTCTTGGCGATCTCGAGTTGGGTCTGAGCGGCCTGGAGCTGCGCCCGGGCCTGCTCGGCCTGCAGGCGGGCCTGATCCACCTGCGCCTGCGAGACGGCGCCGTCCCGCAGCAGCTGCTCGTGGCGGCGGAGGTTATCCTCCGCGACGCGCAGCGACGCCTGCGCGAGCGCCACCTGCGTTTCCGCCGCCTTCACCTGATTCTGCGCCTGCGTGTAATTGTTGAAGACCACCTGCCGCTCCTGGGGACGCAGCCCGCTCTCGAGCGCGGCCAGGCGCGCCTCGGCGGCAGCAACCGCGGCATCGGCCTGAGCCAGTT
>Ga0247727_10018438_pt1 | contig 10970 bp, 9 predicted proteins | sample WisWelCaveWW1625_FD_202498 | JGI IMG/M metagenome (GOLD analysis project Ga0247727, IMG submission 202498) | Biofilm microbial communities from Wishing Well Cave, Virginia, United States - WW16-25 | ecosystem: Environmental > Aquatic > Deep subsurface > Groundwater > Cave microbial mat | place...
CCGTGTCTTTTAATCGCTGCCGCTGTTCATTGATTAAAACTAATTTTGCACGCTGACTTTTTCGTGGCATAATTTACCTCTCAAAGGGTTGAGAGGTAATATACGAATCTAAAATTTAATTGTAAAGCCTTTTATGAATCGTTATACTAGTTTGGGGCGTCGATGAATTAACCGCTCCATGTCAATTCAATGACCAGTTCAATGAATTTGTCGAATTGGCCAATCCCCATGAGTGCCTTTGGTCAATCATAGCAACGGAACCTCACACACCTACATGGGGCATCTAACTTTGACGTTAGCGTATTGGTTGGCTGGTCCGCCAGTTGGCCGGTTAGAAACTAAGCTATGAGCGTTCAAAGCTTAGAACAAAATTGTGAAAGTTCTTTGTTGATGCACAACTGAATTTATCACTGAGGCACAGAGCACACCGAGCAAACACGGAGAGCAAGATATTTTTTAAAAAGCTTTTCTCCGTGACACTCTGTGAACTCCGTGGCTCCGTGTTTAAAAAAAACTTTTTAATTTTAAACCGCTTGTGGGCATCAGCTTTCAGCGTGGTTGAAAATCTGGTGCAGCCGGTCAACCGTCAAACTGGCAAACCGTCTAACCGTCAAACTTTATTGCAACCATGCCCGAAAGCCTCAAAGCCATTGCAAAAATGATCGATCATTCGCTGCTGCATCCGACGATGACGGATCAGGAATTAATTAACGGATGCCTCTTGGCGAAAAAACACGACGTCGCCGCGGTTTGCATCAAGCCGTATGCGGCGAAATTGGCCGGTGATATTCTCGCCGGTTCCGAGGTGCAGGCTTGCACCGTCATCGGATTTCCGCACGGCTGCAGCCGCCTTGATGTCAAGCTCGATGAAACCCAACTCGCGCTCACCGACGGCGCGACGGAGATCGACGTCGTCGTGAACATCGGCAAAGTGTTGAGCGAAGATTGGGAATATGTTTCCGAAGAAATTCACCGCCTGAATGTACTTACCGTGGCTGAGGGCGGTATTTTGAAAGTGATTTTTGAGAACGATTATCTCAAAGATTTTCACAAAATCAAGCTCTGCGAAATATGCAACGAACACGCCGTGGCGTTCGTGAAAACATCGACGGGCTACGGTTTCGTCAAGCGCGACAACGGCATGTATTCGTATGACGGCGCCACGGATCACGATCTGGCGCTGATGCGCAAAACGTGCGTGCCGTCGATTCAAATAAAAGCCGCGGGCGGCGTGCGCACGTTGAATGACATGCTGCGTGTGCGCGCGTTGGGCGTCACGCGCGTCGGCGCCACGGCAACGGAAGCGATGCTGGCTGAAGCGAAGAAACGAGGATATAAATGAGACTCTTTTCGTCACACCAACGGATGAATGCTGCCAACGGATTTTTTATTTATCTGTTAGCAGCTTTTTATCCGTTGATCACAGCGTCTGCACAAACTTTATCTGCATTCGTCGAAACCATCCCCGGCGCCTCCGTCAAATTCGAAATGATTCCGCTGGCCGCAGGGACCATTTCGCTCAATAAAACCGCGGTCGAAATCAAACCGATCTGGATCGGCAAAACCGAGGTGACGTGGGATGAATACGATGTTTATGCGTTGAAGCTTGAGGCGAGTAACAATCAAAAACTCGGCGAACTGGACGCGATTGCGCGGCCGACAAAACCGTACGGCGCGCCGGATCGCGGCTTCGGCCACAAAGGCTATCCGGCGTTGAGCATGACGTTTCACGCGGCGCAGGAATATTGCCGCTGGCTCTCGGCGAAGACGGGCAAAAAATATCGTTTGCCTACGGAAGCCGAATGGGAATATGCCTGCCGCGCCGGTGCCGCCGAAAAAATGTCTGCCGAAATTCTGGACAAGCACGCATGGCTCTGGGACAATGCCGAGGACAAAACCCATCCGGTGGCGACGAAGCAGCCGAACCAATGGGGCTTGTACGACATGCTCGGCAATGCGGTGGAATGGGTCGTCGGGATGGAGGGCAATTCGATTGTCGCCGGTGGTTCGTTTAAAAGCAAAGCCGAGCAACTGCATTGTGGCACGCGCGCCATGCAAGTGCCGTTTTGGAACCGCACCGATCCGCAAATGCCGAAGAGCAAATGGTGGCTGTCGGATGCGACGTTTGTGGGATTTCGGATTGTGTGCGAGCCGTGACTATGATTATGGGCACGATGAGAATTAATAAAAGCCCCAACAGATAGAAACAACGCAACGGATAAAATCTTTTCAACATCCGTTGCGTTGTTTCTATCCGTTGGGAAAATTTAAAATCAATAATCCGAGGAGAATGTGATGGAAAACAAAATCAATGCCCCAAACTCCGGCGCGCCGTTGACGCGCCGCGATTTCCTGAAAACCACGGCGGCGGCAACGGCTTTGATGGCTTCGGGAAATTTTTCTTACGGCTCTGCCGCCAACGAAACGATTCGCGTCGGCCTCATCGGCTGCGGCGGCCGCGGCACGGGCGCGGCGAAAGATTGCGTTGAATCATCGTCCGGCATCGATATTGTCGCACTCGGCGACGTCTTTGCGGATCGTCTCAGCCAATGCAAAGAGAATTTGCGCAAAGCGATTGGCGATCATTTCAAAGCAACGGACGAGCATTGCTTTGTTGGATTCGACGCGTACAAAAACGTGCTCACCAGTAATATCGACCTCGTGATTCTCGCGACGCCGCCCGGCTTTCGTCCCATTCATTTGAAAGCCGCGATTGAAGCGGGCAAGCACGTATTCATGGAAAAGCCCGTCGCGGTGGATCCGGTTGGCGTGCGTTCCGTCATGGCCTCTTCCGACCTCGCCAAACAAAAAGGCCTCGCGATTGTCGCAGGCACGCAGCGCCGCCATCAGCTCGGTTATCTCGAAGCGATGAAACGCATTCATGCCGGCGCGATTGGCGACGTCATTTCCGCGCAGGTGTATTGGAATCAAGGCGGGCTGTGGATGCATCCGCGCCAGCCCGGATGGACGGACATGGAGTGGCAGTTGCGCAACTGGCTTTATTTTACGTGGCTCTCCGGCGTTCATATTGTCGAGCAGCACATCCACAACATCGACGTTGCGAACTGGGCGCTGCAATCGCATCCAATAAAAGCCGTCGGCGTCGGCGGTCGACAGGTTCGCGTTGAACCGGCTTATGGACACATCTTCGATCATTTCGCCCTCGAATTCGAATATCCTAATGGCGCGCGCGTGCTCAGCATGTGCCGACAAATCGACGGCGCCGCCACTCGAGTCGACGAATATATTATCGGCACCAAAGGCTCGTCCGATCCGGCGAAATGGATTAAAAGCGCGAAACCGTGGCGTTTGGATATTGAAGAACCGCCCAATCCGTATGTGCAAGAACACACCGATTTGATCGCGAGCATTCGCAAAGGCCAGCCGCTCAACGAAGGCCGGCAGGTTGCGGAGAGCACGCTGTCGGCGATTATGGGCCGCGAAGCCGCATACACCGGACAGGCGATCACGTGGGATGAAATCATGAACGCCGAGCTTGATATCACGCCGAAGAGCTTTGCTTTCGGTCCGATACCGGTGCCGCCGGTGGCCGTGCCCGGCGTGACGAAGATGGCTCGAACCGCCTGAGAGCGGGAGTGATGGATTGATGGATTATTGGATTGATGGATTGTTTGGCCCCAATAATCCAGTAATCCACCAATCCAAATTTTAAAACGGAGTGAAGATGAAACGACGCGATTTCATGAAAACCGGACTGGCCGCGAGTGTGGCGGCGTTGGCCTCGTCTAATATTTTACATGCGAAAACGGCGACCGCGCCGCGAGTCGGCAAACATGCGTTCAAACATAAATATGCGCCGCACTTCGACATGTTTAAAAATCATGCCGGCGAAGATTTGGTCGACCAATTGAAGTTCATGGCCGAGCAGGGTTTCACGGCTTTGGAAGACAACGGCATGATGTCGCGCCCGGTCGCGGAGCAGGAACGCATCGCCAAAGAAATGGGGCGCTTGAATATGAGCATGGGCGTGTTCGTCACCTACGCGGAGTTCGGCAAAGCCACTTTCGTCTACAACGACAAAGACGTGCGCGATATGCTGCTCAAACAAATGCGCGCTGCCGTGGAGGTGGCCAAACGGGTGAATGCGAAATGGACGACGGTCGTGCCCGGCATGTTCAGCACGCGTTTGGAATGGGATTATCAAACCGCGAACGTGATCGAGCATTTGAAATATTGCGCCGAGGTGTTCGAGCCGCACGGCGTGATCATGGTGCTGGAGCCGCTCAATGCGTGGCGCGATCATCCCGGACTTTTTCTCACCAAAATTCCGCAGGCCTATCAAATTTGCCGCGCGGTCAACAGCCCCTCCTGCAAAATTCTCGACGATCTTTATCATCAGCAAATCACCGAAGGCAATTTGATTCCGAACATGGATCTGGCGTGGGAGGAGATCGCGTATTTTCAAATCGGCGACAATCCCGGACGCAAAGAACCGACGACGGGCGAGGTCAATTTTCGCAACGTGTTCAAGCACATTTACGAGAAAGGCTATCGCGGCGTGATGGGTATGGAGCACGGCAACTCGAAGTCCGGCAAAGAAGGCGAGTTGGCGGTGATCGAGGCGTATGTGAGCTGCGATAATTTTTGATTTTGGAGTAACGTTACGTGATTTAGCGCTCAATGCCAAGTGGGGGACAATTTGTCCCCCGGTTGAAATGATCGCAGTAGATAGCAAGAAAAGAAAGATTCAAAGTAGCAGTACGATCTTGAACTATACTCGTTTTGTGTGGGAAGGTGAGTCATTGCGAGGCGCTTTTTGCCGAAGCAATCCATTGTTTTAAAGAGATTGCTTCGCTGAGAAGCGCTCGCAATGACATTACAAATTAACCCAAATCGAGTATAAATTCCTACTGGGGTACAATTTGTACCCCAGTTGAAATGGCTACGGCCATAAGAAGCAACATCCAGTCATTTGAAAAGGAACGGAATGAAACTTCAACTCTGGAATTGCATGATTATCGCAGCCACAGTTTTATCACCGACAGAATACGTACTCGCGCAAACCCCGGCGGTAAGTTATCTCCTCGGCATGAGCCGGCCGCACACGCATTTGTTTGAAGTCGAAATCACGCTCGACGGTCTCGCAAAAAATGAGAAGGCGGTGGATTTCCTCATGCCGGTGTGGCGCTCCGGTCGCTACGTGCTGTTTGATTTTGCCGGCGGCGTGCAGGAGTTTTCCGCCGAGGCCAACGGCGCAACGCTGTCGTGGCGGAAGACGGATAAATCCACGTGGCGCGTGGAGAATAACGGCGGCGCGAAAGTGACGGTGCGCTATAAAGTTTATGCGAATGAATTCGAGCAACGCACGCGCGGCTTGAATGATCGCCATGGCTTTGTCGATGCCAGCGCGGTTTTGATGTACGTCGAAAAATTTCGCAAGCTGCCGCTGCAACTGCAAGTGCAACCTTTCAACGACTGGCACGTGACCACCGGCCTCGACGCGGTAGCCGGACAGACGAATCTCTTTCGCGCGCCGAATTATGATTATCTCGCCGACTGCCCGTTGGAAATCGGCACACACAAAAATTTTGATTTCGAGGCCGAAGGCAAGCCGCATCGCCTGATGATTTACGGCGAGGGCAACTGGGAGGCGCCAAAGATGATCGAAGACCTCAAAAAAATCGTCAAAGCGTGCCGCGAGTTCTGGGGCGAGCTGCCGTATGAGCGTTACATCTTCATGCTGCATTGCACACCTGCCGGCGGTGGCGGCACCGAGCATATCAACTCAACAATAATGGGAACGCGGCCTTACATTTTTCGCGAGCCTGCCAGCTATCGCGGCTTCATCGGCCTGTCGATGCACGAGTTTTTTCACACGTGGAATGTGAAACAACTGCGGCCCGCGGGAATTATGCCGTATGATTTCACCAAAGAAAATTACACCGAAGAATTGTGGCTTGCCGAAGGCGGCACGGATTACTACACGATGATGCTCACGCGCCGCGCCGGATTCAACACGGTCGAGCAAACCTTCGAGGCGCTCGCGACTTTGCTTCGCAATGCGAAGGCGCGGCCCGGACGAAACATCCAATCGGTTGCCGAGTCGAGTTTTGATGCGTGGGTCAAGCTTTGGAAAAACTCGCCGAATGCGTTTAACGCCGAAGTGGATTACTACGAAAAAGGCGAGCAGGTGAGTTTGCTGCTCGATCTCGAAATTCGCCAACGCTCCGAAAATCGCGCCTCGTTTGATGACGCCATGCGCGCGCTTTACAAAAGATTTTCGCTGGGCAAAAAGGGCTACACCAATGCCGATGTTCAAAAAATTTCTGAAGAGTTGACGAAGAGCAGTTTTGCCGAATTTTTTCGCGATTATATTTACGGAAAAAAAGAAATTGACTTTGCCAAGTTTTTAGGTTATGCTGGGTTGGAAATCGTCGAGAAAAAGCGTGATAATGTCGCGCCGGATCTGGGCATTCTCGTCGTGCCCACCGGCGAACGCTCGATTATCCGGCGCGTGACCACCGGTTCCGCCGCGCAAGCCGCGGGCCTCGATCTCGGCGATGAGCTTCTCGCCTTGAACGGCAAGCGCGTGCGCAGCAGCGATTTGAATGATCGTCTCAAAGATTACAAACCCGACGATAAAGTAAAATTGACGGTTTTTCGCGAAGAGCAATTGCGCGAGTTTGAAATCACGCTGTCGCCTCCCGCGTCGGATTATCAGGTGCAGCGTGTGAAAACGCCGAATGAATTGCAGAAAAAAATTTATAGCTCATGGTTAAACGCCGAATGGCCCGAGGAGAAAACTGCAACGGAAAAAGATTAAGGTCTTTTTGCCAAAACCCGGCGGAGCTGGAATCCACTTGCACCACAAAGGCCACAAAGCGCACAAAGAAAAGCAATTAAACTTTGTGTTTTTCTTTGTGACCTTTGTGCTCTTTGTGGTGTAAAAATTTTTAGAGTATGTTTTGCTTTATGATTTAAAACCACAATTCAATTTCCAAACCGAAGGAGGAAGGAGCATGATGAACACCAAAACCTACGCCCAGCTCAGCGTGATGATGTTTCTGCAATTTTTCATCTGGGGTGCGTGGTTCGTCACGTTGGGCACGTACTTGTTTAAGATCGGCTTCAGCGGCGGTCAAGTCGGCAATTCGTACTTGATGAACAACATTGCCGCGGTGATTGCGCCGTTTTTTGTGGGTATGCTTGCCGATCGCTTTTTCGCCTCACAGAAAGTCATGGGGGTTTTGCATTTGCTGGGCGGCGTCGTGATGTATATCGCCGCCGGCATTACGGACGCTGGAGTGTTGATTCCGACCCTGCTGCTCTATAACCTGTGCTATATGCCCACACTCGCGTTGGTCAATGCGGTTTCATTCAATCAGATGGACAGCCCGGACAAACAATTTCCGAAAGTTCGCGTGTGGGGCACCATTGGTTGGATTGTCGCCGGTTTGACCATCACTTTCATTCAATTCAATTTCAACGCCGAGGTGGAAAAAAGCGATATCCCGATGAAAATGGCGGCAGTGGCTTCGATCATTATGGGATTGTATTCTTTTATTTTGCCCAACACGCCGCCGCAAAATATCGGCAAGAACGTCACTATCGGCGATGTGCTCGGCCTCAAAGCGTTACGGCTCCTCAAGGAGCGCTCCTTCTTTATCTTCGTGCTTTGCTCGCTGCTCATTTCCATCCCGCTTGCCTTCTATTATGGTTTCACCAACCCATTTTTGAATGATCTCGGTATGCAAGGGGTGGCCGGCAAGCAAAGCATGGGGCAAATGTCGGAAGTCATTTTTATGATTCTCATGCCGTTTTTCTTTGTGCGCCTTGGCGTAAAGAAAATGCTGTTGGTCGGCATGCTGGCGTGGGTGGTGCGTTACGCTTTTTTCGCGAACGGCAATATGGACTCGTTGGCGTGGATGCTCTATCTCGGCATTTTACTGCACGGCATTTGTTATGATTTCTTTTTCGTCACCGGCCAAATCTATGTCGATCAGAAAGTCTCGAAAGACATTCGCGCCAGCGCGCAGGGTTTTATTGCGTTGATCACTTACGGCGTCGGTCTCGGATTAGGCTCATGGTTTGCCGGTCAGGTGGTTGATGCTTATAGCACGACGTCGATTGTTGATGGTGTTGAAAAAACGGTGCGAGCATGGCCCACGATCTGGTGGATCCCCTGCGCGTTCGCCGCGGGAATTTCTTTGCTCTTCGCGCTGGCATTTAAAGACAGCGCCGCCGCTAAAAAGGCATGATTCGTACCGCAACATTTATGTTGCGCTTCTTCTTGCGGAGGAACGATGACTATTTTATCAACGCCGCGCCGCGATTTTCTAAAAATAACGGCGGCCGGAATTGTGGGCGCCGTTCTCGCGCCCAATCCTGCAACCCCGCGCTCAACTTCGCAGTTGAGCGCGGGGGGGGAAATCAAATTAGGTGTCGCGAGCTACTCGCTGCGCGCGTTCAGCCGCGCCGATGCCATCAAAATGGTGCAGGAGCTGCGCACGCCTTTTATTAATCTTAAATCGTTTCATCTCCCCTACGAAAGCGCGCCGGAGGAATTGACGAAAGCGCGCGCCGAGTTTGAGACCGCCGGTTTGAAAATCGTCGGCGGTGGCAACAACAATATCACTGAAGACACCGATGCGCATGTGCGGATGTTTTTTGAATACGCGAAGCACAGCGGCATGCCGCTTTTAGTGATTGCGCCGAAACCGGAAATCCTGCCGCGCATCGAAAGGTTTGTCAAGCAATACGATATCAAAGTGGCGATTCACAACCACGGCCCGGAAGATCCTTATTTTCCCGCGCCGAAAGACGCGTTGAAAGTCATTCGCACCATGGATCCGCGCGTCGGGTTGTGCGTCGATGTCGGCCACACTACACGCGCCGGCGTCGACGTCGTGGCCGCGCTTGCCGAAGCCGGCAGCCGCGTGTTGGACATGCACATGAAAGATCTCAAAGATTTGCGCGTCCGCGACAGCCAGTGCATCGTCGGCGAAGGCGCGATGCCCGTGCCGGAAATTTTCGCGCAATTGCTGAAAATAAAGTACGCCGGTTACGTCAATCTCGAATATGAGATCGATGAGAAAAATCCCTTGCCCGGCATGAAGCAGTCTTTCGCCTACATGCGCGGCGTGCTGGCAGGAATGAAAATTTAAGCAAAATATGCCTTCCCAATCAATGTCATGCAGGAGGCATCTTTTTCGTTGTCAAGCCCTGTGTTCCAGAAACAGCGGAGTGACAAACTTTAGTTTGTCAGTCTTGCTCGGTTTCTCACTTTATGAATTCCGTTGTAGCGGAATCATTGCTTCCAAGTAAAATGTTATAGTGGAAACATCGTTTCTATTTTTGAATTGGTTGTATGAAAAAACTTTGCTTTTTGATCTGCCTTCTGATCTCGTTCTCGCTGCTTCATTGCAACAAAGCCGGCGAGCAAAAAGATCAACCACAATCCGAAGCAGAACCATCGCCAAATACTTTGACCGTGCAGGAAAAGTCGGACGGTTGGAAACTTCTCTTCGACGGAAAAACCACCGCCGGCTGGCGCGGCGCGCACCGCAATACATTTCCCGATTCCGGCTGGAGCATTGAGAACGGCGCGTTCGTCGTTTTGCCCTCCAGTGGCAGCGAAGCGAAAAACGGCGGCGACGTCGTGACGATGGATGAATACGGCAATTTCGATTTGCAACTGGAATTCCAATTGACCGAGGGCGCGAACAGCGGGATAAAATATTTTGTGACGGAAAAAGAAAAACCCAGCGGCTCCGCCATCGGCCTCGAATATCAAATTTTAGATGACGAACGCCATCCCGACGCCAAACTGGGAAGTCACGAAGGCAGCCGGACCGTGGCTTCGCTTTATGATCTCATCAAAGCCGAAAACAAAACCGTCAAACCAATGGGCGAATGGAACGCGGCGCGCATCGTCTCAAAAGGGCAACACGTCGAGCACTGGTTGAATGGCGTGAAGGTTTTGGCGTATGAACGAGGCAGTGAAGATTTCAGAAAATTGGTGGCGGAGAGCAAATACAAAATCTGGGAAAATTTCGGCGAAGCGCCGCAGGGCCATATTTTATTGCAGGATCACGGCAATCGCGTCGCGTTTCGGAATATCAAGATTAGGATTTTGGAATAAAGCATAAACTTAAACTCCGTTAGGAGTGAAATGTTTATAGACGAGCATTGACAAAATTTTTGAGAATTCCACAACGCGGACAAAGCCGCAACCAAACAGGTTTAAAAAACAAAATTCCCCAACGGATAGATGAACCCAACGGATTTAGTCCCGCCGTACGGAATTGGGTTCATCTATCCGTTGGCAATAAAAAGTTGAAGGTTTTTGAAAATTGCATAATATCTGCATGAATACTGGCCGTAATTCGATCCATTAAAAAAACTTTGCTTTTTTTCACAGGTTTCACTACAAACAGACTACCTCGGATTTTCAGACAAGCAGAAAACCGAGGCGCTTCGAGCAGTTTTAATTTCCCGCGGATTGAAGAATCCCGCCGATTTAAAGCCTGATCCGTGGGCTTCTTCAATCCGCGGGAGGTTCCTTTTCGGCCTTAAACTTTCAGAATTTTTTTCTGAGTTTGACGGCGTTAACGTTTTTAGGTCATGGCTGGAGCGGCTCACGCAATCCTCGTTGTACGGCAACTCGAAGCGCCTGAGCTTTGCGCAGTAGGCCGTGCTCATAAAGACGCATCAATTCATCCAGTTCGCGCCGCCCTTCGGCATCCAGTGTGCCCTCGCGATTGCGAGTTAACAATTCGCTCAAAGTGGCTTCCTGCGTTGGCGTCAGCCGCAATTCCGCCAGCGCCAATACTTCGGTATCGGATAATTCCTCCACCATAAGTTTCACCTTGACTCAGCTTGACTTTTCAATTATCTTGTCGTTGACTTTTTAAAACATACAAAAGTATAATCCTTTTTGCAAGTTTTTTCCAGCCACAAATGCTCATGGAAGAAAATGATTCGGCGACCTCCGGCGACGCCATAAAAAT
>Ga0247727_10018439_pt1 | contig 10970 bp, 15 predicted proteins | sample WisWelCaveWW1625_FD_202498 | JGI IMG/M metagenome (GOLD analysis project Ga0247727, IMG submission 202498) | Biofilm microbial communities from Wishing Well Cave, Virginia, United States - WW16-25 | ecosystem: Environmental > Aquatic > Deep subsurface > Groundwater > Cave microbial mat | place...
CCACGACGGTCGGCTACAGCGACATCGCTACATGCACAGACTATATCAGAAACCAGCAGGCTCACCACAACGTGGTCTTCGCCTAGGACGGGAAGCCCCGTCCCTTTAGGGCGGGGAGGTGGTCACTTCATAACCTTATGTCTGATTATGGGGGCGTAACAAGGGTTATTCTTACCAACTCGGCATATTTTTATGAATTCCACCATTCCCCATCAACACTTCCGAAAAAATTAGAGTATCAAGAACTCACTATTGACGATCTTTTGGCTTATGCACCTACTAAACCAGTTTCTTTTATTAGAAGAGTAGCATGACTCAATCAAGGTTTTTGACATTTTTCGCTATAGTTTAGACATTTCATCAAGAAGATGCTTCATATCTTTCATGCCATGCGCAGGAAAATTTGCAATGCGTATCTGGGAATCCTTGTAGTCAGAGTACCCTGCGCCAATCACAAGGCCTTTTTCCTTGAGCTTCGAGATGAGCGGCTTCGAGCCTTGGGGCGTTTTTGCCACTATGACTGTATCTGATCTCACTTCCGCCTCATCAACAAACGGCTTGTGTACAGGATGGGCGTCAAAATAATCATACAGCAGAGCAGCTTTTTCTTTTGTTTCTTTTTTTATTGCGTCAATGCCTATTTTTTGGAAATCCTCGCACACTTTGCCAAGCAGATACATAGTGAGCACATTCGGGGTTTCCGGCGTTTGGGATTTTGCCTCCTCTTCCGCCATGCTCAAAAAGCTGTGGAAGCTCCCAATAGAGACTCCTTTTTCCTGAAGCACTTTTGCCTTTTGCATTGCGCTCTCGTTTACCATGATGACTCCCAAGCCAGCTGGCAACCCAAAGCACTTCTGCACAGAGAAGAACGCGCAGTCAACCGCATCCCAGTCAACATCCACGCACGGAGCAGATGACACAACATCCACAGCCACTAAGGCATGCGGATGCTCTTTTTTAATTTTGGAAATGCCCTCCATTGGAGTTTTAATGCCCACGCTCGTCTCATTGTGGGTGAAGCATAATAACTCTGTTTCATTGGATATGTTTGCTTTTGAAAAATCAAACGGCTGCCCGGGTGATGCCTCTATTTTTTCCGGTTGCTTTCCCAGCTGGGATGCTGTTTTAAACAGGCGCTTTGAAAAAGAGCCATTCACGAAATGGAAACTTCTTTTCTCAGCCATATTTTGTACAGTGCGCTCCATGGCTTCTGTTCCCGAGCCGAGGAAAAAAACATGAGTCTCTTTCGGAGCATCCATCACCTTGCGCACGCCATCGGCAGCATCCCTGAATATACCCTTGAAATCCTCGCTTCGATGCGGCCAGGACGGAATGCTTTTTTCCAGCGCGTCATGGATGTAATTTTCAACAGTTGGATACAACTGAGAAGGTCCCGGAGTGAAAAAAATAGGCTTCATTTTCTTCCTTATCCCTAGTACAGCACCCTGAAGCGTATGGTGTCCGGGACGGTTTTTAGCGCATTGATGACGTTTTTTTCGTAGGTGGCATCCACATCGGTGATGACATAGCCAATGTCTTCATTTGTCTTGAGAAATTGCCCGAGGATGTTGATATTATACAAAGCCAATGCGCTGTTGATCTGCGCCAATATCCCCGGAACATTGCGATGGATGTGGATAAACCTATGAGCCCCCATTACTTCGCTCAATTGAAGTTGGGGGAAATTCACGCTTGCCGTTGTGCTGCCGGTGTTGACAAAATTCCTGATATTGACAGAAACAAACCTTCCAATATCCTGCTGTGCTTCCTCTGTCGAGCCTCCAATATGGGGGGTAAGGATAACATTTGGCAATCCTTGGAGCTCTGAAATGAATTTCTCGTTGTTGGACTTTGGCTCGTTCGGAAAGACGTCAAGGGCAGCCCCCCCAATCTTGCCTTGCTTGACTGCGCCTGCCAATGCTGGAATGTCCACCAAAAACCCTCGGCTGAGGTTGATCAAGAGGGAGCCTTCCTTCATCATCTCGAGCTCCTTTTGCCCGATAACTGTGCGCTTGGAGTTGCCATCGATGTGGAGCGTTACCACATCAGCTTTTCTTAGCAATTCTTCCATGCTTGCGCACTTCTTGACGTTGCCCATGGCCAATTTTTCGACAATGTCGTAATAATAGACTTCCATGCCCACGGCTTCTGCTAAAACTGAGAGTTGGGATCCAATATTACCATATCCGACAATGCCGAGCTTTTTTCCGCGAATCTCATGACTGCCTTTTGCGCTTTTGTCCCAGATGCCTTGATGCAGTTTCATGTTTTTGTCCATGACACCACGCATGAGCATGAGGATGTTGCCCATTGCCAATTCAACAACGCTCCTAGTGTTGCTGAATGGAGCGTTGAAGATAACAACTCCTTTTTTTGTGCATGCCTTGAGGTTGATGTTATTTGTCCCGACGCTAAATGCGCCAATGGCTAGGAGGCGGTCAGCATTTTGGAGCACTTTTTCCGTAACCTCGGTCTTGGTGCGGATGCCTAGGATAGAGACTCCCTTGATTTTTTCGCAGAGTTCTTCCTCTTTCAATCCAGCAATCGTTTCCACCTGGAAGCCTTCTTTCTTGAATGCCTCGATAGCATCAGGATGCACATTGTCCAGGAGAAGAACTTTCATCATGCTTTTCGGATAGGAGAGCGACATGGGCAGCTTGTTCATGTAGAGGAATTCGTCAAAGCTCTGCACGACATGGTCTGCTTTTTCCACGGTGTTTTTGCGCGTTATGTTCTCTGTGAAGGCGAAGAATTTTGTCGCCCGGCCGATGTCTTTCATCTTGTAATCGGTGTAGCCGTCTCCGACCACATAGACTTCTCCCTGAAGCTTGAGGGATGAAAGCAGGGCACCTTTCCCATCCTCTTTTGCGAGAGGATTGGAGTCATCAAACCCCATAATGTTTCCCTGCCCATCAAAGCGGAAGGTGTTTGCGTACACATTCTTCTCGGGGATGTGAAGCTCATTGACAACGGGAAGGATAAACTCCTTGAAGCCGCCAGAAATCACGTATATGTTTGCGCCATACTTCCTGAAAAACTCCCTGTTGCGCAAGAACGAGGATGAGATGTTTTTTTTCAGCAGCGCGACAAGCTCTTCCAGATGCGATTTGTTCGCGTTTAGCAATAAAACCCTTTTTTGCAGCGATTCGGTGAAGGAAATCGCGCCGTCCATGCCCTGCACGGTGATTTCGCAGATTTTTGCGGCAATTTCCTGATGATTTGGCTTTCCCCTTAATGATATTGAGGCGAGCTCATCGAGAGCTTCCACTTGGGTGATAGTGGAATCGAAATCAATAACGAGGTTCTTGGTTATGGATTGCTGCATGTTTTTCCCTTTATGTTCCATTAGATGCTGTTTAAGAGCAATTCCCAGTGGCCTTCAGGATTCACTTTTGGGAAGACCTTTTTGATAATGCCATATTCGTCAATGATGTAGGTTGTTCTTGCAATGCCCAAGGAGCGCTTGCCCATCCACTCCTTCCACTGCAAAACACCATAGGCGGTGCACGCTTCCTTTGCCATGTCAGATAGAAGAAGGATATTGAGACTGTATTTCTCTTCAAACTTTTGGTGGGAGTCTGAGTCATCCGCCGAGATGCCGATAATCACGGTGTTCTTATCGCCAAAGTCTGTTTTGTGTTCTGTAAAATCGCATGCCTGCTTCGTGCAGCCAGGAGTGTCATCCTTTGGATAAAAATAGAGAATGACTTTCTTCCCGAAATATTGCGAGAGCTTGTGGAGCTTCCCATTTGAATCAACAAGCTCGAAGTTCGGCGCTTTTGTCCCTTCTTTCAGCAATTCCATTGGCTCCACGCTTTCATTTATCCAAATCCCCACTGTAGAAGGTGAATGCTATGCCCTTCCGATACACTGCGCAAGATGTTCAATATATACTTTTTGGTGGCCTAATGCTTCAAAGCCTTCTCGAAATGCTCTTCCACCTTATGCCAATTGACGACGTTCCACCAATCTTTCAGATAAGCTCCTCTATTCGATGTGTGTTTGATATAGTACGAATGTTCCCAAACGTCCACACCCAAAATCGCGGTTTTTCCTTCGCTAATGGGGCTGTCCTGATTCGCGGTTGACATAACCTCAAGCTTTTTGTCTTTTGTCACGATAAGCCACGCCCAGCCTGAGCCAAAACGATTCAAGCCGGCATTGGTGAACGCTTCCTTGAACTTGTCAAACGAGCCAAATGCGCTGTCGATGGCTTCCGCGACCTTTCCGCTTGGAGCGCCGCCAGCATTCTTTGCCATAATGTGCCAGAAAAACGTATGGTTCATGTGCCCGCCGCCGTGGTTTCGTACTGGGCCACGAATATCTTCAGGAACTGCATTAAGATTTGAGAGAAGCTCTTCCACTTTCTTGCTTTGAAGCGCGGGATGCTTCTCCAATGCTGCGTTCAGCTTGTCCACATATGTCTGGTGATGCTTGCCATGGTGAATTTCCATGGTTTTTGTATCTATGTGCGGTTCTAACGCGTCAAAAGAATACGGCAACGGCTCTAGTTTATGCATGTCAATCCCCCCTTCTTGTCATGGAAAACGCATACTGCGCAGCTTTAAAATAATTTCGCTATGCCACAAAGAACGTAATAATCTTTTTAAACACCTGCCCAATTTAATGGATATGATTATCACCATTTCAGGAAAAGCGGGCTCTGGCAAGAGCTCTGTGGCCAAGACGCTGTCGCAGAAGCTCAAGCTAAAGCATTACTCTGTGGGCGATGTGATGCGGCAGATGGCCGCTGAGAGGAAGATTTCTTTGCTTGAATTGAACAAGCTCGCGGAAAAAGATCCCGCAATCGACAAGGAGTTGGATGACCGGCTCATTACGCTCGGCAAGACACAGAAGAATTTTGTAATTGATGGAAGATTGACGGCTTTTTTTATCCCTCACGCGGATTTTAGGATATTTCTTGATGCGGATGTGAAGACACGGGCGGAGCGCATCCTTCATGCGCAGCGAAAAGATGAGAAGCACGCGTCATTGAAGGAGACCATTTCCAACATTGAAAAAAGGGAAGCGTCGGAAAAAAAAAGGTACAAGCAATACTATAATGTGGATTATTCCGACAAAAAGCTGTATACCTGTGTTATCAATACGGAGCCTTTGGGCCTCAATGAAGTGGTGGGGGCAATCGTCTCCATCGTCAAGAAAGTAAAAGCATAATCTTTAAATAACGCCCTTCTCGCCATCGCTTTCATGAGCATTCAGAAACATGACTTTGTGGAGATCGAATACACCGGAATTCTCAAGGGCGACAATGTTGTCTTTGACACCACTTCAGAAGCGGATGCGAAGAAGCATGGTGTGCACAGGCAGGGCGCGAAGTACGGCCCCATGACTGTCTGCATCGGAGAGCATTTCCTTTTGTCGGGATTGGAGGACTTTCTTGTTGGCAAAGAGATTGGCAAGGAATACAAGGTGGACATTTCTCCTGAAAATGGATTTGGCAAGAAAGACTCCAAACTAATCCAGATGATGCCTTTAAGCAAGTTCAAGGAATCAAAAATCCAGCCATTCCCCGGATTGCAGATCAATGTGGACGGCTCCGTGGGCATGGTGAAGACAGTTGGAGGAGGCAGGGTGATGATAGACTTCAACCATCCTTTGTCCGGCAAAGAGCTTTCTTACACCATCGCCATCAAGAGCACAGTATCCGATGAAAAAAAGAAGGTGGACGCTTATTTGAACCATCTTGGAATGGACAACCTGGACATCAAGGCAGAGAATGGGGTTGTGGATGTTGGGCTGCATATGGAGCTCCCAAAAGACATCGCAGAGCAGTTCACCAAGCGCATCAAGGAGATCATTCCAACCATCAAGGATGTGAAGTTTACGCTCAAGGAAAGAGCAAAAGGCGAGAAACACGAGCACAGCCATGAGCATGGGCACGAGCATCACGATCATAGCCACAGCCACGAGCACGGCCACCACCACTAGCGTTCTCAGTATGGCACATGCATAACTTTTAAATACCACAACTACACGGATTTTACCATGGACAGCCTCATTGACCAAGCAAAGGAAAAGGCAGCGGCGTATAATCCGAAACTTTCCAAGGGGACTGCGCGCAACTCCCAGACTGCAGAGGTTGATGCGGAGCTTGAGGCGTTCATCGCCAGACAACGAGCAACCATCAAGGTGATTGGGTGCGGTGGCGGGGGCAATAACACCATCAACCGCATGGCCGAGGTTGGCATCGCGGGAGCGGAGATGATTGCAATCAACACAGATGCTCAAGATCTCCTATACACTACTGCTGACAAGAAACTGCTCATTGGCAAAGAACTCACGAGAGGAATGGGTGCTGGCTCTGACCCTCGATTGGGAGAGGAAGCTGCGCGCGAGACAGAAGCAGAGATTAAGAAGCTCCTTGCTGGCTCTGACTTAATCTTCATCACCTGCGGTTTAGGAGGGGGAACGGGCACAGGAAGCGCTCCTGTTGTGGCTGAAGTGGCAAAGAAACTTGGCGCGTTGACCGTGGGCATTGTCACCATGCCCTTCCAGATGGAAGGCAATCGCCGCTACCAGAATGCGGTTGTTGGATTAGAGAAAATGGAAGCCAATACAGACACCTTGATTGTCATCCCAAACGACAAACTGCTTGAGCTTGCTCCCGATCTTCCTTTACACACCGCATTCAAAGTTGCAGACGAGATTTTGACCAATGCAGTGAAAGGGGTTGCGGAGCTTGTCACCAAGACAGGGCTTGTCAATCTGGATTTTGCGGACATCAAAGCGGTGATGAAAGGCGGAGGGGTTGCGCTGATTGGCGTAGGGGAGTCTGATACCGAGAACCGCGCAGAAGAAGCTGTTGAAAAGGCTATCCACAATCCGCTGCTTGATGTTGATATTTCCGGCGCGAACGGTGCATTGATTAATGTTGTCGGCGGGGAAGACATGACGCTTGATGAGGCGAGGAAAATCGTTGCAACAGTTTCTGAGAAGCTTGATGAAGATGCAAAAATTATCTGGGGTGCGCAGATTTACAAGGACATGGACAAAACAATACGATGTATGCTCATTGTGACCGGGGTTAAATCATCCCAAATATTTGGAACATCCACAAAGCCCGGTGCTGGCGATAAGAGAAAAGAAATGGAGCACCAGTTAGGCATTGAATTCTTGAGCTGAGAGCATGGAAGAAGTGTATGATGAGAACAGCAGGATGGCGCGCCTCAAGCGCTTCATCACAGAATGCGGCCGCGTGCTGAGAATCACGAAGAAGCCTGACAGGATTGAATTTGTCACGATTGTCAAAGTATCTGCTCTGGGAATTGCCGTCATTGGGGCGGTTGGCTTTGTGCTGCAGATGATGAAGATTTATTTATTTCAGTAGCGTTTTTCTCCATTCTTTAAAAAGCAATACTTTAAAAAGCCCCTTATTTTCCCTCTCGGTATGGAAACTCAGGCGCAGCCTCAAACGATTTTTGCCTTGCGAACGACCGCTAATCGTGAAGACCAAGTCATGGATTTCGTGGCGAGCAACGCGAAAAAGAAAGGCATTGACGTGTTCTCGATTATCAGGCCCCATGGGATGAGGGGATACATCTTCATAGAAGCAGCTACAAAAGTTGATGCAGAGCAGGCAGCCTTCAATATTCCTTATGCAAGGGGAATATTGCCTAAGCCTGTTGAATACAAGGAAATTGAGCACATGCTTGAGCAAGTGAAACACGAAGTCAATATCCAGAAGAACGACATTGTCGAAATCATCTCAGGCCCATTCAAGCGAGAGAAGGCCAAGATTACAAGAGTGGATAAAACAAAAGAAGAGGTTGTTGTCGAGCTTCTTGAAGCTGCTGTTCCCATCCCCATGACACTGAAAATGGATGCGATTAAGGTCATCAGACGAGATACAGACGACGACAAGCCTGAAGAAGAGGCGTAGTTCTCGCATAAAGCTTTTAAACAAACCCAAGTCCCAAAACAAAATGGCAAAGGAAAAAATTAACGTGCTCGTTGAAGGTGGCAAAGCAACCGCCGCGCCTCCCCTCGGCCCTGCACTGGGACCGATGGGCGTCAACATCGGGCAGGTTGTTTCCGAAATCAACAAGAAAACCGCGGAATTCAGAGGCATGCAGGTTCCTGTTACCGTCACTATCGATAGGGATACCAAAACATTTGAAGTTTCTGTCGGCACTCCGCCGGCTTCCACATTAATCAAGAAAGAGGCTAACTTGGAAAAAGGCTCAGGAAAGCCAAACACCGAGAAAGTCGCTGATCTTCTTATCGAACAGATTATCAAAATCGCGAAGATGAAGGGCGATGATACACTAGGCAAAAACACCAAGCAGAAAGTCAAGGAGATTGTCGGCACGTGCGACTCCATGGGCATCCTGGTTGAAGGAAAGCCAGCGCGCGAGACCATGCGCGACATTGAAGCAGGGAAGTTTGACGAGGAAATTCGCCTTGAGAAGACCGAGTTATCCGCAGAAGAGCTTGCCCATCTTGAAGAAGAGCGTAAGAAGTTGGCAGAAGAGCTTGTCAAGAAGAGGGAAGCTTATCTTGCCCAGGCCAAAACAATCATGGACACCATGGTCGGCAAGGAGCCGAAGGAAATCAAGAAAGCCATGGAAGCTGCCAAGATTCCCGCTGAAATCATCAAGGAACTCATGCCGGCGGAAGCTGCACCGGCAGCGCCAGGAGCAGCACCAGCAGCCGGAGCGGCTCCGGCAGCCGCGGCAAAGGCAGCGGCTCCTGCGAAGAAGTAACTGTTTCTCTTTCAGATATTTTTTCAATTCATCCTTCCTTCAACATCCCTAAACGCAATATTTATATACTTGCTATAGCAACTTATATAGCTATGGCAACCACCATCCAAGTGACGGGCAAAACCCTTGAACGATTGAAGTTCTTCAAGGAGTACATCAAGGAGAGTTATGATGAGGTTATCAACAAGCTTCTGGACGATGTCGAAGAAGGCGAGCTTTCTGACTCCGCCATCAAGGACATTCAGGGGGGGCTCCTCGAAGTCAGGCAAGGCAAAGGAGAGCGCATTGAAGATGTTGCCAAACAGCTTGGCGTTAAGCTATGAATATTCTTATCCAGCCTCGCGCCAAGAAAGAGCTGAAGGCGCTTCCAAAAGACGCGATTGGGCAGATTCTGAAGAAACTGTACTCCATAAAGGATGATCCGCTGCGCCACATTAAGCGCTTAAAAAAGCATTCCCTCTGGAAGCTGAGAATAGGCGACTACAGGGCAATCATCTACGTTGAGACAAAAACAGATACTCTGCACGTCATTAAAATCGGCCATAGGAAGAGCATATATAAGCAACTGTAGCTTCATTCCTTCAACAACTGGTCTGTGCGCTCAACCTTTATTCCAAACCTGTGCACGGCATCAAGCACTTTCTGTTTCTCCGCTCCAAGCCCTTTCCAATCGAGAACAATGCTCTCCACCTTTTCAACGTTTTTTTCAATGGCCTGCTTGAGCATGTCGTGGTCAAGTTCTTGCAAGAAATGCTTTGGGCAGATGTGCGAGAACGCGTAGTTTTTTCTTTCTAATAATTTGTTGAAGTTGTTGCAGTAGTGCGGACCGCCGATGCCGATTGCTATGGCTGGTTTTTCATAGTCCTTTTTACTGTATTTTTCTAATGCGTCCAGTATTGTTTTTGCGATAATGCTTCCGTTCTCTTGGTCCTGCCACTCCTCTTCTGTGCTGCCCACCTCAACGAAGATTGCTGGCCTTTCAATGTAAGGGCCGTGATGCGTTGCTTCCATGGTGATTTCGTAGCCTTCCCTTTTATTTTTGAGGAGTTCAAGGAAAACTAAATATTGGAGAACGGCGGAGCTTGGGCACAGCACTCTGTCTTGTCCACCAGCTTTTGCCTCGCTCCAATTGCCTATTGAATGCACCGCAAACGATTTTGTGTTTGAGCCGGAGCGGTGCTTGGACAAGAAGATAAAGATGTCTGCTTCTATCTGTGTCTCCAAGTTGTCTGCTGCCAACAATTCATCTGCAATAAGATAAAGAGAAATTTCAGCGTCTTGAACGCGCATAGAATGAATAAGATTGCCATGAAACTGCCCTGATGTTTTTTCAAAGTCCAATGAAAGAAGCTGCTGATGGATGTTTCGGCCTGCAGGGTCTTTGCCTGAGGCGATAAGGGCGATGCGGTGCATGGGCCAAAAAGAAAGTTATGTTTTATTAGTGTTTCGGGATGTAGAGATGCTGTTCCCCATACATCCTGCCAAATTCATTAACCCATTGCACGAAATTTTCTGCTACATTCGCATACTTGTTCTCGTATTGGAATCTTCTTCCTCTTTCATCCGGCCAGGCATACAGGCTGCTTAGCCTTGAAAGCCCCGATCCGTATTCCCTACTCGGAAAAAATCGGGCAATGACATCACAACATACTGCAAGATCACCAAAACGGTTTCTGAAACGGTCATGGTCATTCCAGAACGCCCTTTCTGGGCGCAATCCTCTTAGATTAATGACCAGTGGAAGAGTGAGAACTGTATTTTCTCCCCTAACTACCCTACTACAGTCACGTAATGATAACGGCATAAGATTTGCAAGGTAATCATAGTATTCTTTTAAGCCTTTCCTAATTAATAAGTAAAAAGATAAATATATAAATAAAGAAATAAATATGTCTTAAAATAAGTATAAATTTACTCAGTAGGTAAATTAGGGCAGTGGAAACCATAACCATTAAAAGTAATGAAAAATATGATTAAAAATATAAGTATAGAAGGGATAGGCATACGCTCACCATGGTAGTTTTGAAAAGAAAGCTCTACAAGCGGGGAAGCAGCTATGAGACCACTATTCCCAAACCCCTTCTCTTTGCTTTAGACATGGATTCCAAGAAGTACAATGTCATTTTCGCCTATGATGAGGCCGCGAACAAGTGGTATGTGAAATTCGAGGAGCGTGGAAACAATGAAGCGTTTTGAAGACCTGCTGGAAGCGTTGACTTATGATGAGCTTGTTGCGCTCAAGAAAGA
>Ga0247727_10018440_pt1 | contig 10969 bp, 11 predicted proteins | sample WisWelCaveWW1625_FD_202498 | JGI IMG/M metagenome (GOLD analysis project Ga0247727, IMG submission 202498) | Biofilm microbial communities from Wishing Well Cave, Virginia, United States - WW16-25 | ecosystem: Environmental > Aquatic > Deep subsurface > Groundwater > Cave microbial mat | place...
TTGCCGATAGCAGGCTTTACTCCGAAACGCTTGCCAACGGCGCAGAAACGCGCAATCATTTTTATAATTCTCCTGGCTGGTTACTGAGAATCGATGGCGATCGCTTCACCGAAGATATCACTCATACGACTGGCTGGAGCGGCGCTGCCGGTTATTACGATGGCAGAATTAAAACCACGAGTTTCACTTACAACTGGACGGGCAAACCGGCGGATTATGCGGTGCAGTATACCTATGACGATGTTGGTCAGCTTACGATTGCGGATAATAATTTGAATAACGCCTGGGATATCGGCGTCGGCAACGCCATTTCATACGATGCGAATGGGAACATTTTGGATTTGACGCGTGGGAGCAACACAAAAACTTATGCGTATTACACCGGCACCAACAAAGTGCAGAATATCGACGGCTCTGGCAATGACTACGGCTATGACTGGAATGCCAACATTTACTACGCCACTCCCAAAAGCGTCCTTGATATCAGCTACGACAGCTTTACTCAACGCCCCACGTCGATTTACTTGACTGCGAGCCGGTCGCTGACTTTGGAATACGGTGGCGACACCCAACGTGTTCTGAAAAATTACAACGATGGCACGAACACGAATTCCAAGCTGTACTTGCACGGTGCGAATGATTATCCTTTGATCGAGAGGAACAAAACGACGGCTACTGCTGAAACTTTAGCCGTTTACATCTATGGTGCAAACGGGGCAATCGCCAAACGCTCGGGAAGTACAGTACTATTTCTTTTGAAGGATCACCTTGGTTCAACTCGCGTGATCATGGATGCGACGGGCCTCGTGAGGACTTATTACGATTATGATGCTTTGGGTAATCTCATTCGCACCGGCACAGTCAACGAGGTGAAATATCAGTTCACCGGCCAGGAGTATGACGAGAGCGGGTTGCACAATTATCGCGCGCGATTGTATGATAGCGACTTGGGAAAGTTTTATGAGGTAGATCCGGCGGGAGAGGGGTGGAGTCCGTATGCGTATGCCGGCAATAATTCAATCTCATTTGTTGATCCAAACGGTGAATTTGTCATTGAAGCCATTATTGCCGCCAATCTGATTTATTCGACTATACAAGGCTATCAGGCTGGCGGCTTGGCAGGCGCATATGGAGCATTTGTGCAGACCGCTGTTATTACGGGGATCACCATGGGATTTTCCGCTCCTGTTGGCAGCGCCGTATACAGCGCCACCGGCAGCGCAACGCTTTCGTTGGCCGCATCCAGCACGGTGAGCTCAAGCCTGGGCAGCTTCATGTCTGGACAAGGCTTTCGTCCGACGACAGATTTCGGCTTCGGCTCAATTGATTGGAGGGGCGGTGGCTTTCGATCGGCTTTTTCAGGAAATGGTTTGAGTGATGTCATGGATGCTTGGAGTATAGTCGGCGCTAATTTGCAAGATGCTATTATGGTTGGGCAAAAAATACAACATCATTTTTCTAAAGAGGCAAATGCGAACATTGCACGTGCAAAGAGCCAAATGACACCAGAGACTCAGAGCCAGGAAGACCCGACAAAGTTCAATTTGGATAATAAGATATCAAATGTAAAGGACATTTCGGATGCTAATTATTGGGATGCGAAGACCCAATTTGCTCCCGAGGCACAAAACAGATCTACCATGTTTGATCCACTGGCAGATAAACTAGGCTTTCCTCCAGATGTGCAGAAATCGGCAAGCAGTGAACACATTAGAGGGTATAGAGTTGTGGGAGGTGCACACTACGGATATGATAGGATTAAACCTGGAGTATACAGATGGAGGGTTCATTTTGATAAATTTGATGCCGTAGCGCTTTATGGGTTTGGTGCTGTCGGTCATTGGTCTTATGAGAGTGTTAGACCGTTGGAACGTTTATTCCGTGCAAGGACGATTTGGGGATACAGGTAGTGGATTTTCAGAGAATGCATTACAATAAAAAGTTGACTTTTCAAAGACGTGATTTATAAACTCTTTCAGAAGGAGAGTAATGATCATATGCTGAGAAATGATTATTGGATTTTGCGACAAGGCCGGCTGAAAATAACAAAGCTGCTTATTGTTCAATTGTGTGCGCTAAATTTTTCTGGATGTTGGTATATGGCTCTAACCAGACATTTCGTTCCTGAAATCATTGAGACAGGACGTATTTATGAGTGGTATTTTTCTGTCACTCTGGCAGCATTTTTTAGAGAGGATAAAAAAGAATTTGTAAAACGTCACGGTCGGCCTCATGAAGAATTTCATGATTATGATATATATTTGACTTTTTGGACGATAGCGAAAATTGATACCACCTTATCCAACGAAGAACGGCATGAGGCAAGAGTTGACTCTTTAAAGATTTCTTTTGGGAACTACATCAAGGTATTTGCCACAAACAATGCATTTACTGATAACACAAGAAAAAAAGAATTTGGATACGTTCCGCTAAACTATTTGTATGCTAGAACAGAAATGAGCTTGGGTTCAATCTATATTCCACCTGGTACTCAGGCGGTGGATATTACAGTTTATGGCATGTTCCGCAGTCAAAAGTACGGAGTGGAGCCGTTTCAATTTTCCACACGCCTTAAATACGAAGAGAAATCAGAAAGAATCTCCAAATATGATTGATCAATATCTTCAGCAATATCGCTAAGAGGGGTAAATTAGCCGAAGATTATGCGACACCAACAAAGTGCAAAACACTGATGGCTCTGGGAATGATTACGTTTACGACAGTAATGCCAACGTCACCAACTCCAGCCCCAAAAGTATCAATACTATTATTTACGACAGTTTCACGCAACGTCCCGTTTCTGTGAGCATGAGTTCGGGTTCATCACTCTCTTTGGAATATGGTGGCGATACGCAGCGCGTGCTGAAAAATTACAACAACGGTTCAAGCACGAATTCGCGACTTTATCTTCATGGCGGCAATGATTATCCTTTAATCGAGAGGAACAAGACAACCGCTACTGCGGAAACATTGGCCGTTTACATTTATGGGCTAAATGGCGCCATCGCCAAACGCGTGGGAGGTACGGTATTATTTCTGTTGAAGGATCACCTCGGCTCGACTCGCGTGGTGATGGACGCGACGGGTCTCGTTCGCTCGTATTATGATTATGATGCTTTGGGCAATGTCATTCGCACCGGCACCGTCAACGAAGTGAAATATCAATTCACCGGGCAAGAGTATGACGAGAGCGGGCTGCACAATTATCGTGCGCGGTTGTATGATAGTGATCTTGGAAAATTTTATGCGACAGATCCGGCGGGAGAATTTGCAGGCTCATTTCTTTATGCTGGCAACAATCCAATCAGTTTTATAGATCCAACCGGAACAGAAATTGTTTCTTTAATTGCCACCGCGCTAAAAATCTATTCATCTATACGAGCGACGTATAATGTTTATCAAGCTTCGCAATATGGCTTGGCATACGGTTTTTCCGCCTTGGTGCAAAACGGAATCGCATTAGGCATCGGGCACGTTGCCGGAGGTATTGGCGGTGACGTAGCAGCATTAACTGGAAGCCAAGTTGCTTCCGTGGCTGCCTCGAGCAGTATAAATTCTCTTGGACGATATGTATTGAGTGGAGGCAAATCAGGCCTTGAAACCAGTGTTGGGTTAGGTAGCATTAATTGGTCTAAGCGAAACTTTTCGCTGACCAACCCATTTGACGGTGGAGGAATTATCGAAGGCGCCAGCGATATTTTAGGATGGAGTGCGACCCTGGTTGATTATTATAAATTGGATTATTATTTATGGACAACGCGCCGTCAAAGAGAAGCGTATGAAGGAGTAATCAATGAATATGATCTAGGAAAAGATACTCCTTTGATAGACAAAAAAGGGGCGTTAGTAAATGCTCCACTACCTCGGCATCCTTATTTTGTATGGCATAAGCCATGGACGTGGGTGCAAGCGATTGCAGAATTTGGAACATCAAGAGGCGGCGACCACCCAGGAGAAAACATACGATATCCTGGCGGATTGCACTTTGCGGAAGATTATAATGCTGTTGGAAATTTAGAAGGTCGATATCATTTGGATTATATTGATGGTACCAGATATTTTGGACTGGCTTTTGTTGGACATGCAATGTTTGAATCTGGAGCGCAAAATATTAAGTGGTGGGGAAACTTTCTGAAATCTTATGGACCATCTTTCATTGCGCTTTACCGTCATCAATATCTTTTACATGCATATCGTTAATTAACTAAAAGGTGATTTATGCACGGTCTACCGAAGAGTTTATTGGTTTTTTTGTTGTGTTCGTACATGCTTCTGTTTTTGAACAATTGTGCTACCCATCGTTCAAAACAATTTATGGTAGTTGACCAGGAGCCAGTCCAAAAAATTTGGAAGGTGAAGCCAAAGCTTTATGCTTTTCTTCAAACTTGGAAATACTCAAAAGAGGAAGCACAAAAAAGAATTGATTTTTTCCTGAAATTTGAGAATCCATTTGACTACAAGGAAAAAGTTAATCACTATACAAAAAATGAAATTGAGATAGTTATCGATTCAGTCTTTGTAACTTTCCCTGATGGAGAGAAACAATTAGTTATGGAACAGCGTGGAAAAGAAATTTTCCGTGCAAGCACGTCTTTACATGGTATTGGCAAAATTATTATCCCCAATAATGTCAACACAATTTTTTTTGACTTTAACTTAACAGTGATTGATAAACCATCTTCTGGTATATTAGAACGACATAGATGTAAAGTCGAGATGAAGAGAAAAGAGAGCTCTTATCCATTTTTGCAAACTATCTGATAAGAATTTTTGCGCTATGCAGCTGATGGCTATCTTACAGCGATTCTCGTCAGAATGACATAGCATGAGAGGCAAAAAAAGCCCGTAAATATTGAGTAAAATTGCAACCGAACCTGTATATTCAAATGAAAACCGCTGTAAATGGTTTTGCAAAACTAAACCGGCACCGGTGTCATCAGCTACAGCGCCGCTGATTCGATCACCGCCGGGCCGAGCTATACCGTGGCTTCCGGCGCGAGTGCCGTGCTGCAAGCCGGAAAGAAAGTTTTTTTGAAGCCCGGCTTCACCGCCGTGCAAGGCAGTTTCTTTAACGCCAAAATTGATCCTGCACTCACCACTGATGCAACCGTCGTGACTTACAGCTACGATGCTTTGGGAAGACTCGTCTCTGTCGGCACACCGAGTGATGCGGATTTCTACGCCGCTTATACTTACCTTGCCGATAGCAGGCTTTACTCCGAAACGCTTGCCAACGGCGCAGAAACACGCAACCATTTTTACAATTCTCCCGGCTGGCTGCTGCGAATTGACGGTGATCGCTTTACTGAAGACATCACTCATACGACCGGCTGGACTGGCGCGGGTTATTACGATGGCAGAATTAAAACCACCAGTTTCACCTACAACTGGTCGGGCAAGCCGGCGGATATAGTACGTTTGAAATTGATTTAGTTCCATGAATATGCACATACCAAGGATGGAGTGATAACCATGAACGAGCCGGCCATTCAGTATTATCACGAGTTGGTGTCGCGGCTGGACACTGCAACTTTGGCGGAAATTAGCACCCGTTTTATCGACGACCTACGCGCGCATAAAGCCTGCTACGGCGAACGCCCTCTCTCGACCTTCTTACGTCCCCAATTCGTCACCCCGCAACAACTCGATCTCATCAAAGACGCCTGCCGGGTTTTGCGTGAAGCCGTCGTTAAAATTAAAGAAGCGATTTTTTCTCAGCCGGAGGTGATGGCGCAACTCGGCCTGAGTGAAGGCGAGCGTCTGCTCTGCGAGATTGATCCCGGCTTTCCGCGCTTATCCATTACTTCGCGGTGGGATTCGTTTATGACGGAGTCGCCGGAAGGACTGGTCCTCAAATTCGTCGAGTTGAACGCCGACTCGCCGGCGGGTATTGCGTACAACGACGTGATGTCGGATATTTATTTACGCCTGCCGTTTATGGTGGAGTTTCGCCAACGCTACAACATCCAACCTTTTTCAGTGCGAACGATTCTGCTGCACCAATTGCTCGAAACCTACAAAGAATGGCAGGGCAACAAAAGCCGCCGTAAGATGCCGCAGATCGGCATCATCGACTGGCGCGGCGTTTCGACGTGGACGGAATTTGAGTTGATGCAGGAATATTTTGAGAGCCAGGGCATTCGCACCGTGCTGGCCGATCCGCGCGAGTTGGAATATGCTCATGACAAAAGCGGCAAAGGCGTTTTGCGCGCCGGTGAATTTGAGATCGATCTTATTTATAAGCGCGTCGTTACCAACGAGTTCATTGAGAAACTTGATGACGTGCAAGCGATGTACAACGCGGTCAAGAATCACGATGTTTGTTTGATCAATCCCTTTCGCGCCAAGCTCGTGCACAAGAAATCGCTTTTTGCGATGCTGACGCATGAGCAGAACCAGCATTGGTTTGACGCCGAGCAACAAGCAACGATTCAGCGGCACATTCCGTGGACGCGCCGCGTCGAGCAAACCAAAACAATTTACCGCGGACAAGCAGTAGATCTCTGCGATTATATCGCGCAGCACAAAGATGATTTTGTGATCAAGCCCAACGACGAATACGGCGGCAAAGGCGTGCATCTGGGCTGGGAAACTCCGCAAGAGCAGTGGGAGGCTTTGATCAAAAACGCGCTTGATGATTTTTATGTCGTGCAAGAGAAAGTCCCGCTCGCGCGCGAACGCTTTCCCTATTTTGATAACGGCCTGCGCTTCTCGGATTTGGTCGTGGATTTTGGTCCGTATGTTTTCGGCCCGGTGGTCGGCGGCGTTTCGACGCGGCTATCGACCTTATCACTCGCGAATGTTTCCGCGGGCGGCGGGGCGACTTCGACGTTTTTGATTGAGAAAAAATAGTTGAACGATTGAAAAGCTGATGCTGAAAACAATAGTTGCATTCTACGGATTTTGTGGTATATTTTAATGTAGTCGAATAAAGAATTAAGTTTTACAAGAACGGTGTTTTCAGGAGATGATAACTTGAAAGTCACGTTTGAGATCTTTAAAAAGCGAACGGTGCAGCATGAACGGGAAGAAAACCAAACCGATAGCGAAGAAACCTCGTGCGATTTCGCTCCGATTTCGTAAAAATCACAATCGCGCTTCAGAATGGTTGACCCCTGAAGACGCCGCGGCGTACTTACGCGTGGCGCCCAAAACGATTTATGGTTGGACCAAAGCCGGCAAATTGACGGCTTATAAATTTGCCGGCGCGCCAATTCGGATTAAGCGGAGTGAATTAGAGGCTTTGGCAAAGCCGGTGCCTGGCAGGACAGAGGCATGGACGCAATTATCTGCTGCGGCTTTTAATGAGGATTGGGATAATCCGGATGACGCAATTTACGATAATTGGCGGACACTTTATGGCGTGCAATAGAGGTGATGTGGTGCTGGTGCCTTTTCCGTTTACCGATCTGAAGTCGGCAAAGGCGCGTCCGACGGTGGTTATCAATGACCAGTCTTACGAAGCCGTGTCCGGCAACCTGATCTTGATTATGATCACCAGTCAGGCAAAAAAATTTCTCACCGATCATGTTCTCGTCGATTGGACGGCAGCCGGATTGAAAAAGCCCTCGGTGGTTCGCAAAAAAATTGCACCCATTTCCACGGCACTTGTTCTCCTCACGGTAGGCCAAATTACCCCGATGGATCTTACTCACCTAGAAACACAACTAAGGATGGTGCTCAATTTATACGATTTATCCTTCGCGTTGCTCGACGGCGTTTCAACGCGGCTAGCCTATGCCACCCCCGCTGGCGGCGCGACTCGACGTTTTTGTTTACACCGAAATTTAAAACTAAAGAAAAGATGAACAACTCATGAAAAGGATTTTCATATTAAGTTTTGCAAGCGTAGTTTTTTCAACCAATGTTTTGGCACAGAATGCTCCAACCGGAGTCGCGTTGTTAAAGTTCGGTGTGGTTAGCCCTAATTTACCCCGGCAATTTTCCGAGCGTTGGAAGAAGGTAGGTTTTAATGCCGGAGTGGGAATGGATTTTCGCTTAACTTCGCGCTTCTTTTTGCGGGGTGAAGTCGACTTTGATGCGTTCGCTCTTGATCGAGAAAAGTATTTAAAATCACTTCGTCTGATTGAAGAGTGGACGATCAACAATGGCAACGCGATTTTCTTAACCGCCGCAATAAATGTAAAGATGAATTTGCTCAAGGCTGGCGGGCGTTTGTCACCCTATCTTTTTGCCGGCGGAGGAATATCTCATTTCGTCTTTGATGACGTTAATCTAAAAACTGGAGGCCGCGGCGCCACGATAGAGGGTGAGAGCCTCATCCCGTATATCGCTAATGCCGGATGTGGTTTATTGTTAAAGCTAAATAATGAATTGGGCCTCTTGTTGGATGCAAAATATACCTTGGCCTTTACGAGCTTCGAGAAAATGAGAGTGTTTGCCGGATTCGGTGCGAAGGAAAATACGCAATACCTGACGCTTACTGTTGGCATTTGTTTTTTTGACTATTGAGCTTTACTGCACTGTTGCAGCGTTTAGGAAAAACCAGCTTTGCAGGAATTGCGCAAACCTTGCAAGAACGCGAATCCGTTGAACCGGAAACCAGTTTAACCCCGGAAATCGTCGAGCGGCTACGGAATCGTATGAAAAATTAAAATGGTAAAAAGGAATTTCTATCAGAAGAAGCAGCCTGAAAAGGCTGATAGGCCTGCATGTGTAATTTTACCAGTAGTGTCAAATGCTCTCTGAAAGGAGAATCCGATGAAAAGTAATCTAAATCTTCGAACCCTCTTATTGGTTTTAACTGGCTTTTGGTTCGTTGGCTGCGCCACCACCGCTGATGTCAAAGTTGAATTAGACGCGCAAGCGCCCGATAAGAACAATACAAGAATACTCAACGGTTCTAACCATGAATTGAAGGCTGTGGCATTAAAAGTCATGGAAGATTATGGCATTAAAGTTAACAATGTTGAAGAAAATCAAAGTGGGATAAAAATCATTGGCAAAAAAGGAATGAGCTTGATGAGTTCCGGGGAGTTGGTTGGGATTTCGATCAAACCTGCCGCAGCGCAATCATCATCGGTGGTGACCGTACTGTCGAAGAAAGTCGTGTCCACGCAAATTTTTGCGAAAAATTGGACCTCGGATATTTTAGATGGAATTTCCGCCAAAGCCCGATACGAAAAAGATTATTCCAACAACGAAAAATATGATAAGCAAGCGCCGAATGAGGATTGGCTGAACAGCGTCGGCAAAGCCATGTCGACTGCATTGGCCTTTGAAACTAAACCGGCTTTGGGCGTCAAGTGTGAAGGCCGCTTTGGCGAATATATTTCCGGCAAAATTGTTTCTCATCTCGGCAGCCACAATGATAAAATTGAGTTGGTGGCGGTCGGTGAAAATTTGACCGCCATCGTCGAGCAACAGGGTTTGCAGATGACCGGCCTGTTTGATGAAAAAACCGCGGTCGCGACGGGCAAATTAGCCGGCGCGAAATATTTGCTGGTCTGTAGCCCCTATATTAAAGCTGCCGCCAATGTCGTTGAATTGCACTGCAAATTAGTCAATATTGAAACCGCGAAGTTTTTAGGCGGCGGTCTCATTGTGTATTTTCCTCTAAAGGATTTACCCTCGCTGTAGTCAACCTGATTTTAAAATATTCTCATGAATATCATATCAAGCCGGCGATGCACAAATCCGTTTCTCAATCCCTTGACATTTCTGTAGAAAAATGAACGCGAAGAAGTTCATTGTGCCTAATCGGGTTTTGTGCTATATTCAAAAGAGTTTTTCGTTCAGTTAGCAAATGCATGATTTTTTTTGGATCAGGAGAATTTTATGTCCAATCAACCGCTTGTAGAAATGGTGCGACGCCTGGTGCGGGAACATTTTGATCTTGAAGAAGGTATCGAAAGCGTCATTTGGTTCAAAAATGGCACTCAACATGAGATTCATATTATTGAAGTCAATCGGAATACGATTCCCGAAGGGGCAATTTTGACTTTTTACCTTAGGCCGACCAATGAAATCCCTTTGCCAATCATACTTGGAGACGTCACTCCTGAAGAATGGGAAAAGGTCAAGCAAGGGTTGATCTCTCTCCCAGCCGGTTGGTCGCTTGATGATATCGAAATCTTCGAGCGGGAAAAAGTTTTGCAACCTGCGGAACCTCATTAAAAATCGGAGACCGGAGCATGTGGTCGGAAGTTTTTCTTGCACAAGCAAAATCGGATTGGCAAGTCTACGAGCATCTTGAGAAAACGTCTTTGCCGCATTGTCATGCTTTGCATTATCTGCAGATGGCGACCGAGAAACTAGCAAAGGGTTACTTGCTCGCGGGTCGCAGCGATATTAAAATTGTGCGCGTCTCACATCATGGGCTAACTCGATTTTTACAATTAGTCTGGCGCAATAGGGGCTTGCAGGAAGAAATGGGAATGACGGCTAAAAAGTTAGTCGCACATATTCAACAATTGCTGCCGTTGGCTTATGCGATTGAAAGTTTAGCTCCGGCGCTTGCGGGAAACGGCCCCAATCCGGAATATCCGTGGGAGGCGCCTCAAAATAATTTTCATGCACCAGCCGAATATGAATTTACGATCGGTAAGGCTCTGCGTGAGCCGCGTGGTCGTAACCTGATCAAGCTCATTCGGACGGCATTAACAAAATTTTATGCTTTGCACAGGGTATAGTTATTTTCGTTAGACGTACAAGAATTTTAAAAATAACCGCGATGGGAAAAAAGGATTTTCAATCAAAGGAGGATAGATTTCAAATGAAAGAAAAATTCACTCTCGGCATCGAGGAAGAATTTCAGATCGTCGATCCGGTGACGCGCGAGTTGCGCTCGCACGTGTCGCAGATGCTCGCGGATGGCAAAATGCTGCTGCAGGAGCACATTAAAGAAGGCATCAAGCCGGAAATGCACAAGTCGGTGGTCGAAATTGGCACCGGCATTTGCGCCAATATCAGCGAGGCGCGGCAAAGCGTGCTGGAGCTGCGTCAGGGC
>Ga0247727_10018441_pt1 | contig 10969 bp, 13 predicted proteins | sample WisWelCaveWW1625_FD_202498 | JGI IMG/M metagenome (GOLD analysis project Ga0247727, IMG submission 202498) | Biofilm microbial communities from Wishing Well Cave, Virginia, United States - WW16-25 | ecosystem: Environmental > Aquatic > Deep subsurface > Groundwater > Cave microbial mat | place...
TTTCGGCTACCCCATCATCCAATATACTTCCATCCCGATTTTCCTTGTTATGTTTTTATAACAAGGAGGTCGGGACACCTACCCCAAAGAAAGGGACACGGTTTCGCGCGCTGTGTCCCTTTTTTTTTCTTAATTTGGCATATATAAAAATAAAACCCCGCTTTTCCTTGCACCCTCGGGGGTATTTTAATCGCACACTGGCTCATTCGTCGTCTCGTTATGATACACGACGACAACTACAGCTTGTGGACAAGCCTTACCCACACACTAATGTGAATACCGGTGGATTACAGTGAATTAATTGTTTAAATTTACTGTCATATTTTTCCGCAACGGCGCCTTGCTGCTTTGTCCACAGGTTGCCAACACGCTGCTCACACCATCATCACAAAAATTCACGCCGCCGTTTCGCTGAATGACCATAGCAAAGTCAATTTAATCAGCCGTCTGGATGAAGCCGTGTTTGGAAGGCACTCCCGCTATCCACATATCCACCGCCCTTATTATAAATAGATTCTTCTTGATTAAATAAGTAAAAATAACTAACTTTATTTTACGCCAATCGCCGTTTGTTTGAGAAAAAAGTTGTTGCGCGGCGCCGTTGACGTGCGCATAAATAACAGTCATTAGTCATACACCCGCAGGGAGGAAAGGGAAAATGAAATTCGGTGTCAATAAAACGGAATTGTTTCAGTGCCTCCAACGCATCATCGGCGTGGTTCCGGTTAAAACGACCATTCCGGTGTTAACGAATATTTTATTCGAACTGGACGGCCAACGACTTCGGCTTACCGGCACGGATCTGGAAGTGTCGATCATCACGTTTATCAACGTGCGCGGCGAGCAGGACGGCGCGATCGCCATTCCCGCGAAACGGCTCTTCGATATTATCCGCGAGCTGCCGGATTTGCCCATCACAGTGGAAACGGAAAAGAGCAACCGCATCTTGTTGGCGACGGAAAAAGGCAACTACAAACTCGCGGGCGAATCAAGTGAAGAATACCCGCACATCGCGAGCGAGTCGTTTGTGTCGCAGATCAGTTATCCAACGCCGCGTTTTCTGCGCATGATCGACAAAACCGTTTTCGCCGTCAGCAGTGACGAGTTGCGCACCACGTTGATGGGCGTGCTGATGGAACTGCGTCCGCAAGAGTTGCGGTTGGTCGCGACGGATGGACATCGGCTCGCGAAAATTACGGATAAAAATTATGCCGCGCCTGCGGCGGAGAGCAAACCGGATGCGCTGTTCGTCAAACAGGAAACCGGCACGCTGCAGGCGATCATGCCGACGAAAGCGCTGCAAATGTTGACGCGTAATTCCGATCAATCCGAGTTGCTCGAAGTCGCCGTCAGCGAGAATCACCTCACCTTCCGTTTGGGCGCCACGACGATTTACAGCAAGTTGATCAACGGCCAGTTTCCGAATTACGAGCGCGTTATTCCGAGTGACAATGAACTGACGATGATCATCGATCGCGACATGCTCGCTTCCACCGTACGCCGCGCCGCGATTTTTGCGAATCAAATAACGCATCAAATTCGCTGGAGCCTCGCGCCCGGCCAGCTCACCATCTCCGCAGAAGACGTCGAAGTCGGCGGCGAAGCGCGCGAAGCGTTGGCCGCGCAATACGACGGCAAAACGATGGACATCGGCTACAACGCGCAATACGTTCAGGAAATCCTGCGCCACGTCGACAGCGAAGAGGCCTTGATTCGCCTGAAAGACCCCGGCAGCGCCGCCATCGTCGAACCGGTGCAACAAAAAGAAGGCGAGCATCACATGATGCTGCTCATGCCGATTCGCCTCAACGACGCAACGACGTAATATTAAAATTGCAACGACATGGGAACCGCAACGAAAATATATCCGGACGATTCGGGAAATCCGAATACCAGAAGCTTTTCCGAAGCGGTCGAATTTGAAATATGGTTCTCCGCAAGCTCCGGTTGCTCAACTTTCGCAATTATGCGCAACTTGAGCTGAATTTTTCAACGGCGACGAATTTTTTCTACGGCGCGAATGCGCAGGGCAAAAGTAATTTGCTGGAAGCGCTGCACTGTCTTTCGCTCACCCGCAGCTTCCGCACGAGCGTCGATCAAGAGTTGCTGCGTTTCGGGGCAGACACGGCTGAAGTCGCCGGCGAATATGTTGACGAACTCGGCACGGAACATTTGCTGACTATCGTCTATCGCCGCGAGCAAGCCAAGCAGATCAGTTTGGATCGCAAGCGTTTGAACAGCCATGCTTCGCTCGTCGGAAAATTTCCCATCGTGCTCTTTTCGCCGGAGAGTCACCGCATCACCGCGGGCGCGCCCGCAGAGCGGCGGCGATTTGTGGATGTGTTGTTGAGTCAAGGTTCGGCCGTTTACCTTGCGGACTTGCAGGAATATAATCGAATTTTACGTCAGCGCAATGCGCTGCTCGCAGAATTTACCAATACCACGGATAGGACGTTGGCCGCGTGGGATGAATCGCTGGCTTTGTACGGATGTAAAATTGTTCAGGCCCGTTATCAATTCGTGCAGGACAATTGCGAAATTCTGCAGCAGGCTTACGCGCACATTTCTGCGTCCACCCACTCTCTGCAGCTCGCCTATCGCAGTCAATTCGAGACGCTACGAATCGACGAGATGACGCCGCAAAAATTCTTGGAGCGGCTGGGTGAATATCGCGGACGCGAAAAGCAGCGCGGCCAGACGCTGGTCGGCCCGCATCGCGACGATCTGGAGTTGAGCATCAACGGCGTGGATTTGCGCCGTTTCGGCTCGCGCGGCGAGCACAAATCCGCGATCATGGCGCTGAAAATGATGGAGACAGAATATTTGAAACAGCGCTTGAACACCGCGCCGATCATTTTGCTGGACGATTTGATTTCCGAGCTGGATGAAACCCGCGCGCGCCAATGCGTGCAATATTTCTCGGGACGCGGCCAGCTCTTTATTTCGGCGGTGTCGTTGATTGATGATATCGCATTGCGAGAAGCGGCAAAGTTTCGGATAAACGCTGGAAATGTTGAAATGGTAAATTAGGCGGCTTGCTGTTGTATTGTCATTCTGGAAGAATCCTGTTTGTCTTTAGCGCGTTCTTGGTTTGTAAAAAGCCTGCCCTGCAGCAGGCCAGGGATTTCTGCGGAACGAATTTTTTAAAGGGTGATGGATGGAGCAAGACAGCCCGTGGAAAGAAGTTGTGGAAGATTTGTTGGAAGACTTTCTTTTCACTTTTTTCCCCGAGGTTTACAAGGAAATCGACTTTTCCAAAGGCTGCGAGTTCCTTGACAAAGAACTACAGCAGATCATCCCGATCAGCGAGACGGGAAAACGAATCGTCGATAAACTCGTCAAAGTTTATTTGCACGATGGCGCGGAAAAGCGGCTGCTGATTCATATCGAAATTCAGGGCTACGAACAGGACGAATTTCCGGAGCGGATGTATGTCTACAACTATCGCATCTTCGACAAATTCCGGAAAGATGTGGTGAGTCTCGCGCTGTTGACGGATGATAATCCCGATTTTCGTCCAAGCGAATATCGCCGGTCGCGCTTGGGATGCAACGTGATCTTTGAATTTCCAATGGTCAAGATCATCGACTATCGCGAGCGCTGGGCGGAGCTGGAAAACAGCACGAATCCCTTTGCGCTGGTCATCGCCGCATTTTTGAAAACGCTGGAGACCGAAGGCAACGTTCAGGAAAGATATTCTTGGAAAAAGAAGCTGCTGTTGTCGCTTTACGAGCGCGGAATGCAACGCGAGATAATTTTGAAAATATACAAGTTTATTGATTGGATGATGAAACTGCCGAAAGAGCTTAACGATGAACTTTATGAAGAGGTTAAAGCCGCAAAGGAGACGCCGACAATGCCATACATAACCACTGCCGAACGAATTGGCATGGAAAAAGGGATTGCGCAAAGCATGCCAACGATTCATGAAGCTATCGCTGCCATTCTTGAGATCAAATTTGGCAAGGCCGGTCAACGCCTCGGCGAGAGCGCCTTTCAAATAAAAAGTTTGGAAGCATTGAAGAAATTACTGCCGGAATTAAAGCGCGTCAAAAGCTTGCCCAAAGCGAAAAAACTATTTGACGAAATCGAATCGCCAGTCGCGAATTGATCATGTCGAAACGGCCTCGTTCAGTCGGCGACGTTCTGGGAGAATTGCTGCATCAGTACGGGTTGATGGAGCGGCTCAAAGAATTTGACGCCATCAATTGCTGGGCGGAAGTGGCGGGCGAGCAGATCGCCCGCCGCACCAAAGCCCGCGACGTGCGCGACGGCGTACTGATTGTGGAAGTCGAAAACAGCGCGTGGCGCAACGAGCTTTATTATCTCAAAGCAGAGCTGATCGAGCAAATCAATAAAAAAATAGGAAAGAAAATCATTCACGATATTACGATGATTTAACCCGTAGCGCAGACTTCCAGTCTGCCGCGCGAGATAACGAAAATTACAGGTGCGCAATGGCAACGAAAACGAAACAAAAACCTGTAGCGAAAAACAAAAAAGAAAAAGTTGTGGCCAAAAAAACGAACGGCAAATTGCCGGGCAAAAAGGCGGCCACGCTTGATAAAATTGTTCCATCCAAAAAGCAATCCAAAGCCTTATCTCATAAAGTGGATGCAAAGGAGAAGATATCTGTGGTAGAAGTCAAAGAAGAAGTTCGCAACAAGGCTGTGTCAGAAAATGGCAGGGAGCAAAAAGTTTCGACCAATGGGAACGCAACGATATCGAAGGAAGAAGCGGTTAAACAATATGACGCCGGCACGATTACCGTTCTCGAAGGGCTGGATCCGGTGCGCAAGCGTCCGGCGATGTACATCGGCGACCTCGCGACGCGCGGCTTTCACCATCTCGTCAATGAAGTGGTGGATAACGCCATCGACGAAGCGCTCGGCGGTTTTTGCGATAAAATCGATGTGACGATCAACAACGACGGCAGCGTGACGGTCGAAGACAACGGGCGCGGCATTCCGGTTGATATTCATCCCATCGTGAAACGTCCGGCGCTCGAAGTCGTCATGACCAAGCTGCATGCCGGCGGCAAGTTCGACAAAAAATCCTACAAAGTCTCCGGCGGTTTGCACGGCGTCGGCGTCTCGGTGGTGAATGCGCTTTCGGAATGGCTCGTTGTCGAGGTCGCGCGCGACGGCAATGTTTACATGCAAAAATACGAGCGCGGCACGCCGGTGCACGACGTGAAAACTGTCGGCAAGCGCAAAGGCACGGGCACGAAAGTCACGTTCTTTCCCGACCATGAAATTTTCGGCAAGCAAAAATATAACTTTGAAATCCTCTGCGAGCGCTTGCGCGAGCTGGCGTTTTTGAATAAAGAGCTGAAAATCAATATCGATGACGAGCGCACCGGCAAGTCGGAAAAATTTCAGTACAAAGGCGGCATCGTCGAGTTTGTGCAATATATCGATGAAGCGCGCGAAGCGATCATGAAAAAGCCGATTTTTATTTCCGGCGAGCGCGACGGGGTGCCGGTCGAGCTGGCGCTGCAATATAACGACGGCTACAACGACAATATTTTTACCTACGTCAACGATATTCACACCATCGAAGGCGGCTCGCACCTCGTCGGTCTCAAAGCGGCGTTGACGAAAACGATCAACACCTACGCGACGAAAAATAATCTCATCAAAGAGAAAGACGAGATTCAGCTCACCGGCGACGACGTGCGCGAAGGCTTGACCGCGGTGTTGAGCATCAAAGTCGCGGAGCCGCAGTTTGAAGGGCAGACTAAAACCAAGCTCGGCAACAGCGAAGTGCGCGGCATCGTTGAATCGATTATCGGCGAAGGCTTGAGCACCTATTTTGAAGAGAACCCTCCAGTCGGCCGCAAGATCATCGAAAAATGTTTGCTCGCGGCGCGGTCGCGCGAAGCGGCGCGCAAAGCGAAAGAACTGACGCGGCGCAAATCAGGCATCGACGGCGCCGGCCTTCCCGGCAAGCTGGCGGATTGCAGCATCACCGATCCCGAGCATTGCGAAGTTTACATCGTTGAGGGCGATTCCGCCGGCGGCTCGGCCAAGCAGGGGCGCGATCGCCGCTTTCAGGCGATCTTGCCGATCAAAGGCAAAATTCTCAATGTCGAAAAAGCGCGGCTGGATAAAATTCTTTCCAATGAGGAAATTCGCAATATTGTCACCGCGCTGGGCACCGGCATCGGCGGCGAAGATTTTGACGCGACCAAGATTCGTTACGGCAAAGTGATCATTATGTCCGACGCCGACGTCGACGGCTCGCACATTCGCACGCTGCTGCTCACGTTCTTCTTTCGCTATATGAAGCCGCTGGTCGAGTTGGGCCGCATCTATATCGCGCAGCCACCGCTCTATCGCATTGCCAAAGGCAAAGAAGAATTTTACGCCTACGATGACGATGAAAAAGAATCGTTTCTCAAGCGTTTTGATAAACCCGAAGGCGTGAATGTCCAGCGCTACAAAGGTCTCGGCGAAATGAACCCCGAGCAGCTCTGGCGCACGACGATGGATCCCGAGCAGCGCACGATGCGTCTGATCACGATTGAAGAAGCGTATCAAGCCGATTTGGTTTTCTCAACGCTGATGGGCGACAAGGTCGAGCCGCGCCGGAAGTTTATTGAAGAGAATGCGAAGTATGTGAGGAATTTGGATGTGTAAAAAGTAAGAAAGGATTTACGATGCAAATTCAACTCTCAGGCAAAGCTGCAGAAATTGTAAAGGAACAAGTCGCCTCCGGATTTTATGGGAGTGCGACTGAGTTTATCTCGGACATCGTTCTGCGTGCCGACGAATTTAATCGGCTCAAACTTGAACGGCTTCGGCGCGAAGTGAATATCGGGCTCGAAGAAATAAAATGTGGAGAAGTCGTGGAGTTTGATTTAGAAGATATTCTCAATGCAGACGTGAACTAATGGCAAGAGCGGTCTTAGCTAAACGTGCCAGAAAAGATCTGATAAAAATCAGACAGTACACGGTCGAGCGGTGGGGCAAAGATCAGGCAAGAAAGTATATTGGCCAAATTCGTCAATGTGCGGACGATTTAGCCAATCGTCGTCTACACGGAAAATTGCGGGAAGATATCGCGCCGGATCTTAAAAGTTATCATGTGGGCCGGCATGTGATTTTTTACGTTGAATCCGAGAAAGGGATTGAGGTCGCTCGAGTTTTATATGACGGGATGGATTTTACAAGGCATTTCAAATAGCTTGTTTAAAAAAAAGCCGTTGCGGCTTGATATTTTCTGATGAATATTTGGGCACGAATAAGGCAGTTGGTGATCGGACGTCGTTTGGCATTCACCCAAAAGGCGGATAAAAAGCTGGAGAAACTTTCTCTCACACGGGAACTTGTTGGCGAAGCGATTATTAACGCTCCGACAATTTATAAAACGGTGCGGGTGAAGAATCCGCGAACGAACAAGAATGAAATGCATTATGTCATAAGAGGCAAGACGTTTGATGGAAAACTAATTGAAGCAAAAGTCAGAATCGACGCCTCACAAAAGACCGGATTGATTGAAAAGCCTCGCCGATTAATTCCATCCCCGACGGGAGGGAAATGCCCGACATGCGGCGAGAAGGCGTTGATACGCGTGAAGAAATCGTTTCGATTTGAGAATGATGGTGTTGTGATGCCGAGGTTGGATCGATTACAATGTCAGGCCTGCAATGAAGAACTTTTCGATTTATATGCGATGGACGCAATTGAAAAATTTCGACATCCCCATCGGAAAGAGGATAAAAGGGTTGTGACTGTGGTAGACGCGGCCATTGCAGATGTGTGATTAGAAAGGCATTCAGTTCTTTGAGCATAAAGAAGCAGAAAGGGATTCACAATGCAAATTCAAATTTCAGGTAAAGCGGCAGAAATTGTAAGGGAACAAGTCGCGCCTGAATACGAAGCGCTTGATTCATTGAATGAATTTAAAGATACCAAACCTTCGCAAGTGTCAGAGCTTTCTGTTGGATTGGACAGGGTGCGACCACAAGAATGGCCCAACATGGTAATTGATGGAAACTTTGTTATCTTCGGACGAGAAGGGGCAAATTCTATTAATGCTCAACCAAGAAGAAAATGAGCATTGCCGAATGATGAAATAGTCTTAACGATATTGCGTTAAGCAAATTGAAGGAAAATAAATCTTACAAAACGCCAAGAGAAATATAAACTCTATCTAACACACTATGGACATCCAACGCGACAGAATCATCCCCGTTTTTATTGAAGAAGAGATGAAAGACTCGTACATCGATTGTTCGATGTCGGTCATCGTCTCTCTCTCGCTGCCGGATGTGCGCTACGGCTTGAAGCCCGTACACCGACGGGTGTTGCATGGTTAAATGAATAGATTTTAAATTTGGAGAATAAAATATGAATGCTGCTGCAATAAAAAAGACCGAGATTGTGCGAGAATTATTCCTTCTCCCAGACAATAAGCTTGATAGCGTCCGTATGTATATCGAGACGATTTTGACAGAATCGAAGCGACTGACTAAAAGCAATCGTAGTTTAAAAGGCATTTGGAGCAATAAAGGCTTTGAAAAGATTGCTGATTTGGAAGGCGAGTTAAAAGAAGTTAGAAAGCAATTAAGCGATGCAATATTAACGAAACAATTTTAATATGCAATATCTGGAGAATTGCAATGTTACAAACAGTTGAAGCCGTCATCGACAAAAACGGCAAGGTTCATCTTCTGGAAAATATTCAGATCGCCAAGCCTCGGCGCGCGCTGGTCACGATCTTGGATGAAGAGGCGCTTGACGAAAAATCGAACATAACCGCTTTGCTGAGCGAACAAGTCTTGGCGGTTGATTGGAATCGACCAGAGGAGGACGAAGCGTGGGCACACTTGCAACCGGCACGGTAGTTACGGTTTCCTTTCCTTGGAAAAAGTTGTCAATGCGATAATTGCAATACTACAAGATTGACTTGTTACCTATACAAACATAACATCTATTTAAAACAACTAGGGACATCCAACGCGATAGAATTATCCCCGTTTTTATTGAAGAAGAGATGAAAGACTCGTACAATGGCTGACATTCTTCTGAACTCATTAGAGATTCGCAATTTTCGTGCTTTTCGGCGTCTTCGCGTCAACACCCTCGGACGTGTAAATCTGATTGTCGGAAAGAATAACATCGGGAAAACGTGTTTGCTCGAAGCCTTGCGGCTTTACGCGCGGCGTGGTTCGCCCGATGTCATTCTTGACTTGCTGGAGTCGCGAGATGAGAACAAGCTGCCGACTTCAGCAGAAGTTGTTGAGCCGGAAAGCCAAGCCTTGAATTTACGCTATTTGTTTTATGGCAGAAAAGAAGTGGGTCGAGAGCGCGAGTCTATTCAAGTTGGGCCGGTTGAGAATCCACAAGACACTTTATCCATATCTGTTGTTTGGCAAAGACAACAAACAGGGGATGATGGCGTAATTAGGCTGGTTCCGCTCAAGCCGGAGGAATACGACACGGTTGATACCCCGATTCTCGGCATCGTAACCCAACTTGGCTCCCAATTTACGATGACGCGTCCGGTTACAAGGTACTTGGAGCGAAGACGAATGCCCGCTATGCCATCGGAAATAAACGAAATCCCGTCTATATATCTTCCTGCAAATGGCCCGACGAATGAGCAGATAGCGCTTTGGCGCGACCGGAGCGTAGTTGAAGGAAAACGAAAGTATGTGCTTCAAGCCCTTCGTATCATTCAGAATGATGTTGAGGACGTAGACCTTGTCAGCAACCCTGAGCTTAAACGGGAGCGCACACCGGTTGTCAAGTTGAAAGACGCTACGAATTTTATTCCGCTGCGGAGTTTGGGAGAGGGAATGAATCGTCTATTTATCGTAGCTCTGGGATTGGTAACCGCGCAGAACGGCATTTTGCTCATCGATGAAGTAGAAAGCGGTTTGCACTATTCAGCCCAAGCGGATTTGTGGCGGCTGGTTTTACAGTTGGCGCGGGAGTTAAACATTCAAGTCTTTGCGACCACGCATAGCAAAGATTGCATTCTCGCTTTCAACGAAGCCACAAAAGAGCTGGCTGAAGAGGACGGTGTGCTTATCAGGCTGGGAAGAAAGGGCGAAGAGGTGGTTACGACGCTATTCGATGAAGAAGAGCTTGAGATTGCCAATGAGCAAAGTATTGAGGTCCGCTGAGATATGTCTGAAAAGCGCGAGTTGTTAGTGGAGAGTATCAATGACCAGCACGTCGTTTATAATCTCCTTAAAAAGCATGGCATCTCTGAAGCCTTTCGAGTTACTCCGAAAGACGGCATTAGCAACGTTTTCAAAGCATTAAGAATCCAACTCAAGTTTCTGGATGACGAAAAATTAGAGCGCATAGGAATTGTGGTTGACGCCAATGCTGATTTGGAAAAAAGATGGTCGGAGCTGAGGAAGATTTTGGGAGACGCCGGCTACATGAACTTGCCGGACATGCCCTCTCCATCGGGGACAATTATCAGGCAAGATGGTTTCCCCGTTTTTGGGGTATGGTTAATGCCCAACAACACTATCGCCGGCATATTGGAAAATTTCGTTGCATTTTTAATACCGGAGAAAGAGAGTCTGTGGCAATTGGCCTGCAACACAGTTTCGGGTTTATCGGAAAAACGATTTGCCTCCAAAGACGAAATCAAGGCGCAAATTCATACTTGGCTTGCTTGGCAGAAAGATCCCGGAACTCCGATGGGTTGGGCGATAACAAAAGGATATCTTGACTCCAACGCGCCGATGGCGCACAAATTAATTGATTGGTTGAGAACGCTGTTTATCAATTAAATTTGGTTGATGAAAAACAAATCGTAGAAGACTATAGGAGAAAATATAAACTTCTTATGGACATCCAACGCGACAGAATCATCCCCGTTTTTATTGAAGAAGAGATGAAAGACTCGTACATCGATTATTCGATGTCGGTCATCGTCTCGCGCGCGCTGCCGGACGTGCGCGACGGCTTGAAGCCCGTACACCGGCGCGTGTTGTTCGGCA
>Ga0247727_10018442_pt1 | contig 10969 bp, 13 predicted proteins | sample WisWelCaveWW1625_FD_202498 | JGI IMG/M metagenome (GOLD analysis project Ga0247727, IMG submission 202498) | Biofilm microbial communities from Wishing Well Cave, Virginia, United States - WW16-25 | ecosystem: Environmental > Aquatic > Deep subsurface > Groundwater > Cave microbial mat | place...
CGCGGACGTCTCCGTCGCCATGACCGACGCCGCCACGAAGTTTGTCGCCCCGCTGACGTTCGAAGTGCTCTCACGGCACCCGGTGGCGACCGACCTGTTTGCCGCGCATCAGGAGATGCTGCATCTGACCCTGCCGGAGGAGGCCGATGTGTTCGTCATCGCTCCCGCCACCGCGAATACCCTGGCCAAGCTCGCACTGGGTCTGGGGGACGATCTCCTGAGCACCATGGTCCTGACGGCGTCCTGCCCGTTGATCGTCGCGCCGGCCATGGATGGGGGAATGTGGGACCATCCGACGGTCCAGGAACACGTCAGACAGTTGCGCTCACGCGGTGTCACCGTGCTCGAGCCGGTTGAAGGCCCGCTGGCATCGGGCAAGATCGGAAAAGGCCGCTTGACGGACGAGCAGACCATCGTGGACGCCATCGAGACCTGCCTGCTTCCAAAACGTGATCTGGCAGGCCAGCGCGTGCTTATTTCGGCAGGACCGACGCAAGAACCCATTGACCCGATCCGTTTTATTTCCAACCGGTCCTCCGGAAAGATGGGGTATGCGATCGCCCGGGCCGCCCAGGAGCGTGGCGCGGAGGTGCTGCTCGTCAGCGGTCCGACGGCGCTGCCGGCTCCCCCCGGTGTGCGATGCCGCTACGTCGAAACGGCCGAAGACATGGCCAAGGCGCTGACGACGAATTTCCGCTGGGCCACAATCGTCGTGATGGCGGCCGCCGTGGCGGATTTTCGCGCCGAGAAGCCATCCAGCAGGAAAATCAAGAAACAGACCGGCGCATGGAAGACCCTGGCCCTGGCGCCGACCGAGGACATTCTCCATACCCTCTCCCAACAAAGGACCCGGCAAATTCTCGTCGGATTCGCCGCTGAAACAGACGCGGTGCTGGCACACGCCCGCAAGAAGCTGGCAGACAAGAATGTGGATCTGATCGTCGCCAACGATGTCACGGCCCAGGGCGCGGGATTCGGTTCGGATGACAACGCCGCCACGCTGATCACGCACGATGGCGAGGATATCGCTCTTCCGCTGATGCCCAAACGCGAACTGGCCGACCGCATTCTCGACGCGCTGCAGCCCTTCCTGACACGCACCGTATTGCCCAGGACGAAGTAATCCGCCGTTTTCACCGCTGCGAACGACCCCTTTGTTTGACCCGATTCAGCGAGCCTGTTACAATGACCCCGTTTTTACGCATCGTTGCCACGTGATATTCCCGGCTTACAATGGGCAGAGGAGCGCGCATGAAGCATGTGCTGGTCTTGCATGGCCCCAACTTGAACCTCCTGGGGAAGCGGGAGAAGTCCGTCTATGGAACGGCCTCACTCAAGACCATCAATGCCGGCATTATGACGTTCGCCAGGAAAGAACGGCTGCGGGTCGAGATCAGGCAATCCAATATCGAGGGTGAGCTGGTGTCCTGGATTCAAGAAGCTAATACGAAATTTGACGGCATCGTGATCAACCCGGCCGGCTATACCCACACCAGTGTCGCGATCCGGGACGCCATCGCCGCCATCGACATTCCGACTGTCGAAGTGCACCTGACGAATATCTACAAACGGGAGGCGTTCCGGCACCATTCCTTCATCGCAGGAGTGGCGGTCGGCCAAATCTCCGGGTTCGGCCCGTCCGGATACGTGCTCGGGCTCAGAGCCCTCATGGAGCATCCCAAATCCGCGCGCACCCCCACGGCCCGCTGACGTGCCCGCTTCATTCAACGAAGGAGGGTCCAGTTCGTGATTTCGACCGCAGATTTTCGCAATGGCGTGCGCCTGGAGATCGACAGGGAGCCGTACTACATCGTGGAGTTTCAGCATGTGAAACCCGGCAAGGGCGGCGCCTTCGTCCGGACCAAGCTGAAAAGCTATGCCTCGGGCAATGTCATCGACCGGACGTTCCGGTCCGGGGAGCGCTTCGATGAACCGGACCTCGATGAACGCGAGATGCAGTTCCTGTATGCCGCCGGGGATTCCTATACGTTCATGGACACAAAGAACTACGAGCAGTTGACCTTTGAGAAAAAGCAGCTCGGAGAGAACGCGGACCTGCTCAAAGAGAACATGGTCGCCAAGATTCTGGTCTACGAGCACCGTCCCATCGCCGTGGAGTTGCCTATTTTCATCGAACTGAAGGTCGTGGATGCCGAGCCGGGCGTCCGTGGAGACACGGCCTCAGGGGGCACCAAACCGGCAGTCGTCGAAACCGGCGCCATCATCAAGGTTCCCCTCTATATGGAGATAGGGGAAGTGATTAAAATCGACACCCGTACGCGCGCATACGTGGAGCGCGTGCGGTGAAAAGACGGACCACCAAGCAGGCTGCGGGCTTGAAGCCCTCATCAAGCAAAAGCTCCGATATGAGTGAAAACAACCATTTTGACAGTGAAATTCATCATCTCGTTGAGCTCTTAAATCGGCACGGGCTTGCCGAACTTGAGGTCGAAAACAAGGGATTGCGGATTCGAGTGCGGCGCGCCGGCACGGCCGATGCGGCGCCGATGGTGATGGCCGAGTCGAACCGGCAGATACCGGGAGAGCCGCCCACAGCAGCCGCCCAGGCTATTGCATCCGATTCACTGGTCACGGTGACCTCCCCGATCGTTGGAACATTCTACCGATCGCCGTCGCCGGATGCCGACGCCTACATCGAAGAGGGCGACTTCGTGAAAAAGGGGCAGGTGCTGTGCATCGTCGAGGCCATGAAGCTCATGAATGAGATCGAATCAGAGGTGGACGGCCGGGTCCACAAGATTCTGGCGGAGAGCACGAAACCAGTCGAGTACGGGCAGCCGCTCTTCCTCATCGATCCCACGGCGGCACCCTGATCGGTACCGGCCTGAAGAGGTCCTCCCGTGTTTAAAAAAATCCTGATCGCCAATCGTGGTGAGATCGCACTCCGGGTCATCCGGGCTTGCAAAGAAATGGGCATCGCGACCGTTGCGGTCCATTCGGACGTCGATACGAACTCACTGCATGTCCGGATGGCCGACGAGCATGTCTGCATCGGGCCGGCCGACAGTTCGCTCAGCTACCGGAACATTCCCAACGTCCTGAGCGCGGCGGAAGTCACGGGCGCCGACGCCATCCATCCCGGCTACGGGTTCCTCGCCGAGAACGCCCACTTTGCAGAGGTCTGCGAATCGATCGGCGTGCGATTCATCGGCCCCACGTCGGACCATATCGCCATGCTGGGCGACAAGGCCAAGGCCCGGGAAATCATGGGACGGAAAAACATTCCACTCATGCCGGGAACGGGCGAACTGAAAAGCGAGCAGGAGGCTCTGGACGCCGCGCGCAAGATCGGGTTCCCGGTCATCTTCAAAGCCTCGGCCGGCGGCGGCGGCCGAGGCATGCGCGTGGTGAACAAGGAAGAGGACCTCTCGCGCGCCTTCCAAACCGCCCAGGCGGAAGCCAAGTCCAGCTTCGGCAACGACGCCGTCTACCTGGAGAAATTTTTCATCGAGCCGCGCCATATCGAAGTGCAGATCCTGGCGGACGAGAGGGGCCGCACGGTGTTTTTGGGCGAGCGAGACTGCTCAATTCAGCGCCGATATCAAAAGCTGGTCGAAGAATCACCCTCTCCGGCCATTGACGATCGGCTGCGGCGGGAAATAGGCAACGTGGCCGTCGAAGCCGTCCGATCCGTGCATTACCGGAATGCCGGCACGGTGGAGTTTCTTTTAGACAAAGACCACAACTTCTTCTTCATGGAAATCAACTCGCGGATACAGGTCGAACATCCCGTCACCGAAATGATCACCGGCATCGACCTGATTAAAGAGCAGATACGGATTGCCGCCGGGCAGCCGCTGGCATTCAAACAGCAGGACATCAAGCTGAACGGACACAGTATCGAGTGCCGTATCAACGCCGAGTGTCCGGATAAATTCACCCCGTGCCCGGGCACGGTGACGCGCTTTCATCAGCCAGGCGGCCTGGGCATCCGCGTCGATTCGGCGATCGAAAGCGGCAGCGTCGTCGTCCCGCATTACGACTCGCTGATCGCCAAACTGATCTCTCATGGGCAAAACCGCGACGAAGCGATCGCGCGGATGCGGCGCGCGCTGGACGAGTTCGTCATCGAGGGCATCAAGACGACCATTCCGCTTCACAAGCGGATTATGAATGATCCTGACTTTCAAAAAGGGCGCGTCTCCACCGGTTTTCTGGAGCGATTCACTGTCAGCCCCTCGGCCTGACCCCGTGCCGTCAACTCCGACATCCCCATCTTCGCTCAAGGGCCTCTATGTCATTCTCGATCCGGAAGCCGCGCGAGGCCGCGCACTGCTGGATATCCTGCGCCAAGCCGCCAAGGGTGGGGCGCGACTTTTTCAGTATCGGGACAAGATCTCCTCCATGGCGGCGGCCTACCTCCAGGCCGTCCCGTTGCGTCAAGCGGCGAGGGACCTGGGGGCAACGTTCCTGATCAACGACCGGTGCGATTTGGCGCTGGCAGTGGACGCCGACGGGGTTCATCTCGGCCAGCACGACCTGCCGGTCCAGATGGCTCGCACCGTCATGGGCGCAGGAAAGCTGATCGGCATCTCGACCCACACCGACGCGCAAGTGTCCGCTGCGACCCAGGCGGGCGCGGACTATCTCGGCTTTGGTCCCATCTTTCCGCCCAGCTCCAAACGTGACCACGATCCCGTTGTGGGCATTGACGGACTGCGGCGGATCAGGCGCCTCACCGGACTCCCGGTGTTTGCCATCGGCGGGATCGCCCTCGACCACGTCCCATCGATGATCGAGGCCGGCGCGAACGGGGTGGCCGTCATTTCCGCGATCGTGCGCGCGGCCGACGTGACGGCGACGACGCACGCCTTTGTTTCGCAGTTCCCATCACGCAATCCGCCAGCTCGTTGATCATCGCACTGCCGGCCATCGCCGCAAGCCCCTGCTCCCAGGACTGCTGCAGGAGCGGCTCGTAGGGAAGCGGGCCGACCACCGGCACTCCGCTGCGCTCCCGTAGCAGCGCGAGCGTGGACGACTCTTGCATGCCGTCCACGGTCGTCGACACGGTAGCCTTGGCCCGGTTCAGAATAATGCCGGCAATGACAATCCGGTGCCGGGTCAGCGCCTCAACCGTGAGGAGCACGTGATTGACGCTGCCGATGGTCGTGCGGCCGACAACGATCACCGGCAGGCCGAGCTGCCGGATCAGATCCCGCATGTCCGCTCGTTCTGCAATCGGCACCCTGACCCCTCCGGCGCCCTCAACCAGCATGTACGCATGTCGCGCCGCCAAGGCGCGGAACGCCGCCATGATCTTGTTCACACGAATGGTGGTGCCGGCTCGCCGCGCGGCATCGAGCGGAGCAAGGGGATCGGGAAAGCGATAGGGGCTCATGGCTTCCACGGGATCGGTCATGCCGACCGCAGCATAGAGGCGCGCCGCATCGGATCCGGCTGCCCCTTCGGCCCCATAGCCGGTTTCAACAGGTTTCATCACACCCACGGCCACGCCTCGCCGTTTCAAACAGAGGGCGAGCGCAGCCGTCACGAGCGTTTTCCCCACGCCGGTATCGGTGCCCGTGATGAAGCAGCCGGATAAGAATTGTTTCATTACGATTTGCTCATTGAATTATTGCAGACCAAGAGTTCAGACCGTGGAATTTGTGAATGAGTCAATGTCCCAATGACTCAATGAAAAAATTCCGTCAGAGGATTCGGCTATCGAGATTCCAGACCTGTCCGGAACTGTCCGGCAACAGAGCCAACTGGCAGATGATGTGCGCGACCTCTTTGAGCGAAGATGTGCGGCCGAGGACATGATCGGCCGGAGCCTCGCCTGGAAACGCCGAACCGGCCAGCTCGGTTTTCTGCCAGCCGGGGAGGACCGCGTTCACCCGAATGTTATATCTGCCCCATTCCTTCGCCGCTGCTTTGACCAGCCCCACTAAACCGGCTTTGGACGCAGCATAGGCGGCCTGGCCAACAACTCCTTGCACACCGGCCAGTGAACCCACGACGATCACCGCACCGTCGCGTTGCTTGACCATGACTGGACCGGCGGCCTGTAGACAGTAAAACGTGCCTGTCAAATTGGTGTCCATGACAGCGGCCCATGTTTCCACTTCCGCGCGCAGCACCAACTCGCTGGAGGCCACGCCGGCATTGCAGATCAGCGCATCGAGCCGTCCCCACCGGTCCACAAGCCGATTGACCATCTCGCGCACCTGTTTGCCGTCTCGAATATCGGCCTTGATGAGCAGCGCCGTCCCGCCGAGCCGGCGGACCGCCGCGGCCGTGCGCGCGGCGGCCTGCGCGTGCATGCGATAGTGCACGCCGACTCTCCACCCGGCCCTTCCAAAGGCCAGGCAGAGGGCACGACCGATTCCACCTGATCCTCCCGTGACCAGAACGGTCGGGCGGATTGTGGAGGCACGGGGTGACGCACCACGTCGCTGCGGACGGGAACTCGGCATACGTGAACGGCATTATCCCAGTCGGTTCAACGGATGGCAAGGCAACCGGAGGGAGACGGTGTTGCGAGCCCGTCAGTTTCTATGCTACGGTTCGCCTCCACACACGACACGCGCACCATGTTTCATCAACTGCACAGACATCATAGACTTGCCTTCGCGTTGGTCGCCGCCGGCCTCTTCGCTGCGCCAGCCGACGAGGCGTGCGCCCAGCCGGGGACGCGCCCGGACGCAATTGAAGACGCGCACCTGTATTTCCCCGATGCGGTCGGCAGCCGGTGGCGCTATCGAGGCCACATCGAGGAATGGCCGCTTCAGAAAATTGCCGAGTCCAAGGGCTACGTCAACGTCTCCACGGTGTCAGGCACCCAAACGATCAAAGGCGTCTCCGTCACAATCTTTCACGATACCAATCCTGGCAACCACGGCCCGACCGACAGTTATTACCGACGGGATGCTGTCGGCGTCGTCTATTACGGCTCGTCGCCAGGCACACCTGTCGAACGGCAGGTGATCCCGTATCAAATCGTCAGATTCCCGATCGCCATCCCGTCATCCTTTCAACAATTCGATCGGAAGGGGATCGACTTCGGCACCGATGTGGACGGAGATGGCACAGAAGAGAAGGTTGACGTGGACGCGTCCGTGGCGGTGACCGGCAGGGAGTCCGTCACCGTGCCCGCAGGCTCGTACAGCAATGCCATCCGCATGGAAGCCCGCATGTCGCTACGCATCCACCTGTCGAAATCAAAACGGTCCGTGGTCAGCACGGATCTGCTCACGGCCTGGTTCGCCAGAGGAGTCGGGCTGGTGAAATACACCGAACATCAGGAGATGCCGCCCGCCGCAACGGACAAGGGATGGATCACCGAGATTACCGAAGAACTGGAAGACGCAGAGGTCAAAACCGCTCCGGCTTCCACGCAAACGCCAGTCAGACCCTAGAGTCCCCTCATATCTCACTCAAGACCCTAACGCTTTATAATCCTTGATAAATCACTCAGCGCCTGTTATGCTGAGCCATCTGGTAGAGTCCGATTCAGGCTATTCCAATACATTCGGAAGCCGGTAGGAGGATACGGTGCAGGGAGCAACACGTCCGCGTGATTATATGACTATGACGATCTTTTCGATCGTGACCCTTGGGGCCATGATCGGGGTACCCGCCTATGCCTACTATTACGACTTCACCGTGTTCGATTGGACGATGTTCGTCGTCCTCTACATGGTAACGGGACTCGGCATCACGGTCGGCTACCATCGCATGATCTCCCACCGAAGCTTCGATGCTCCGGATTGGGTGCGGGCCTGCTTTATGATTGCCGGCGGGTGGGCCTTGCAGAACTCAGCCTTGAAATGGTGCGGCGACCACATCCGTCACCACGCGGTCTGTGATGAGGACGACGATCCCTACAATGCCCTGCGGGGATTCTGGTACAGCCACTGCGGCTGGCTGTTTGAGAAATCGGACCCGGATGCGAATGCCAAATACGACGGGAAGCTGCGCAAGGATCCGATTATCATGTGGCAGCACCGCTATTACCTTCCGATCATTCTGTCCGGCCTGGCGCTGCCGTTTGCCGCCGGTGTGGCCGTCAATGGCAGCTGGATGGGCGGCCTGAGCTGCTTCCTGCTTGCCGGCGTCTGCCGGATTTTCCTGGTGCTGAACTCGACCTTCTGCATCAACTCCATCTGCCACATCTGGGGCGTACAGCCGTACGGCACGAAGGACAGCAGCCGGGACAGTTGGTGGGTCTCGCTGGTCACGTTCGGCGAGGGCTATCACAACTATCACCACATGTATCTGCGCGACTACCGCAACGGACCCCAGTGGTATAACTTCGATCCCTCGAAATGGCTGGTCTTTTCTCTCTCCAAGATCGGACTTGCCTATAATCTTCAGCGCCGGTCGAGTTAACCTGCCTCCCACTGGGTCCTTTTCCCTCGGCTCCAGGCCCATGGGCCACTTGTCACTGGCCAACGCCATCGTTTAGAGTGTGTCTACACGCGTCCGGTTTTAAACGGCGCCATGAGGTCTGTCTATGGCAGAGAATGCACCCGGCCACTCACACGGCCACCCAGAACAGTCCAAACCAAACCTTCTGCCCGATGTGAAGCACATCGTCGCCATCAGCAGCGGCAAGGGCGGCGTCGGCAAATCCACCGTCGCCGCGAATCTGGCCGTCGCGCTGGCAGCCTCCGGCGCCAAGGTCGGTCTGATCGACGCCGACATCTACGGCCCCAACATTCCCATGATGCTGGGCGTCCGCAAACCGCCTGAACAGCAAGACGGCAAGCTCCTCCCGGCAGAAAGCTATGGCGTCAAACTCATCTCCATGGGCTTTTTCGTGCCGGAGGAAAAAGCAATCGTGTGGCGCGGACCTATGGTGCATACCGCCATTCAACAGTTCTTCCGGGACGTCATCTGGGGCGAACTGGATTATCTCCTCATTGATCTGCCGCCCGGCACCGGCGACGCGCAATTGAGCATCTCGCAGCTGGTAACGCTCGCCGGCGTCATCACCGTCACTACACCGCAGGAAGTCGCGTTGCACGATGTGCGCAAGGGCATGATGATGTTCAAGGGAGTCAACGTACCGCTGCTCGGCATTATCGAAAACATGAGTTACTACATCTGCGGCCACTGCGGAGATCGCGCTGAAATCTTCTCCCATGGGGGCGGGCAACGGGCAGCTGAAAAGCTCGACGTGCCGTTCCTGGGCGCCATTCCGATTGATCTGGCTATTCGTGCCGGGGGCGACGAAGGGATGCCGATCGTGGCTGCCAATCCGGACTCGCCGCAAGCCAAGACGTTCAGGGATATCGCAGCGAAGATTGCCGACGCACTGAACAAGCAGGTATCCGGCGGTGGAATCGGCAGTCTCCTCAAGAAAATCATGCGGCCAGCGTCGAACATCTAACCTCCCATCAGAGCCCTCTCATGGCGGAATTCACACGAATCGCAGGCACCGCAGACATCAAGCCCGGCAGCGGTGCGACGGTCGAAGCAGGGGGAAAGTCGCTCGCAGTATTTAATGTCGCAGGCGCCTACTATGCCATCGACAATGAATGTGTCCACCGTGGAGGCCCGCTCGGAGAGGGCGATCTGGACGGGAGTGTGGTCATGTGCCCCTGGCACAACTGGACCTATGATGTGACCACAGGCCGGTGCATCAACAATCCGTCGGCCTGCGTGAAATTCTACCCGGTCACGATCGATGGCACTGACATCAAAGTTCAACTCTGACTTCGGCGGCGACCGCGCCTTTACCACTGAGAGGAACGTCCAATGGCTTCAAAAGCAACTACTCGCAACCATGTCGAAACGACAGAATTGCTGGTCCGGCTCTACGTGTTTCTGAACCAGTATCTCGATCGCTGCGTCAACGAGGCGGCGCATCAGTCCTATCCTGAATCCGAACTCAAAAAGCACCTGGCGGAAACCAGAGCCAGGCTCTCCGAAATCCTGACCATCAATACTGTCGTCAAGAACAAGGTCGAGCAGGAGTGCGACCGGGTGCTGGCCCTGGGCGCCGCCTGCCTGAAGGGGGGCGGGAAGACAACCGACATCGAGCTCTTGAAAGCCGAGCAGGCGATACTGAGAAACAAGACCATCGCCTTGAGCGATCTCCTGGCCGTCTTCCGCGCCGTCTGACGTTTGCTCGCCGATGGCCCGAGCGATCATCGAAAAGTACCAGCTCGCGGGGCTGGATGAGCATGAACGAGGGTTCAACCGGGTGGTGGAATTGGAACGGGCCGACGGGATGTGCCGCGCCGTGCTCCACTACGAAACCACGCGGCTCGCGACGAGCGACTGCGCGACGCCCGCCGACGCCCTGGTGGAATTGATCTGCCTGTTGCACGTACGAGGATTCCAGCAGCTCAGAAGCCAGCTCAGCTTTCGGGAGAACGCCTACTTCGGCAGCCGCGAACCCTGGATCGAATATCCGGACCCTGAACGCTCCGTCCGATCATCAGGCGCTCTGTTTGCCAGGCTGTTCGGCTGGCTACGACGGGAAGGACCCGGCGCATGAGTTTCGTGCCGGTTGAAGACCTTCGAACTGGTGGCGGCAGCCCGCCACGCCGGCGCCTGCCACCCTGGTTTAAAGTCAGGCTCCAGCAGGGACCGGACTATCGAGACATCAGGCAGGTCGTGGACCGCCTCGGCCTCCATACCATCTGCGAAGAAGCCCGCTGTCCCAATATCTGGGAATGCTGGAACAACCGCACGGCGACCTTCTTGATCCTCGGCGATATCTGCACGCGTCGCTGCCATTACTGTTCCGTGACGACCGGAAAGCCGCTGTCCGTGGACCACGAGGAACCATCCCGTGTGGCGCAAGCCGTGCAGGCCATGCGGCTCAGGCACGCAGTCGTGACCTCCGTCAATCGGGATGAACTGGACGATGGTGGAGCAGCCATGTTTGCAGAGACGATCCGACAGATCAGGCAGTTAAATCCAACCTGTACTGTGGAAGTGCTCATTCCTGACTTTGAGGGGAGCGAAGCCGCGCTGCAAACCGTCACAGCTGAAC
>Ga0247727_10018443_pt1 | contig 10969 bp, 8 predicted proteins | sample WisWelCaveWW1625_FD_202498 | JGI IMG/M metagenome (GOLD analysis project Ga0247727, IMG submission 202498) | Biofilm microbial communities from Wishing Well Cave, Virginia, United States - WW16-25 | ecosystem: Environmental > Aquatic > Deep subsurface > Groundwater > Cave microbial mat | place...
AACCAAGTTTCTCAAAGAACTGGAAGCAGACTGGGAAAGATCAATCGCCGATAAACGCTACCGCATCTCAACCAGTCTCAAGTGATTTAAAGAATCGAGTACGACAGTTTTGCACCTACTGAAAAAAAATATTTGGTTGTCAAAGAACCGGTTGAACTATTCGTCTACAGCTAAAAATCGGATGACAGTATTCTGCGGATCAGGAGTTCCATCGTCTCGGACGCCCAGTGTTCCGCGGTCATGCGGCAGCTTGAGTTGAAGGTTATCACCTCGCGCTTCATCGGGCGTCTGCGCTTTTGAGATCGTCAATACTGTCCATTGCGGGCCTTTGCCGAGTCTGTGCTTCTTATCTTGCCGGAAATCAACTTTTGCCAGCACTGCCTGGCCGCCGCCTACAATTGGTTTGATATCGGCGATGTCTTCTTTACGGCGAATTTCAGCAAAGATCGGTTTGCGGCGAAGCTTCGCGTAATACCTCTGGGGTGTTGGCGATCCTTTGACTTTGCCCTTTTCGTCTACATTCAAAGCTTCGCGCCAGCAGATGGCGCGAAAACTCACCGTCTCGCCACTCCAGTACTTGGTGTATGGAATGAAGCCGCGCACGGCCAGAGTTGGATCAACATTTTGCTTTTTGAGACGATGGCAGAACTCCAAATGTTCTGGCTCCATCTGATTGCAGAACTCAGGGTCAGTCTCCCAGAAGTGGTAGAACTGATAGGCCGCCAATCCCTCATACAGACCTGTCGGCTCGCGCAATGAGAAGAGGTTTTGCTCGCGTAGAAAGGCCAGGAATTCACGCCGTTCATAGGTCTTTTGCAATTCGTCGCGGCGATACAATTCAGCGAGCACGTCACTGTAACAGAGCACAAAGGCCGGCTGACCGCTTCGTGCCGCTCGCCCGAAGCGTTGCAGAAAGCTGTCTTCAAAAGTCTCCTCGATGATCAGGTTCCTGGCTTTGAAGTCCACACCCGCCTCGATTGCGGGCGAACCAACGAGAATATACTTTTCAGGTGCGGCATCGAAACGATTCAGCGCATCCTGTCTGCTCTTCTCATCGAGTTTCTCCTGGCCGAGATAGAGCAGGACATTTTCTTCGCCCAGACGTTGCCTTAAAGCTTCCGCCAGCCGCCAGGCTTTGTAGGCCGAGTTGAAAATGCAGACCGTGTTTCGCTCAAGGTTGTAATGCGCTATGTCATTCAGGATCGGATTGCGATCCGAATCGAAGGATGCGGCGCTCTTCGCAGGTTTGATCACCAATTCCGCATCGCCAGTGTATGACCGGCCTTCGATTTTGTCTTCGTCCGTCATCCCCGTGAGGTTTTTCAAGCTCGGCCAAAGCGACTCAGGAAAGGTGGCGGAGAGGAAATAAAACCGGCCTTGCCGTTCTTCGCGTCGGTTGCTTTGCCAAAATTTGACCGAGCGCAAGAAGTATAAGAGCGCGCAGCGCATCAGCGAGTTGTAAGCGTGCAACTCGTCAAAGACGAAATCATACTTGCCAAGCACTGCCAGCGCGCTTGTGCCATACACGCGATCCCGCGCGCAAAGAAATAGTGAGATGAGCTTGTCGGGCGTTGCCAGCAGATACTTTTTACTGCATGCCTGAGCGACGTCTGCCGCCGAATCGCCTCCCTTCAGTAGTCCGAAATCATCCGGCGAGAGGCCGAACATCTGTCCGTAACGGATCAGTTGAAAATGTTGATCGCGCATCAAAGCGCGGTACGGATAGACGAAAGCGACCTTGCGCCCAAGCTCAAATAGTGGCGCGGCGATGGCCAGAGTTTTGCCCGATGAAGTCGGCGCAACCAGAGCCAGATGCCGACGCGCCTTGACTCGCTGGAAAGTCTCCGATTGCAGCGGGGCAAACAAAGTCGGATGCCTGGCGAGAAATTCAGGTGTGGATGCCGGGTTGATAACACGCGCAGGCTCTTCGCCTTTAATCAGGATGCGTTCGTCAGCCATTATTCCTCCAATAGCGGCGCCGCATACCCGCTGATGGCAAAGCGACGAATGTCAGCAGACAATGGTACGCGAATGATGGCATATCGGGCAGTGAGCGTGAGCGGCGAATAGATTGCAGGCAAGCGCATCGGCGATACCTGCACCGGCAGTACTGTTCCGCCGGTCACAGTGTCGGGTGTCACCTCCGCGACCACACAGGTCGTGATTTCCGCGGCTGCCCGCTTCTTCCCGATGAGGATGATTTGCCCGGCCTGAAGCATTGGGATGTCTCCCCAGACCATACAACGGAAGACTGATCCTGGCATCAAGAGTTTCTGCTTGCCATAACGCAGTAACCCGACATCCGGTTTATCGCCGGCTTTGTAGACGACCTCTAGCAAGCGCACATCAACACCCATCGCTGGCGTCGCTTGAAATGGAAACGAGAGCGGCTTGAAGTCAGCCTTCCGGTCACGGGCGAGATATTCCTCGTAAAGCAGTGCCGAGCACACAGCCTCCTTGGTAAAGAAGGTGTGAGTGCCTGCACGGCTGGCGTAGAACTCACGCACGTTTTGCGTGGCTGATTCCAGCCTGAATTCGATCAGCGCCGCTTTCATATTACCCTTTCATGGTGATCAGGTTCTCTGATAGCCGCTTGACTTCATTCCGCCACTCATCTCCGTGAGCCACTTTCTCCCTGGACAGGCTTTCAGCAAAGCTGCTCATTTGGTCTGTGATTGAAGTCCCTTCTGTGCGCTGGGTGTTCAGGAGCCGATACGCTGAAAGATGCGCCATTCCGTCAGCGGCAAACACCCAGTCGGTGGTCGCCTGTCCGCGCAACTTCGAGTAGTTGCCATAGCCAATGCTGTCTGCTGTCGCATTGGCGTATAAGAACAGGTTGAGATCGCGCCGGCTTGCGCCAATGATGCGGACGATGAAAGAAAATTCCGTGCCTGGCGGGACGATCACTTCCTGAAACGGCGTTGGATTTTTGGCATTCGGATCATCAGGCAGCCTCACCCGGAACTTCTCGTCATAAACGTATTCCTGCACGGAAATCAAATCCTGCAAGCGAACACGCGAAAACACAGCGACGTTTTGATCTGTGTTTAAAGCTCCCAACAAATGACATACCTCACACTGAGCACAGGGAATATCTACTGTGCAATTATCAGGTCGCAAACCCGCCAACATAACTCGGCGAACGATCCCGTTCACTTTGCGCGCAATCCACCAGTAACGCTCGCAACCCGCGAATTCCACTTTGGCGGTCTCTCGTAAAGTGCCCCCGCCTTCGCTGGAGACAAACAATGCTTCGCTCTCAAGCCGCTTTACGCCACCAAGCGTCACTACTCGTTGCGCAAGCAAACTGACACGATCCAGTGTTTGAGAGGCCTCAGTCCATTCCGGAAGTTGATTGATGAATGTCATGCCACGTTCTCCTTCTTTGGTTGTGACTGGTTGTAAGTGAAAAGCAGGTAGTAATCCATCTCGGCAATGCTGCGTGAGAAGTCGCCCAAAGGACAGTTGCGCTCTTTGCAAATCTGGATGATTTTCTCGGTAAGCCTGAGAAGCTTGCCGATTACCTCTTCTCCTGGTTCACGCGCTTCAAAGCCTTTTTGCTGGCGAAACTCCTTATAAGCCACGTCTCCACGCTTGAGCGCATTGATAAGCTGGTTGCACCACGCTCTGGCGGAAGTTTCATCCCGGATCATCTTCATCCGCTGAAGCCACTTCACCAGTTCGTAACCTGAAAGAGTGTCGCCTCCTCCTGTCCAAAAACTCCGGCTTTTCTTTAGCAGTTTGACATCCACAAGCGTGGCGACGATGTCCAGGCCAAGCTCGAACTTCCAGTCACGTCCCGCGATAGATTCAGCCATTTCAAGTACCTCCTTGATCCGTTGTTCTCCCATCAAATTGCGCCGTCGCTCCGCTTTTTCATTCTCTCGCCGGTGACGGCGGAGCATCTGATTGACTGCCGTGCGCGTGTCAGACAGCAAAAGCAGATAGAGCGGCGAAATAAGGACTGTCCCGCTTTGCGTAGCCTGTCGTCCCAGATGTTGACGGAAGCGCGGCGGCGCCGCGGGATTGGGTGAATATTCCGCGAGCTTGTAAGCCATACTGGCTCGCCGCATTTCTTCGACTCTCGTCTCGATGCCGTTAATGGTGAAACGTCCGGTCAGCGGCCGGTTCATTTCGACAACACCGGTGAACGTCTCGCGCGCAGGCATTGAACCGTAGTGCAGCGATGCCGTGCCCATCGTGACGCGCCAGAAATCGTACATCACGGCTTTCGCCAACTCCTGTCGCGCTCCGCCGCTGATCTTCTCGTCGCCACTAAGCCGTTCGATCGGCGCCCGCAAGACGACAAGATTGCTCAGAGCATTCACACTGTTGAGCAGGAATCCGCTCACGTGTGAGAGCCGATGCCGGCTACCGAAAAGAATCGGCAAATCATTCGGCGTTACCTCTATGCCATCTTTCTGTAGCCCCTCAATGAGCTGAGAGAGCATATCCACATCGCCCGCCTCGGCACTCTCTTCTTTCTTCTCTTCGTTTTCATCCTCTGGGATCCCCCCTACGCTGCCTTCGCGCAAATATGCCAGCAATCTTTCAAGCGATCCCCTGGCTATTGGCGTCTCGATGAACAGATAGTCACGCTGTTTGTTGATGCTCTGTCCGTCTTTGCTGATCCGCGCCAGCGGCAGGTCGGCATAGCCGCTGAGAAAGCAGTAAGAACAGATTTTGATTTGTGAACGCGTCCCGCGATAGAGCTGGAACACGCTATCCATTTTGGGATTGCCTGTGATCATCGCTTGCGCACTGATGGATTGAGGGAACCGGCGACATATCGGACAGAGCGCCAGGTTCTTTTCGCGCTTCTGCTCGACCAGAGGCTGGCCATCGAGCAAAGCAATGTCGGCTACGGGGGCGTCGTATTCGCCGGCATCCAGATCACGCTTCATCTTCAGATACTCAAGGAACACATTGGTCACAGAGCGATAGCTGTTCTGCTTGCCGTCGAAGAGCTTCAGCACTTCACGTAGTTCATCCGCCTGTGCTTTGTCGAATTTCGCGAGATCCGCTCGATCAATCAGACCTAGCGTGTCCCGCTTGGCCTCGCTCCTGGCCACCTTTGCTGCCTGAGACGCCAGCGTTTCCGGCAGGTCCAACGGCCCGAACTCCTCCAGAATCTGTTCGCGCACGCGCACCCAAAGCTCGTCCAGAATTTCAGCCAACGGCTTGTCAGTCTCAGGTTGCCTCTCAAGCTCATTTTCCAATCCCTCTGCCCACCGGATTGCTTCGGGCGGGATTAGCCTGTATCGCTTGTAGCGCATATCCACGGGGTCAGGCTCAGAAAGAAGGCAGCCATAGCTCTCCATTTCCGCGAGAGCTTTTTTAGTCTGGCTCTCGGCTTGTCCCATTACCTCCCGCGCCTGTGCAAACGTAAATAGCTGATCAGCATAGCTTTGGTAGAGATGGCGGTATCTTTCTGCAACCCATTTCGACAATCTCTTCATTTTTTTGCCTAGTGCTAACCTCATTTTATTCGGTTACTTCCTGGTAACGATTCTCAGTCGAGAGAGTATCAATTTTTCTTCTCTTTGAGTCAACCTGCGGCTCAACTGGCGCTGATATTCAACGCGCAAATCACCCGCGCGAATTTTCTGCGCCAGTTGGGCAAACCGTTGCTGATACAGCTCTTGTAGTTCCTCTACGACTGTCTTTGCACGGAGCCTGACCAGGTCGAATTCAGGATAGGATTCGAGCAGGAGCAAACAGACATCGAGCATATCCCGCTCGCGCAAGGGCAGGAGCTTCATCAAGAACAAGTCTTCCACTCGTGCGACTGGCATTTCTGTCGTCCTCAACTTGGCAAAAAATGGCTTGAGGGTCCGCCGTGGAGACTGTTGGAGTTCCTCGTCGGTCAGAGGGTAGCGTGACAATGTGGTTTCATCGAAGACTCCATCAATCGCAATGTGAATCGTCAATTTAATGGCTTCATCACCAACCCATTTGTTAGCCGAAATCTTATTGCGCTGTCTCTGGCAGTCATAATCCAGTGACTTTAGCAAAGCAATCAGCGGATTAACGTCCCGCTTCGAAGCCGCGAAATCGGCGTCGTGCGTCATGCGTACGCTGCGGGTATAAGACGAGACGGCCCATCCGCCAATGAGCACAAGAGGTGTGCCGATCTCGCTCTGGTGCTCGTCCAGCGCCCGCAGATCTTTGAGCAGTTCTTTCTGAAGCCGTTCATCTTTCATTCGTGGATCACCCCCAGGTCAGCTAAAACCTTGCGTAGCGGCTGAGCCGGCAGCCGCCATTCGATTCCCCAGCGAGAAGCGATGGCCAGAGCATTCGAAGACATAGCTTTTGTTTCTGAAACTCGCGTTGCATCCATCAACCGCGCCTGGCGAGTCGTTTTCCCAGTTGATGAATTGGTCGCAGGCGAATGGAGTGGGAAGGGATACGGCCGCTCATCCGGCGTCACCGCGACCTTGGCAAAGAGTTCTTGAATGATGGGGACAGGAATTATTGCGGTACGGGCCTCGGCATTGGTGACTTCAAACAGACAACCGCCAGGCCGGATCAGTTTGCGCGCTGCGAGTTGATCGATGATGAGCGGCCAGTCCAACGCGCTTCGCTGAGCCACTAGCAGAGCGACAGCGTCGCAAACGGCTAGTTCATCCGATACTTCGATCAACTCGATCAACAGGTTTTCCGGCGCGAGGACTCTCAGCGCATTGGTCTCGCGCACAGACAGAGCATGAACATCGGAGCGGGGATGCAAAATCACAATTTCATCATAGTCTTCAAAAGCCCTGGAAGTGGCCCAGGTGGTCGAGACATATGTCCGCGGGTTCTTGAGATAGGCATAAACTTTGGGCGTTTCGGATTCAGGGATGGCGATCTCAAATAACTTTTCCGAGGTGTACCGCCAGTCGGAATAAAAGTAGGCGGCAGTGCGCCCGGTAAGACAATAGGGAACGTATTTTCCAAGCGCACGTAAACGTGCAGCCACTCCTATCCCGCGCCCGGTCATGATCCGGCTGATTTCATCGGCCGAAAGATTATGACGTTCGACAAGCTGTTGGGCAGAGCGACGCAGCATGATACGAGTGGCATACTGCCGGGCGATTCCTTCATTGACGAGTATGTATTTGTTGCTGTCAATCTGTGTTGCGCCTGCCGCAGGAAGACTGTTCAAGATGGAAGAGTAGATATGCTCGCCGTACAGGAAGCGGTAGAGCCTATCAGGTGAAAGCGTCAATCTCCGCAGGGCCTCCTCCACCTGCCTTTTTTCCCCAGCCACCCACAAGGCACAGCCGCGTTGCATCAACGGAAAGATTTCACAGGCCGTGAAGACTTCCTGCTCAAGCGCCTTGAAAATAGCCGTCACCAGCAACTCATCTTCGACAAATTGTGCGGGAAGCTCGATACGATGAATCTCGCGCGCAAGACTGGCCAGCAAGTTGTTCAATCCGTCCTCAGAGGTCAGACTTTCAAGCAGATTGTAAACAGACTGCCCGTAAGGAGAAGCTTGTAGCAGTTCGTCCATCCGTCCGATATAACCTTTTGCCACCGCAGAAGCGATCATGTCGGCGACTGCCACGAGGACGATTGTCTTGCAACGCCTGAGCCTGGCGGGCGATTGGGCGGGAGCATGATGACTTTCGCAAGCGTATTCCAGAAGTTCATAGGCATCACTAAGCTCCGCGTAAAATGCATCGCGATTGAAACGTGCAAGGTCTACCCCAATTTGCGCGACCATCTGCTGGAAACGGATGTCATTGAGCAGAGCATCAAAGTAAACCTGAGTGTAGGGTGTATGAACCCATCTTTGTCCATCGAATTTTTGCTCAATTTTGCCTATGTCATGCAGGAGCGCAGCTAGCTTTAACAAGTCAGGTTCTTCGACTCTATTCTCACTCAGCAGGTAAAGCATGACCTGAAGAACATCATTCGAGTGCTCGAAGATGGTAATCAGAGGCTCCGTCTTTCCTGGCAGAGTCAAATATTTTCCGAAGACATCACTCATAGTAGTACCTCACTCACCATGCAGTTTAATCCGCCCCAGCCCAAACGCACAGTTATTCCCCACCCCCACCACCTCCCCCAAAGCCAGAAACGCTCCAAACTCCCCAAACTCCCCCGCATACTCCACGCTCCCCACCATCCCGCCCCAAGGAATCCGCCGCTCCTGCCGCTGCGAATACCGCTTCCACTCCACCCATCGCAGGTCGCTCTTCACGGTTTGCGCTTCGCGCGCTCGGGCGACGACGGCGCGGTAATCCAGGTGCAGACTGCCGCCGCAATACAGGAAGCTCAAGCTCTCCAACCGCCGCAGCAACGCGCCGATCAGCACATCGAACGGCAGCGCATCGCGCAGGAACTCGCCGCCCGATTTCAATCGCAGCGGCATGAGCAGTTCGATCCGCAAACGCGATGGCTGCGAAGAGGCGATCTGCGCGTCAATGTCCGATTGCAATCGTGGATTGGCGGCGAGCAGGCGCTCGGCGGTGAGCGTCTCTATGTCGTTGCGCACCAGCTCGTCTGCCGACGAATAGATCAATCGAGTTGCGACGGTTGCATCGAGCGATGGACAGCTTTCGACCTTCTCCAGGCGGAAGCGCCCGCGCCCCTGCCCGAGTCCGATCTGGCCAAGCTCGCGCCAGGTGAGGATGAAATACGGCGCGTAGCTCGCGGCCATTCCGATGAGCGCCAAGTGAAAGGAGAACTCCTCGCCGGGGTTGATGACCGAGCGATGGGCGGTTGGAGGCCCGATTGGAGGCCCGATTGGAGGATGAATGACGAATGGGCGCGGCAATCCGCCTTCGTTGGTTGGGCTGTAGCCGGCCACGTCGGGGTGCGCTTCGAAGATGCGGGCGTAGGCGCAGACGCTCGCCAGCAGGCAGCTTTGCGCATCCGTGCAATGCGGCGCGCAGCAGATGCGGCGGAACATCGCGCCGAAAGCGCCGCGAAACGTCGAGCCGGAGAATACGGGCAGCGTCACGGCCTCTTCGGCGCGCAGGGTGAATTTCAGGAGCGCCAGTTCGAGTCGCGTCAGAGATTGAAGTCCGGTTGGTGGAATCGTTTCGATCATAGCTGCCTCTCTTCGGGTTCGGGCGGCTGATCGGAGCCGGCTGACGGCGGCGTTATGCCATAGTTGCGCAGCATTTGTAAAAGCTCCTGTTCGATCATCTCGCGCAAGACTTCGGGGCTTCGCACTTTGGCGTGCGCGCCGTATTGCATGACGAAGCGTTTGACGGCCTCCAATCCAGCCAGCTTCATTCGCAGCAGCAATCCGCCGCCGGGTAAATCTTCGCGCTCTTCGCCGTCGTGCCATTCCTTGCGTTCGCGGATCCAGCGCGCCTGGTAAGCGTCGAATTCGATCTCGACCAGATGCTCTTCGCCGCCGCGAAACATCTCGAAGCCGGACTTGAGATAAGCCTCGCGGTCGAATCGCGGCTTGGGGAAATGATCTTCGGTGACGCGGAACGAGCGGATGCGGCCCAGATGAAAATCGCGCTCGCTCTTGCGCCAGTGGTCGTAGGCGACGACGTACCATTCGCCGCGATGGTTATGCAGGAGGTAAGGATCAATACTCCGCTCGGTCTCTTCGTCGCGGCTTTGCGAATAGTAGCGGATTTCGACCGTCAGCCGTTCCGAAGCCGCGCGATTGATAGCGTCGAAGACTTCAGGGGCGACTTCGCTGGTCGGGCCGATCTCGAACGAGTAATGTTGGTCGAAAGAGGAGAAATCTACGGAGACCTGTTCCGGCAGATAATCCACGATCTTTTGGAAAGCCGTGCGCAGATGCTGCTCGAACGGGGCGCCGCGATATTGATGCATCAACCGTTCGGCCAGGAAGATGGCCACCAACTCGCCTTCGGTCATCTGCATCGCCGGCAGCGCGAAAGACTTGTTCGTGTAGATGTAACGCCGCTGCCGGGCGTCGTATTCGATCGGCGCTCGATGCTGGTCGCGCAACAAGGCGATGTCGCGCGCCACCGTCCGCGCGCTCAATTTGCCAAATTCATCGCCCAATTCATTCGCGGCCTGCCCGGCGCTGAGGCAGCGGCCCTCGCGGATCATCCGGTCCAGGCTCAGCAGGCGCACGGTGGTTCTGCCGTGTGAACGTTGCTCTTTGCTCATGGCGGACATTCTAGTCCCTCGGGTATGACGAGCAATGTCATAGCCGAAATTTTCTCGAGATTTTTCGGACGCGTTCACGCAGGGCCGGGAAAGCGATGGAGAGAGAGATTACTGCGACAAGGCAAAAACGCCTTTCTCTAGACATTCATCGAGATCGCTCCTGATGTCCTTACTCGACCGTGACGCTCTTGGCCAGATTGCGCGGCTGGTCAACGTCGCAGCCGCGACGCACCGCGACGTGGTACGCCAGCAGTTGCAGCGGAACCACCGACAGCACGGGCGAAAGCAATTCGCTCGACGGCGGGACTTCGATGGTGTAGCTCGCCGATTCGCGCGTGTCTTTGTCGCCCTCGGTGAGGACCGCCACGACGATGCCGTCGCGCGCTTTGACCTCCTGAATGTTCGAGATCGTCTTCTCGTAACGCAGCCGCGATTTCTCGTCGTCGGGATCGAGCGTGTTGATCACGACTACTGGCAGGCGCGAATCAATCAGCGCGTTCGGCCCGTGCTTCATCTCGCCCGCCGCGTAGCCTTCGGCGTGGATGTAGGAAATCTCCTTGAGCTTCAGCGCGCCTTCGAGCGCAATCGGGAAGTTGATGCCGCGACCGAGGTAGAGGAAATCGGTCGAGAGCACGAATTTCTTCGACAACTCTTCGTAATCAATCTCGGGATTGTTGAGCAGCTTCTCGATCTTCACCGGCAACTCGGACAGGTGCTGGGCGTGCCATTTCAATTTGTCTTCACTGAGCGTGCCGCGCTCCTGCGCCAGGTAGAGCGCGAAGATGTAGGCGGCGACCATCTGCGAGGTGAAGGCTTTGGTCGAAGCCACGCCGATTTCGGGGCCGGCGTGCGTGTAGACGGTGCAATCGGCCTC
>Ga0247727_10018444_pt1 | contig 10969 bp, 10 predicted proteins | sample WisWelCaveWW1625_FD_202498 | JGI IMG/M metagenome (GOLD analysis project Ga0247727, IMG submission 202498) | Biofilm microbial communities from Wishing Well Cave, Virginia, United States - WW16-25 | ecosystem: Environmental > Aquatic > Deep subsurface > Groundwater > Cave microbial mat | place...
GATTGACCACGGTGAACAAACATCCGCCGACCGGGCGGGCCGCAATCGTCTCGTGGAATGCCATCCATACATTCAAGGCGGGAAACGCGGAACCTTGTAACATAAACCGGGGCCTGGCCCCGAGGAGGAGTCAGACCCACCATGGCAAAGCGCGCAAAGAAGACCGCTAAGAAAGCCAAGAAAGGCAAGCGATGACGGTCCGGTGACGGACCCGTTGTGGAGCCTTTTCATTTCTTTTTTCTTTTCTGTTTTCCAGGAGGCGGCGGCATTGCAAGGCGCTCGCGGACCACCTCGCTGACAACCTTCCCGTCGGCCTGGCCCCGCACGCGCTCCATGACGCGCCCCATGATCGCCTTCTCCGCGGCGTTCCCGCGTTCCCGGATCAGGGCCTCCGATGCGAGGACGACTTCGTCGACGATGCCTCGCAACTCCTCACGACTGATGCCGCGAACTCCGAGTCCGGCGGCTGCCTCGGACGCCCGGACCCTCCGACGTGCCATGTCCCGAACGACGTCGGGAATCGCTTCCTTCGCGAAGCGCCCCGCTCGAAGGAGGGAGAACAGTTCCCTCCAGTGCTCCTCCGGAATCCCGTCCACATCGAGTCCTTCCCTGCGGATCTCGGTTGCCGTGTACGTCAGGGCCGTCGCCGCGGCCCGCCCTTCGCCGAACTCCTTCGCGATGAGTTCGAAGACATCCGCGTAACCGTCCTCGAAGAGCTGGCGCGCCTGCTGCTCGTGAATCCCGTGCTCCGCGGCGAGCCTCGGAATCGCGACCTCGGGTCGCTCCGGCAGATGATCCACGAGGCCCTTGATCCGGGAATCCGCGACGCGGACCGGAGGCACGTCGGTCTCGGGATACATTCTCGCGCGGCCCGGGAGGGGTCGGGCGTACGCCGTGGTCCCGTCGGGACGCGGCTCACGGGTCTCGGGAGGGACTCCGAGGACGGCCGCGTCCGCGCGGCGCCTCATGAGTTCGATCGCATCCTTCGCCTTCCTCTCCTCGGCGGCGACGAGGACGAACGCGTCGCCATCCAAGAGCTTCAGGGTCCGCCGGACGGCCTCGATCTCCTCGGGACGGATCCCGTATGCGGGGAGTTCATCGGAGTGGAAGATGCCCGCCACGCCTGCCACTCGGGCGTGGGCCGCGAGTTCGGGTCCCACTTTCCCACGGAGGAGTCCGGCGAACCCGGGCAGCCGCCACCCAAAGACCTTTCCTCCCTTTTTCACGGCCCCGGCGACGACCTTCGACTCCGTCGACCGAAAAGCGCCCGTCAGATCGACGATCTCCGCGGGGACCGAGGTCACCTTGCGCCGTCGGAGCTCGTCCGCTACCTCGATCAGCGCCACCTGCCGAGCGACCTCCTTCTCCACGAAGGTGGAGATGAGCCGGAGTTCCTGGACGCCCTTGACTTCAACGCGCGCGCCTCCGCGGATCGAGACGTTGAGGTCCTCCCGAATCGTCCCGATCCCGCGGATCACCTTGCGCGTCGCGCGCAGGAGGGAGCCAATCGCGAGGGCCACTTCCCGGGCCTCCTCGGGGGTCTCGATGTCCGGCGTCGTCGCGACCTCCACGAGAGGGATGCCGAGCCGATCAAGGCGGTACACGACTTCCCCCTCGGATTCCGAGACCTTCCGTGCGGCGTCCTCTTCCAGGAGGATCGTCGGGACGCCGATCTCCTTGCCGCCCACCAGGAGACGGCCCGCCATGGCCACCAGGGCCGACCGCTGGAACCCGGACGTGTTCGACCCGTCGATTACGATCTTTCGCATGAAGTGGACCTCGCGGACCGGAGACGCGCCGAGGAGGAGGGCGATTTCCAGGGCGATGTCGAGGGCCTCCGCGTTCGGGCGATGCGGCGGTTCCTCGTCCGCCTCGACGAGGCACGTGTTGTCCGTCGCCTCATACACGAACGTCAGGCTGCGCCTCGACTCCTCGATCGCCGCCGCGTCGATTTCTCCGAGTTCGCTCTGCGTCGGCCGAAGACGACGCCGGAAGCGTCGTTCCCCCGAAGGCTCGACGAGGCGCGAGGCATCCTTGCAGAAGAGCTTGTGCGTCGCGAGCTGCTGGTGGATTTCGAGGCCCACCCTGAGTCCGAGGGCCCGATAGTCCATCGGGTTCCGTAGGCTGGGCGGACCGAATAAGACTTTCCCGCTCTCACATCGCCTCTTTGCCGGTCGACCCTTCTGCGGGAGGGATCCTCGAAGCTTTCACCCTGTCGAGCTCTTGTTCGAGTTCCTCGATCCGGGTAGCGGCGGTCTTGAGTTCCGTCCAGAGGATGTGGTACCTCCGCGCGGCCCGGTACTCTCGCAGCGGCTCGGGGTCCGAGGGGACGGGCTCGCCGTCCGTGGACAGGATGTGCTTCACATAGAACTCGCGGTCGAGCTCGGGCAGCGCCGCAATGCGCGCGAGCAAGTATCCCGGATAGTCGGGCTTGAGCGAGGATGCCGCGCGCAAGGCCATCATCACCGCGTACTCGCCGCAGCAGTTCGAATCCCTCTGAGGGACGTGACCATCGCCGTGGGTCTTGCGGTGCATCTCCGCGAACATGTCCCAGATGCGCTCGTACGGCTCTTGCCCCGCCATGGAGCACCCCGGTGACCAAGGCCGCCACGGCCTATCTATCTATGCGTCGGATCCGTCACCGGGCCTTCTCGTCGTAGGGGGACTTGAGGGTCCCTTCCTCCCGCTTCCGCCGGTGCTCTTTCTCGTTCTTGAGCCAGGCGAGGAGCCGGGACGCCGCGCCGAAAGGACGGAACTCGAAGGTCACCTTCCCATGTTCCTCGCTCGCGGTCGGAACGAGGACGCGCCCCCGCTTGTGGATCACATCGACGGCCTCCTCGTTCCGAATCTCATGGTAGTGTTTCCCCTTCCTCCCCTCGGGAAGGTCGATCCACCCGTCGTCGAGGAGGAGGAGGCGTCGCCGGGTCTGCCAGACCCAGCCCGTTCGAGTTCCGACGACTTCGCGCTTCGCGAGGAAGACGCCACGATGGATCTCGTACTGGAGCGATCGGAATCCGATGATCTGGTCGCCGCCGGAGAGGACGGGCTCGTTCGCATCCGTCAGGACGACCCCCACGGCCCCAACCTGATCGATCTTCATGGGCGGTCTCTCACAACGGCAACGCGGGATTAAGCTTCACGTGGGTCCGCCCGCCGGTTCCGCGAACGCGTCGAGCCCGATTCTCGGGTTTAGCTCACCGACCACGTTCGTCGCCATGGAGCGCGCGACTTCTTTGAGGTCGCGGGTGTGCCCGAGAACCCACATGAGCTTCACGAGGGCCGTCTCGGGGAGCATGTCCTCGCCGCTGATCACGCCCGCCTTGATCAGGTCCCGTCCTGTGTCGTACACGTTCATGTTCACCCGGCCCTGGAGGGTCTGGGTCGTCATGACCACCGCCACGCCGTCCCGAATGGCGCGGCCGAGGACGGGCGCGAGATCCCGCGCGACGTGCCCTAGACCTGTCCCCGCGATCACGAGGCCGTGGAGATCTCGGAGGATCGCCTCGAGCTCCGAGGGCCTCTGCCCCGGATAGAAATGGACGAGGCCGACCTCAGGGTCCAGCCGGTCGTCGACGGCCACGGGCCCTCGCGCCCGGGGAAGCACCGCCTGCGTGAACTCGACCCGGCCGTCCGGACGGACCCTTCCGAGGGGTGTGAGGTTCATCGATCGGAATGCGTCGCGCCGGGACGCGTGCATCTTGCGGACCTTCGTGCCGCGGTGGATCGCCGCATCCGCGTCGGAGGTGTCGCCGTGCATCACGAGGACGACCTCGCCGAGGTCCGCGGTCGCGGCGCGGGTCGCGGCGAGGAGGTTCGAGGCCGCATCCGAGGACGGGCGGTCGCTCGATCGTTGCGCCCCGACGACCACGACGGGTCCCGTGAGGTCGCGGAGCATGAACGAAAGGGCGGCGGTCGTGTAGTGCAGGGTGTCCGTGCCATGGGGGATGAGGACGCCTGCGGCGCCCGCATTGAGTTCCTGGGCGGTCTCCCGGGCGAGACGGGTCCAGTGTTCCGGCGTCAGGTTCTCGCTGTACACACTGTAGATGACCCGGGCCCGAACGTTGCACACGTCGAGGAGTTCGGGCACGCTGAACACGAGTTCCTCCGCGGTAACCGCCGGATGGACCGCGCCCGTGCGGTAGTCCACGTACGAGGCGATCGTCCCACCCGTTCCCAGGACGGCGACCGTGGGCTTTCCCGCGGAAGGCGTCGGGAGCCGCCGCTCCGCCTTCGCGGTCGCAGGCTTCTTCGTGACGTGTACGGACTCGACGTCCCCGACGACGATGCCGATGTTGTAGCCGTTGTCGAGCTTGATTGTCAGGACGTCCTCGCCGCTGAAGCCGTGGTGGGGCATCACGACGCCGGCGTACGTACCCCCTCTCGCGGCGACGACGACAGAATCCCCCTCGTCCGCCCGGAACTTCTCGAGGAGGGCCCGCACCCGCGGCGGATACTCCATGTTCCTCCGAACGGGCTGGGTCGATAAGGGCTTTGCGGGGGCCGATACGCAACCGAGAAAAAGGCGAAGCGGAGATGCCTTGACCTTGGCTCGGACGGCCCGCGAGGTCCTCAACGAAGTACGATGGCGCACGCCGGATCGATTTCCCGAGACGATCCTGCGGTACCGGGATCGGACCGCGTCCGACGGGTTTCGACTCATCCGCGGGTTCGAGATCGTCGACCTCGAGCGGCGGTACTTCCGGACTGCCCGAGCGCGGCTCCCCTACTACAAAATCGACCGGATCGAATGGAGAGGCGAGATCCTCTTCGAACGGTCCGCATAGCGTACCCGACGGTCACCGGTCCGGCGCGCGCGGTTCCCCCGTTCTGGGCCCTTCGGGGATCCAGCGCCGGATCGCCGCCTTCACGCCGGACGGGAGGACTCGCCCCATGACCGCTTCGACTCGGCGGCGGAGGTGAAGGGCGACGATCCGGATGCGGGTCACGTCGCGTACCCTCCTTTTCGCGACCATGGAATACAGTCGATACGCCTTCAGGTCCACCTCCTCGAATTCCCGGGGCTTCCGTGCCCTCACAAAGACTCCGGGGGCGAGCGGATCGGGTTCGAGGACGTCCACCGTCAAGTCCGCGAGGATCGCACGCAGGTCTTCAGGTTCGTACCTCCAGTAGTCTCCGGGCGAACCGTGGTACGGAAAGCCATAGGACCGGGTCGTGATCAGGAGGATTCCGTCCGCCGTGAGGAGGCGCTTGAAGTTGCTGATCACCTTCCGCCAGTCTCTCACGTGCTCGAGGAGCTCGGTCGACACGAGGAGGTCGAACCGTTCCACCCCGAGCCGTTCGACGAGGTCCTCCGCGGGGCATATCTCGTCGACGCCGGGGCCGCTCCGGATGTCGACCCCGAGATAGGTCCTTGGACCCATGGCCTCCAGGAAGGGCCGCAGGGAGCCGTTCGAGTCGAGCGAGCCGACTTCGAGGACCGCCCGCCCACGTACGTCGTCGTCCCGGAGATGTCTCCTCCCGAAATCGATGCAGGCTTCGTTGCACACGGCCCGGACCGAGAGGCGAACGACCCCGGCGGGGTAAATCTTCCGCCGTCGGGTTTCGAGGCTCGCGGAAAACTACATTCGCACCGCACGCTTCCTTGAGCGTCACAGGTTAGTCGATGCCACGTCGTACCCTCGTAACGAACGCGCTCGTCCGCACGGTCGATTCCGAGCGACCCGAGGCCGAGGCGTTCCTCGTAGAGGACGGCCATATCACATCCGTCGGTTCCGCGAGCGCGCTGGCCCGCGCCGCGGTTGGGGCGAAGGTGATCGACTGCCAAGGCCGGACCGTGGTTCCCGGCTTCATCGACTGCCATGCGCACATGGTCGCCGTGGGGCTCGCTGCCGTGTCCCTCGACCTCCTGGGAATCCCGACAATTCAGGGGATGCTCGAGGCGATCCGCGGGAAGGCCCGGACGACGTCGCTCGACTCCTGGGTCGTTGCGGTCGGCTTTGACGACACGATGGTCCGCGATCGACGGTATCCGACGGCGGCCGAACTCGACGAGGTCGCATCGGACCGTCCCGTGATCGTCCAACGGATCGACGGCCATTCGTGCGTCCTGAACTCGAAAGGACTCCGGGCCTTGGGTATCGACCCGACGTGGCCGGGGGTCGACCGCCCGGACGGTCCGGTCACGGGCGTGCTCCGGGGCGAGGCGAACTCGCGGGCATGGAAGGCCTTCGATGCGGGGATCCCGAAGGAGGAACGGGAGACCGCCTTCGAGAGAGCCTGCGCGATCGCGCTCGGCGCGGGCCTGACGGGCGTCCACACGATCGAGTCGCCGGGAACGGATGCACACATCGCCCTCGCAAGCCGTCGGGTGACTCCCCTGAACGTGCGGCTGTACGTGATCGCGGACGCCCTCGACTCGATTCCGGTCGGCGCGGAGGGGATCAAGCTGTTCGCGGACGGTTCGATGGATTCCCACACCGCACTCCTGTTCGAGCCCTACTCGGACCGCCCCGAAACCTTCGGGACCTTCTATCAGGAGCCCAGCCGGATCCGGGCCCTCTCCCACGCGGCGGAGACCCGCGGTCTGCAGGTGATCACGCATGCGATCGGCGACCGCGCGATTGGCGAGACGCTCCGCGCGTACGAGGGCCTCTCCGCGGGGGCACGGCATCGGATCGAGCACTTCGAACTGCCCCTCGACGAGCACCTGGATCGGTGTCGGGACCAAGGCGTGGTGGTCTCCACGCAGCCCGCGTTCGTCCATCTGTGGGACTACGAGGGATTCTACGTCGCCCGGGCGGGACTCGACCGCGCGCGGCGCATCCATCCCTACCGGAGCTTCCTCGACCGAGGTCTCCTCGTTTGCGGGGGCTCGGATGCGCCCGTGACCCCACTCGATCCCATCCTCGGGATCCACGCCGCGGTCAATCATCCGATCGAGGCCCAGCGCGTGGCTCCGGGAGAGGCCCTCCGGATGTTCACGATCGACGCGGCCCGCGGCGGCCACGAGGAGGGTATCCGCGGATCGCTGTCCCCGGGCAAACTGGCGGACTTTGTCGTGCTCAGCCAGGATCCCCTGACGGTCCCGGCGGACCGGATCAAGGACGTCCGGCCCTTGGCGACGTACGTCCGAGGCGCGAGGGTCGCCGGTCCGTGATGGAATCGCCGATGCGATGAGATGGGAAATCCACAAATAGGGCGGCCCCGTTCCGCGAGGAAGGCATGACATACGGGCACCAGGGTCCTGTCATACGTTGATGCGGCCCACGTTCCGCTCCCATCCAGCCTCGAAGCCCAACCCCCATGCGCCCGTGGCGTAGTTTGGTTATCGCACCGGACTTATAATCCGGCAACGCACCCTCCTGATACGGGGGAGAACCTCGGTTCGAATCCGGGCGGGCGCATCCCTTCGAGGTCGGGTCCGAGGGACGTGGGCCTGTCTCGAGGGACGGTCTGCGCGGACTCATCCCGATGGTCCGGCAGTCAGAACACGTGCTGAATCGGACAAGACAGTGAGATCGCGGTGCTCTCCCTCAGCGACCGCGATGATCCGCACGGAACCCCTATCCCGATTCCGACCCGGCGAGCCCATGGAGGCCGGGAAGGTGAAACCCGTCCTCATCTCGGAGTCCGGGACGACCGAGATAGTTCCGTCTTCCCGACGAAGTCGAACTGGTACTTCCTGACCGCTGCGCAAGAGAAAGGCGTGCGGAAGATCTCGGGCGGATCTCGCGCGGTCGACCTCTTCGGACGAATCGATACGCTTCGCTCGGCCGTCGAAAAATGGGGAGCTGCCGTTGGCCTAGTGGCGCTGGGACCACGGCAGGTACGGTGTGGCCGCTGCGAGGATCGCGCCGAGGAGCCCGATGAGCCCGCCGATCGTGCCGACCTGTCCGCCGAAGACGATGAGCACGAAGCTCACGACTCCGGCGACGATCGCGCCGTTCATCAGGTTCTTCCGCGTGATGCTCGCGGAGACCCAGAGGGCCGCGCCGAGGACGACGTTCAGGACGACGGCCATCGTCGCCGCGGACAGCTCGCTGTTCGCGATCCCCTGGGACCACTGGATGCCGAAGAGGACGAGGGACAGGAGTACGGACACGGCGGAGCCCAGCAGGAGAAGCAGCTCGTGTGGCTGCTTCGCCGCGAGGTTCGCCGTGGTCATCCTGGCACCCGCCTCAAAGCTCTGTGTCATGGCGGGGGGGCCGACTGCGGTGCTGGAAAATAGCAGCTCTATCGTAACTGTGCGATGCTGAGAATCAGAATACCGAGGAAGCGGCCCGTGGGGTATCCTTTTCGGTCTCCGTGCCCTCTCGGTCTTGGTGGCCCCCATGGCGACGTTCCCCGACGACGTCCTCACGCGCACGAAGAAAGGGGAGTCAGAGGTCCGCTCCCTCATCGACCGCGGCCGCTACGTCCGGTACAAGTACCTCAATCCGGAAACGGGAGAGCCGATGGAGGCCGGCAAGGTGAAGCTCGTCCTGATCTCGGACTCCGGTCGGACGGAGGAGTACTTCGTCATCCCGACGAAGTCGAAGCGGGACCTTCTCATCGCCGCGCCGGAGAAAGGGGAACGCAAGATCTGGGACGGAACGCGCGCGGTCGACCTCTAGGCAATCAAGCTTTATCCCGATCGAGCTCATCCGTCGGCGCGCATGGACTCCCTGCGCCGGACCGTCGCGGTGCTCTCGGGGACCGTGTTCCTCGTGATGGTCGGCATCTCGATCATCGTGCCCGCAATCCCGCAGTACGGGTACGCCCTGAGCCAGTCCGCGTTCCTCGCGGGCCTCCTCGTCGGCGCGCTCCCCGTGGCGAGGGTGATCCTCGACCTGCCCTCAGGGGCCTTCGGCGACCGGTTCGGGAATCGGCGGATGATGCAGGTCGGGCTGGCGATCATCGCATCGTCTTCGATCGTCCCGCTCCTCGTGTTCGAGTACTGGGTCCTCCTGGCCGTGCGGCTCGCCGAGGGAGTCGGCTCGGCGTTCTATGTGACGTCTTCCCTCGCGGCCCTCGCGAAGCGCGTCCCGCCCGAGCGCCGAGGTCGGTACATGGGAATCTACGTGAACGGCCTCCTGACGGGGCAGATTCTGGGTCCCGTGATCGGCGGGTTCGTCGTCCTCCGCTTCGGGCCCTCGATTCCCGCGGCGCCCTTCGGAGTCTACGCCCTGTTCGCCTTCGTGGGCGCGATCCTGGTCACCTTCGGTATGGAGCCGTCCCGGGCGGGGGACGGGACCGCCCGCGTGAATGCGGCCGCGGTCGGGAAACTGCTTCGGGACCGCTCGTACGGTCTGGTGACGATTGGGACGATGGGCACGTTCTTCGTCCGATCGGGCCTCATCTCGACGGTCCTTCCGCTCTTCATCCACCTGAACTGGGGAATCGATCCGACCCTCTCGATCACGTTCACGGGCGTCCTCGTCACCACGAACGCCTTTGCGACCCTGATTACGATGTATCCTAGCGGCTGGCTCGCCGACCGTATCGGACGGAAGATCCCTTTCGTGGCGTCCCTCCTGCTCACCGCCGCGATCGCGCCGTTCCTTTTCCTTGCTGTGGATCTTGCGACCGCGGCCCCGATCATCTTCCTGTTCGGCCTGGCCCTGGGTCTCCACGGACCTCTCGCCGCGTGGACGACGGACCTCACGCCCCCGGAGATTATGGGTACCTCGATGGGTCTCTACCGGACCCTCACGGACCTCGGCTTCCTTCTCGGACCTCTGATCCTCGCCGCGGTTGTCCAGATCACGATGGTTGATGGTCGTGTGACGATCGCACCGTTCCTCATCGCGTCGGCCTGGGTCGCCGCCTCCGGAATTCTCATGTCGTTCGCGCGGGATCCCGTGGGGGAGGCGAGGAAGAAGCCGATCCCGGTGAACAAGCCGGACGGCTCGGTTTAGCGGTCGATCAGCTCGTACACGACTCTGTCCGTCTCCCGGCCTTTGGAGCGCTTCTCGAGGATCCGGATCCGACCGATCTCGGAAGTGTTCCGGAGATGGGTCCCGCCGCACGGGCAGTAGTCCGACGTGCCAACCTGGATGACCCTCAGTTGCTTGATCGAGGCGGGGATGAGTTCGAGGAGGGAGCGGTCCGCGATCTTGCTGTCGACGACGATCCGGTCCTCCTCGAAGATGCGGATGTCCTCGGCCGCCTCGATGGCGCGGTTGCACTCCTCCTCGATCCGCTTGAGGTCCTCCGCCGAGAAGTCCGCGGGCTGAAAGTCCACGCGGCTGTGGTCCAGGTGGATCTGGTTGCCGACCGTCCGCGCGCCGAAGACCTTGAACACGAGTCCGGACATCAGGTGCTGGGACGTGTGCATCCGCATGTGCTTGTACCGTCGGTCCCAGTCGATCGTGCCGCGGACGTTGTCCGAAGCGGGGATGCGGTCGACGACGTGTTTGATGACGCCCTTCTCCTTGAAGACCCGAAGGACGTTCGCCTCGCCCCCGGACCACCGGAGGACGCCCGTATCGTACGGCTGGCCACCGCCCTCCGCGTAGAACGCGGTCTCGTCGAGAACGACGAAATCGGGTCCGCGGTCCACGACGTGTGCAGGGAACTCCCGGATGTAGCATGGGTCGGGTTCCTGGTTTCGCCGCTCCTCCATGTACAGGACTCGAGTCGTCATCGACCGCGGGAGACCTGGGAAGGTCATAAATGGTCCGGCGGGCACCGCGGATGCCTGCCTGTCCATCTCGCATCACGGAACCGCCACGGAAGGCTCAAAACCCGGACGGGTATCTCTGGAGCGTGGCCATCGTCGTCGAACCGCCCTCGGCTCGGACCCGCCCCCTTGAGCCGTTTCGAGCGGCCGGATCTCCGCGTGAAGTCGGCGAGCAGCTCGGCAGCCGTTTCACGAAGGAGGCGCACCGGGCGGTCGAAGTCGCGAAGACGGAACTGGCGTGGGAAAAGGGAGCCAGTCTCGAGGCGGCGAAGCGTTACGGCCGAAAAATCCTCCCCCGGGTGGTGGCCTGGTTCCCCGACTTCATCGAAGAGATCCGCGGGTACGCCA
>Ga0247727_10018445_pt1 | contig 10968 bp, 13 predicted proteins | sample WisWelCaveWW1625_FD_202498 | JGI IMG/M metagenome (GOLD analysis project Ga0247727, IMG submission 202498) | Biofilm microbial communities from Wishing Well Cave, Virginia, United States - WW16-25 | ecosystem: Environmental > Aquatic > Deep subsurface > Groundwater > Cave microbial mat | place...
GTTTTCCAGATACCTATCAATTTTACGGTTCAAGAGGTGATAGAAATTTACAAATAGGAAATGCTGTTCCAACATTTTTATCTAATGCAGTAGCGAAAGCAATTTTGGAAAATTTCAAAACTGATAAGATTCTCGTTACAACAAGTTTTGAAATTCATAAAAAAGATTTTGAAAAATCACAAGGAAAAAGTTTAGTATTTTTGAAATAGCCCGCCCAATTTCACCAAAACAAAAAGCCAAAGCTCGCGTGGATTCCTCCCCAGACCCCTCCTTCGCGCGGGCGAAATCCAAAATCCCCGCCGAAAAAATTAACCGAGGTTTTGCGAATCCTTTCCCTAGAAAATAGTTTCGCAAAATCGAGTCTATTTTGTATTTAGATACCACACTTTTCCTTTGAAAAAGCTTTGTGCTTCGCACAGATGCGCTTTAGCGCTTGATATGCCTCATTTTTCGCTTAGCTTATTTTGGAAAAAATGATAGCGCGATTTTGGCTCCCGCAAAATCGCTCCGCATTTCTAATTTCGCTGATGTTTCTTCGGGTGTCTTTATACAACTCCGCTCGAACTTACTTCCAGCGGAATATGAACTAATTGCCGCCCGCAGGGCGGCAATCCCACCCAGTGGCTCCGCGCTCGCTTCGCTCGCTCCCAAAGCCCGCAACAGTCACCTCCTTAATGGAAAAGAAAAATCGTGCGCGGTCCCGATAAAAAACGATGTTATTGTTGCGAGCCTTGACTTCCCGCCTTTGGTGGAGCGGAGCCGCTTCCCACCCCATTCCGCCTACGACGGAAGGCAGTCGGGCAAAAATTTCCTCCCCATTGAACCCCCTTCCTTTTTGCCCGATTGCCGGAGGAGAGGATGGGCGGAAAAATTTATACTTTGCACAAAAATATGCTATACTACAAACAAGGTCGAGAAAATTCCTTAATCAATGCATTAAAAACTATGCGAAGCATTCGAGAAAAAATTAAACCAACCCTTAATAAAGTTCTTAGTTTTTTATTGTTCATCGGCGTTGCATTCTCGGTAATTACAATCGTCAGCGCGGTTGCGCCAAACCCGGGGCACAATTTTACAGAAGTTAGCGGCAGCGTTGCACAAGGAGACATCTTATATGGTTCGGCCGCTGATACGCTTTCAGCTCTGGCAAAAAACATAACAGCCACAAGATATCTCTCTAATACCGGTGCAAGCAACAATCCGGCTTGGGTGCAGATTGATTTAACAAACGGGGTGACTGGAGCTCTGCCAGTTGGAAACGGAGGCACAGGGGCAACAACACTCACGGCCAATAATGTAATTCTCGGCAATGGAACAGCCGCACCTTTGTTTGTGGCGCCGGGGACTTCAGGCAATACACTCACTTCCAACGGCACGACTTGGACGAGCGTGGCACCAGCGGTTAGAAGCGTTTACAACCAAAGCGTTGCGCAACAGGGAGCGGGGTTTGCCAGCGACACCTATTTGACTAACTCAAATACTCTTATCCCAGCCACAGGGTTAAGAGTTGGGACAAGATACCACATGATCATGAATGTGAATAAAACTGCGGCCGGCACGGCTACTCCTATTGTTAATGTGCGTTTTGGGACGGCCGGAACAACTGCTGATACTGCGCGTTGCACCCTCACTCATACGGCACAAACGTCGGCAACGGACTCTGGTACTTTTGAGGTTTGGGTGACATTCAGAACAATTGGTTCCGGCACATCGGCGGTTATACAGTGCGTATCGCAACGTCGACACGGAGCTTCTGTGACCGGTTTCGGCAATCTGGTGTCGGAAGCGCTGACAGCAACTTCCGCTGGATTTGATAGTACGGTCGCCAATAGCATAATCGGTGTAAGCATAAATGGCGGAACGTCGGCGTCTTGGACAGTTCAGTTGGTTCAAGCGGAGTTAACGAATTTGCCGTAATTATGAAAAAGTTTTTTGCAACATTTTTATTTTCTCTGGTTTTGGTATCCCTTGGCGTGCATTTTGTGTTAGCAAACGACTGGATATTTACGGATGATTTTGAATTATACAATTCCGGCGGCCTTAACGAACAAGGCGGCTGGGCAGTAACAAATTATTATGGAAATCCCAGCAACAGCGTCAATGTTTTTGCGGTGAATCCCATCGAAGGAACAAAAGGTATAGAAATAATCAATAATGACTCTCTCATCGTAACCCATGATATAACGCCGATAAATTCGGGGATTTTTCAATTCCGAATGCGGCATAACAAATCAGGAGTGTTCTATCTTTATGCTCTGACATCAGATAATGGAGGGCAATTATTGTTCAGCATTCAATTCACTAAATCACGCGGCATTCTCTTGGAAGAAGGCGACGAGCAAATCACCCTGTTTCCAGATTACAGTGCCAACCAATGGTATCTTTTCACGATTGATTTTGACAATAGCAGGGGAGGAAGAGGAACTTTCAAAATCAAAATTGATGACGGAAATTACAGCGAATACGAATACTTTAATTCAGCGAGCGCCGTATTTGATTTTGCACAAATTGTGTTTGGTTCGGACAGCAATGGAACAGCGGTTTCCGCGTTTGACGATATTAAAACACCGACTCCGTCGCCAACCACCCTTAATATTAACTAAAATCAATATGAAAAATCTTATTGCAAATGTTTTACTACTCGCTTTTTTACGCTTATCACTGCGCCCTTTACAGCACATGCTATTTCTTCCTTTACTATTCAGGTAGAGAGGAGGGCGCAATGTAGACCAGGCAAGGACAACAATAAAGTCAGTACATGATGGTCAGCAAATTACCATTCCCGAAGTATTAGTTTCAGATACCAAGTTTCTATTTACTGCGGTGCCTGGCAGTTTGGTTATCTATAATAATGCAACGAATTCTTTGTTTCTTATAGCAACGGGAGTTGGTGATAGCGTAGTGGAAATATCAGCTGACAATTTTAAAATTTTTGGCTCTGGCGATTTTGTTGCTATAAGCATCGCAGAGTCAAACGGCTGCACTACACTTACTCTTGCGGAATGTCGCGCTCAATCGGATTTTATCGCTGAGCAATCATTCTCAATTAAGTTTCCATAAAAACATGGTTAGTTTAACCGCCAAGAACAATGTATATCAAAATACGCTACATAATATTTTCGCTAATCACGATTTTTATCGGACTTGCGAGCGGACAAATTGTTAGTGCTGGCACGCTTTCCTGTTCTGTTACTACCGCCGCCGCGTGCACCGGCACGGTGATTTGGCGAATGTCGGGTGCAACTAACGCGCATGCGGAACTGCCGAGTCAAGCGACCGCCGCTTATGCCAGCAATGTTGTTTGTTGCAGTGGAGTGACTGGTCTTGGCAATGCCTGCACCGGCACTTTTGCGACTGCTCTGAAATTGTCCGGCGTAACGAACGCGCATACAGAACAAAACAGCCAGGCGAATTACGCCAATAATGCTTGCATTTCAGTGCCAAGCGGCGGCAGTGTTTCAGTCGGATATCAGTCAACAAACTGCACTGGTTTTGACACTACACTTGGCTCAATGTCCGGTACTACCAACGCGCCCGTGGGAGACGGCACCGCTTACACCACAAAAATATGTGCTACTGCCGCCGGTGCGGTAGCAGAAACTCTCACCTTCAGTTTAGGCGCGAACTCTCTTAATCTCGGAACTTTATCAACAAGCGCTGTGAGCACTGGTTCGCACACACTTACGGTCGGGACTAATGCGGCTAATGGGGTAATGGTAACTTATTCCGGCTCAACTTTAACTTCCGGCGCAAATACCATTACCGCTATGTCAACAGCCGCGGCAAGCTCTGTTGGAACAGAACAGTTCGGCATCAACGCGAAAGATAACGTGACGCCTAATGTGGGCGTGGAATGTTCGGGAACCCCGCCGATCGCGGCTGCTGCTACCGGCTACAGCACAGTTGATAACTTCAAATTCGTGACAGGCGAGACGATACTAAGTTCTTCCGGCTCAATAAATGACACGACCTGCACTATTTCATATATTGCCAATATCTCTGCCCCAACCCAAGCCGGCACTTACACATCCACCTTGACATATATTGCTACCGGGACTTTTTAAGTATGGTATAATAAAATTGTGGATTATCAAGTTGATATTTGGTATAATAAATCCACGGGCAAAATATGAGTAATTATCCACACAATTTGGCCTTGGTTCTATTTCTCTCTTTAAAGTATGGTATAATAAAATTGTGGATTATCAAGTTGATATTTGGTATAATAAATCTACGGGCAAAAAACGAAGATAATAAATAGTAAATTTTTATCAACAAAATATGAAAAAATTCAGACGATAACAAGTTTAGGGGTTATTCTTGCGCTGTTGACGATTCTTATAGGTCCACCTTTACAGGTTGCCAACGCCGCGGCATTGACGGCTAAAAAGGACACAATGTCAAGCCTAAAAGCAAGCACGCTGTCTAATCATCAGATTCTCTTTACCACGCCTACTGGAGTGGCCGCGGGGAATACCATAACACTGACACTTACTTCATTTTCGATTGCTGCTGCGCTTGACTTTGAAGATTTGGACTTGAGCCAAGACGCTACGCCAGACGGTGTTTGCGATACGGGCGATACTGAAAAAACGCTTGCCGCCACCGCTTCCGGCGCAACATGGGGCGCTGTGCGAACAAGCGCTACGGTAATCACTTTTACTTCCGGCACAGACACAATTCCTGCGGGAGCTGAAGTATGTGTTGAAGTTGGAACGGACGCTGAATCGGTCATAACCGGCATAGAGCGGATAACAAACCCCGCCACAGGGAGTTACACGCTTGCGATTGGCGGTACCATGGCCGACAGCGGCAGTGTGGCAATCAGTATTCTTGCTGACGATCAAGTCGCGGTAAGCGGAACGGTTAGCGAAACCATGTCCTTTTCCTTGGGCGCCACTTCCATCGCCTTGGGAACACTATCTACTTCGGCCGTAACCAGCGGCTCACATACGGTTACTCTTGCCACGAATGCTGTGAGCGGATTGGTTTTGACTTATTCCGGGACAACTTTAACTTCCGGCGCAAATACCATTACGGCCATGTCAACGGCTGCCGTGAGTTCTGTAGGAACGGAGCAGTTTGGTATCAACGCAAAAGATAATGCAACGCCTAATATAGGCGCTGAATGTTCGGGAACAACTCCGATTGTTGCTGCGGCTACCGGCTATAGCACAGCTGATAACTTCAAATTCGTGACAGGCGAGACGATACTAAGTTCAGCCGCGGGAATCAACAGTTCTACTTGCACCATTTCCTATATCGCCAACATTGCCGGTGCCACAGAAGCTGGAAGCTACACCACTACTTTGACCTACACAGCAACCGCAACCTTCTAACGAGGCGGGCGAGCGAGGCTGTGTTGCGTTTTGTTCAGCTCGCCCTGTTAGAAATTTTTTCGCATTATGTTTAAAAATACAAAAGAATTATATTTGATAACCACCCTATTTGCCGTTGGGGTTTTTGTATTTCTAACGGGGCCGGTTTTTGCTTTGACTATTTCTCCCGTTAGGATGGAAATTCCAGGCGACCCCGGGCAAACTTTGCATGGTCAAATAGAGTTATTCAACGAGCAAGACGAAACCAAAACATTTTATTCTTCTACGGCAAATTTTGAAGCCCGAGGCGATAGCGGGGTGCCGTATTTTTTGCCCGACACAAACACAGGACTCGCTTCGTGGGTTGATGTTCAAGAAAGCATCACTTTAAAAACGGGGGAAAGAACGAAAATTCCTTTTACTATACGAATACCAGCAGGGACTGAAGCTGGCGGTTATTTTGCCGCTATTTTGTGGGGCACTTCCCCTTCAGGCGAGCTTGGCGGACAAGTTTCTGTTAGCGGCAAACTGGGTGTGCTTATTCTTTTGAGCGTTAAGGGCGAGATTAAAGAAGGCGGAGGGCTTTTGGATTTAAAAATTGAGGAAGGCGGCCGCTTTGTGAACTCTTTGCCTATAAAATTTGCTTATCGATTTTCTAACGACGGGTCAGAGCGGGTAAAACCGAGCGGTGAATTAAGAATTAAAAATTTATTCGGGTTCACAACAGTGATGCTTAACGCAAATCTTTCAAACGGCAATGTTTTGCCGGGAAGCATCAGAAAATTTTCGATTGTCTGGGCTGAAAAAAACCAGGAGAAATCAGCCGTTGTTTCTCTGCCGGCGACAGAAGAAAGTCCGGGGTTTTTTGCCGCAGTTAAAAATCAATGGCAAAATTTCGCTCTGGGTCTGTATAAAGCGGAACTCGACCTTTCTTACGGCAAGCTTTCCGAAGCCGAAGCAACTCAAAAAGCAGAGGCAAGTTATCGTTTCTTCGTGATCCCGTGGCAATTTTTGAGCATTGTCATTTTCATCTTGGCTCTTCTTGGGCTTGGTGGCTGGTTTGGTCTCAAAAAATATAATCGCTGGATTATCGCCAAGGCAATGCAAACACAAAAGAAATGAATGAAAGTTTTTATAACTCTATTTTTAATATCTCTCATAAGTTTTTCGGGAGTCATCTCTTCTCAATTTGTTTTTGCCGTCTCGTCTGATATTACGATTACCGGCACGGTGCCCGGCTGCGGTGACGGAGTTATCCAAAGCGGGGAAGAATGCGATGGCTCTAATTTGGTTGGGCAAACTTGTGCTACCAAGGGTTTTTCCGGTGGCTCTTTAAGCTGCAATGTAAATTGCACCATTAATACCTCTCAATGCACCTCTGCGCCATTTGGTGGAGGCGGCGGTGGGGGTGGAGGTGGATATATCGCTCCCGTCGAAACAGTCGCCGTTTTTTCCGGCCGAGCGTATCCTAAAAGCACGGTAACGCTTCTGAAAGACGCGCAAATCGCGGCAATTGCCATTGCCGGTAGCGATGCCACTTTTTCAATAAAGCTTTCCGGGCTCTCGGGCGGAAACTATATTTTTGCCATTTATAGTGAAGATTCAAAGGGCGTAAGGTCGTCTCTTTTAACTTTTCCTGTGAGCATAACGAGCGGGGCTACCGTTAATGTTGGTGGAATCTTTATTGCACCGACAATTGCTACTGATAAAAGCGAGGTGAAGCGAGGAGATAATATCGCGATTTTTGGACAAAGCGTGCCAAAGGGAGAGATTACCGTCGTCGTTAGTTCAGAGGAAGAATTTTTTGGGAAAATTACTGCCGATCAAAATGGCACATATCTTTACAATTTCGATACAGCCCAGCTTGATATGGGTCAACATTTTACCAAATGCGATGGGGCGATCAGTTTTTTTAATAAAGCCATAAGTTTTGCCGTCGGCACAAAAACCGTATTTGCTCAACCCGTGAAATGTCCAGCAAAGACTGATTTGAACGGCGATTGCCGAGTAAATCTCGTTGATTTTTTCATTTCCGTGTATTGGTATAAAAGACCTTCGCCGCCGGCCACTACTGATTTAAACGGCGACGGAAAAGTTGATTTGATTGATTTTTCAATAATGGCATTTTATTGGACTGGATAATTATGCGTCAATTTTTATACAAAATTTTATTTATATTTTCTCTCGGCTTTATACTGCCGCAGATGGTTTTTGCCGCTCAAATTTCGTTTGATACAAAGACAACACAAATGCAGGTTGGCAAAAATTTTGAGGTAATTCTGTTCGTAAACACCGAGCAAGAAAACATCAATGCATTTGAGGGAAAAGTTACTTTCCCCGGCAATTTTTTGGATTTAAAAGAGATACGGGACGGAAATACTATTGTGAATTTTTGGGTTGAGAAGCCTAAAGCGCAGGATAATACGATTGTATTTTCTGGTGTTACTCCGGGCGGATTCAACGGTAGGAATTATCTGCTTTTCTCGGCGATTTTTGAGGCAAAAAAAGAAGGGGTCGCTAAGTTTGGAGTTAACGATGCAAGAATTTTGCGGAACGATGGAATTGGCTCTATGGCGGTTTTATCGATAACTCCTTTTGAGTTGGTGATTTCTAAAGGATCACGAGCCGAAATTTCTGCAATTCCAAAAATAAAAGATCGTGAAAGGCCAGAATTATTTGTGCCAGAGATTGCAAGAGATGAATTAGTTTCTGGCGGTAAATGGTTTTTGGTATCTGCTACCCAAGACAAGGGGACAGGCATTGATCATTATGAGATAAAAGAAACACGACAGAGATTTTTGGGTATATTTTCAAAATGGATTTCTGGAGAATTTCCTTATGTTTTACAAGATCAAGAATTGAGAAGCTATGTTTTTGTGAAAGCGGTTGATAAAGCCGTCAATACGCGAGTAGAACAAATTTCACCGCGAAATCCGCTCGGATGGTACGAAAATTATGAGAATTGGCTAATAATTATATTAGGACTCGCCATTGCCTATGTTGTCAAAAAACTTTTATGGAGGAAATATTAAAAATCCTTGAATTACGAAATGCACTTCCTCAGAATCTGTTACCATACTAGAAGTCGCAGCTCTTTCTCAAAAATAGCCGCGACTTCTTCTATTATGAAAACGATTCAAGTATATCAGGAATTAAAGCAAAAAGTAAGGTTCTTTTATCAAAAATTAAATTTGTCAAAATATGAAAAAACTAAAGGTCGAAAATTAGCCATCTCAATTCTTGACACTATCACTTTGTCTATCTATCGACAGGCTAGTGCCAGAGCTACTAAAAAATCTCTTTGGAATGATTTCCAAAAGATATTAAATTGTAGTTACAAAACTTTAGTAGTCAACATGAATAAATATGCAGTTTTGTGTTTACAAATTCTGCAATGTATTTTTCTTTCTAATAGAAAAAATTCTCATCTCATTAAACACACAGACTCCACTGATATTCCAGTTTGTCTGAACAAAAATGCAAAATATCACCAGACCATGAAAACTATTTCCTCATCTGAATGGTATCTTTGTAGCTGATGCTGGTTATATTTCTCAAGATTTAGAAAAAGAATTTTATCAAGAACATAAGAGAATTCTTTTTGCTAAACCCAGAAAGAATATGAAAAAAGTCATTACTTTTTTTCAAAAGAAATTGTATGACACTCGTATGATTATTGAAATCAATTTTCGAAATCTAAAAATGTTATACAATTTAGTTTCTTCTTTTCCTCGAAGTATTGATGGTTATTTAGCTAATTACACTCATTAGACCTCTTTCAAAAATCCTAAAGTTCATAATTATGAATGGAAACAATTAAATTAAATCTTAGTCCAAATCTTTTTCTTCTATTATTTATATATCTATCTGAAATAACACGAAATCTTTTTAAATAACCAATGATATTTTCAACAACAATTCTCTGAGAGGAAAGTTGATGATTAAATTTCTTTTGTTCTGGAGTTAATTTTTCTCCACATCTTCTCTTGAAAGGAATAACTGAGTTGTTGTGTATTTTCTGTATACCCTGATAACCCATATCTGCTAAAATCTTTACTTGTTTGATTCAATCTTAGTCAGTGTTGTGTAGGGAATATCGCACCTTCTCGCAAGAGCGTCCTGTGTCAATCCTTGCTTTGTGCGAAAGACTTTTTTTATCCCCAATTTGTCTATTTTGCTTGCTTTCCATAGTATGATAGTATAAGTATGAGTGTTGAAACTAACTCTTACAACTATACTAACATGAATTTAATCTTTTCTCAATTTTTTAAGCCCGCCCGAATTCATTGGCGAAAACGGACGAAACAGAGCGGGCGTGCCTTAGGCACGCCCGCTCCTTGATTGGTTCTCAACCGCTAAGTTCCATTCTGGTGGGCGATAAGGGATTCGAACCCCTGACATCTACAACGTCAATGTAGCGCTCTACCAACTGAGCTAACCGCCCTAATTTTCTTAGAATTGTGAATACATAAAGTATAGCATGTTGAAATTGGTGATCTCACGGGGAATCGAACCCCGATTTGATCCGTGAGAGGGACCTGTCCTAACCGTTAGACGATGAGACCAATTATCTAATTTTAGCATATTTTATGATTTTATGAGCCCAAGATTTTCAATTTCTAAGAGGTTTTTTAGATATGTTTAGAAGATCTAGATTTCCGCCGCGCAGCGGCGGAAATCTAGATCTTTAGAGACATTAAATTCACCATACTGTTTAAAAAGAGACGAACTGGATTTTTTGATGAAGAGATTTTTATAGATTAACTAAGATAACCTTGCAAACTAAGGGTATTTTGATATATATATTTGACATAAATTTATAATGATGTTTTACTATTGACTTTTTTAAAGTGACTTGTTACAATACCGACATATGAGCCTAGAGCTCAATTTTGTTTAAAAGGGTGCATAGCAATGGATACGATTGAAAAGCAGGCGCGAGACCAGATTAATTCTCGTATCATTATGTTAAAAAATATACACAATACTCTTCTGGCCGTGGCCTTCTTACCAATGCTAGCCATGCCCACTCTAGGGTTAAATATGTTTTCTGGTAATTTTGATTTTAGTAATCCAGTTTTAGTCACATTGGCCAAGGTTAATATTATATCTGAATCTCGCCAGTTGCAAGCTGCTAAATTAGATAAATATTTTACAGAAAGGAAAATGCCCTTAGCTGGTTTAGGTGTGCATTTTGTATTAGTGGCGGAAAAATATGGTTTACCATATAATTTTTTGCCAGCTATTTCAGCGATTGAATCTTCAGGCGGAAAGGCGGCTTATAATAACAATCCATTCGGTTGGGGTTCTGCGAAAATTCCCTTTCAGAATTTTTATGAAGCCATTGAAGTGGTTGGTAAAAATCTAGGAGGAGCTAATTTTAATACTGCAAAATATTATGCCGATAACACTTTAGAAAAAAAGCTTTGGTATTATAATGAAAGTGTTGTACCGGGTTATACTCAAAAGATCTTTGCGGCTATGCAAAAAATTGAAAACACTAATTTAGATTAATCTTAAAATCAAAAACTCGCAAAATTTTGCGAGTTTTTGATTGGCTAAAAATAATTTTTCTAATTTTTATATTTTATGTTAAAATTCTCTTAAATCACAATTTGGAAACGTGGCTGAGCCGGTTTAAGGCACTTCT
>Ga0247727_10018446_pt1 | contig 10968 bp, 4 predicted proteins | sample WisWelCaveWW1625_FD_202498 | JGI IMG/M metagenome (GOLD analysis project Ga0247727, IMG submission 202498) | Biofilm microbial communities from Wishing Well Cave, Virginia, United States - WW16-25 | ecosystem: Environmental > Aquatic > Deep subsurface > Groundwater > Cave microbial mat | place...
CCGCGCTGGTCGTCGCGATATTCGAGCAGATAATCGAGCGCCACGTCGTAAAGCTTGGTGCGGCTTTTGGGCTTGGTGTTGTACTCTTTCCAAATCAACGCGAGCAGCTGCAAGAGCATGGGAATGCCGGTAAGCTCGCGCAGGTTGCGATTCTCCGGCTGCTCGAGATAGGCGATCACTTCTTCCGCGCTTTTTGCGGCCTCACGCAAGCGTCGCTCTCGCCATTCGACTTCCGTCTCGTTCGGGCGCGGCCGGCGGCGGCGGTCTTCCAAGGATGCGGTGCGGAACCAGTTGCGCAGAAATTCCCGCTTTTGCTCGGGCGAAAAATCGCGCACTTCGGCGTGCAGATGCTTGGTGCGCAAGACGAGGTTGTTCGCGCCGCGCATGCCGGTGCCGCGACTCGTGACCACGAAACGGCCGCGCTTGTGCCCGGCGCATTTGTTGTCGATCCACGCGCACACGGCTTTGCGCGCTTCGACCTTGCTCACCTCGTCCAGGCCGTCGAGCAGCACCAGCGTGTCGCGCTCGTGCAGCCAGGCTTGAAACGTCTCCCCGGGAATTTCGCAGTCATGTTTATCGGCCCAGTGCGCGAGATTTTCGGCCAGGCTTTTTTCGGGATCGACTTCGCGCAGCGGCACATACAGCGGAAAAATCGGTTGCGCGAAGCCGAGCTCGCGATAACGTTCCGGCTGGAGGCAGCACATGGCATAATACTTCACCAGCGTGGTTTTGCCGGAGCCTGGGTCCCCGAGCAGCAGCAGGAGCCGGCACCGATCTTTATGGAACGCATGCTGCACCACTTCTTCCGGCGACAAATCCTCGTGCATGCCGCGCATGCGGTCCGGATCGCCCAAGCGCGGAAACGCTTCACCGTGATCGTGCTCCGAGAGGCGGAGACGAACGAAAGTGTCGAGCAAGCTCACGGAAGTTTTTCCGGCCCCCGGCGCGGCGAGCTGAATCTGGCAGACTTCGTCTTCCAAAGTATCGCGATAGCGCTCTTCCGCGGTTTTATTTTTCACCGCGTGCTCGAGTTGTTCTTGTTGTCGCGCAAATTCACGCTCCTCGGCTTTGCGTTGGCGCTCTTCCAATTCGGTGCGCTTCCTAATTTCGTAATCAACGCGCGCTTCGGCCTCTTTCTTTTTACGCGCAAAATAAGCACTGAACACGAGCGCGCTCAACGCAATCAAAGCGGAAAACAGCGCGATGCCGGCAGTGATCCAATCTTTGGTCGTAAACGTTGTGTTTGCATCCTTATTTGAATCTGATTGGCTCGAGGGCGTGGATGATTTGGTTGAATCCGTCTTGTCCAACGCGGACTGCCGAATTGCCGCGGGCGCAAGTTGCGTGCTGTCTTGCGGCGCTTCGAACGAGGCCGCATGCCCTCCCGCAAGGCCGAGAACGAGAAACGCGAGGCAGAGTCTTGTGTTTTTCATCATAGCGCAAAGGCGAGGGTTGGAAAATGCTATTGGTACCTAATGAGTTTGGACTTTCAAACTCGGTAATCGCCCCTCAAGCCTGTCATTCAGAAGGAAACCTTTTCAGCGCTAGGCTTCAACTCCAGTGCTCAAAAAGATTCCTACTGAATGACACGATGAGGGAGGGCTTGCCTAGTTACCCATTTTGATCGTCAAAATTCATAAGAGTAAAAATCAGTGCAAAAAAAAAGCTGAAATTTTTCCAGCGGCTAAAAGCGGCCAACGGAAACCGAATCAAAATCCGTTGGCCGCTTTCATCCGTTGGGCATTTTTTCTTGTTTGGTTCCGGCTCGTCCGGCTTATGCTTGTGGTGCAAAGATACTTCGGACCGGGTTAAAAGACAAACGGCAAAAACATTTTTCTGCCCTCCATCTTTCTGTCTGTGCTTTTTGAAAAGTTGGCGGCACTGTCTGCGCTAATTTTCCCTTGCGACTTTGCGCCTCGTTTTGTAGCATGCCCGCGCTTGTTTTCAATCGCAACGCATCGCACTGTGAGCCTTCATGAAATTCTACGCTGACCTGCACCTCCATTCGCACTATTCCCGCGCAACGAGCAAGCAACTCAATCTCGAACATCTCAGCAAATGGGCGCAGCTCAAGGGCATTAACGTGGTCGGCACCGGCGACTTCGTGCACCCGGGCTGGTTGGACGAATTGCGCAAGAAGCTCGAACCCGCGGAACAGGGACTCTTCAAACTTAAAAAAGAATTTGCCGAGCTTACGCAACCCGAAGTGCCCAAAGCCTGCGCGGGCGAAGTGCGCTTCATGCTCACCGTGGAAATTTCCAGCATCTACAAACGCCTCGACAAAGTGCGCAAGATTCACAACGTCGTATTCGCGCCGAGCTTCGAGGCTGCGCTGAAATTGCAAGCGCGTTTGGAAGCCATCGGCAACATTCGCTCCGACGGCCGCCCCATTCTCGGTCTCGATTCGCGCGACCTGTTGGAGATCGTGCTCGAAACCGATGCGCTCGCGTTTCTCGTGCCCGCGCACATTTGGACGCCGTGGTTCGCGGTGCTCGGCTCGAAAGGCGGCTTTGACTCAATCGAAGATTGCTTCGCCGATCTCACGCCGCGGATCTTCGCGGTCGAAACCGGACTCTCCTCCGATCCGCCCATGAATTGGAGACTCAAACAACTCGATCGCTTCGTGCTCGTTTCCAATTCCGATGCGCACTCGCCGCCGAAGCTCGCGCGCGAAGCGAATCTGTTCGACACGGAGCTGTCGTATCCCGCGATCTATCGCGCGTGGAAAGATGAAAGTGATCGCGGCTTTCTCGGCACCGTTGAATTTTTTCCCGAAGAAGGCAAATATCATTTCGACGGACATCGCGATTGCAAAACGCGTTTGCACCCGAAAGAGACCGCTGCGCATCACGGCAATTGTCCCGTGTGCGGCAAGCCCGTTACTGTCGGCGTCATGGCGCGCATCGAAGAATTAGCGGATCGTGCCGAAGGCGAGCGCTCTCCGCGTTGGCGGCCATACACGAATCTTATTCCTCTGCCCGAAATCATTGGCGATGCGCGCGGGCAAGCTGCAAGCACCAAAGGCGTGAATGAAGTTTTTGAGCGACTGCTCAAGCAGGTGGGGAACGAGCTGCACATTTTGCAAGACGCGCCGTTGGAAGAGATCAAAAAATATTCGGGCGAGGTGGTGGCGGAGGGCATTCACCGCATGCGCAATGGCGAGGTCAAAATCGCCGCGGGTTATGACGGCGAGTATGGCACGATTCATCTATTCACTGATGAAGAAAGAAAAGAACTGCAACGCCGCCGCAGCGCGGTGGAGATAGAGTTTGAAGCGAGTGTGCATCAACACCCCCCTGGCCCCCCTCAAGGGGGGAATATTTCGGAACCCGTTGGGAGTGTTTTGGATTCCCCCCTTGAGGGGGGATTAAGGGGGGTGTCGGTCGCATCACATAAGTCCGCCAAGCCTTCGCGTAAAAAAAAAGTCACAGCCCAAAGTGAAGACGAAGCCTCGGCGCTCAAATTAGATTTCAGCAATGGCGACACGACGCATTCTCCCGCCCAAAGTGTGGTAGCGCAAGCATTCTTGCTTGCAGACAAGATGTCTGCGCTACCTCTCCTCAATCCCTCACAGCTACGCGCCATGCAGCACAGCGGTTCGCACTTGTTAATCGTTGCCGGCCCTGGCACGGGCAAAACGCATACGCTCGTGTATCGCATTTTGCACCTGATACAACAAGGCGCATTGCCTGAAGCCTTGTTGGCGATCACTTTCACCAACAAAGCCGCGGAAGAAATGCAACGCCGCTTGCGCGAACATTTAGGCGAAGCGGCGCAACGCCTCACCACCGGAACCTTTCATGCGTTTTGTTTGAACGTGTTGCGCGAGCACGGCGGCGCGCAAGCCGCTTTTGAAATCATCGACGAAGAGCGGCAAAAAGAAATTGCCAAAGCGATTTGGCCCGAAGCTGCGGCGGCGGAGCGGCAAACTTGGCTCGACGATATTTCATTGCAAAAAGCCACGCTCAAGTTTCATTGTAGCCCCACCAGCCCCTTGTCCCGCCCCGTCTCCATAATGTCGCATGAACGCGGGACGGGGTGGGCTGCTGACGAAGCCAATGAACCCACGGTTGCAACTATGCCCCACAAGGGGGCAGGGCTACAAAATCTTAACGCGCGCGCGCAAAGCTATCAAGATGCGCTGCGACGCGAGCAGCTTTGGGATTTTGATGACCTCTTGCTGGAAACGATTGCTCTCATTGAGAACGTAAAAGCCGTGCGCGAGCAACTGCGCGGCCGTTATCGTTGGCTCTTCGTGGATGAATATCAAGACCTCAATCCCGCGCAGCATCGTTTGCTCAAACTGCTCGCGCATGATTCCGCGTTCGTCACCGCGATTGGCGATCCCAATCAAGCGATCTATGGCTTTCGCGGCTCGGAGGTGGGCTACTTCACCAACTTCGCGAAAGACTTTCCCGGCGCAGTGGAAATGCGTTTGGAGGAGAACTATCGCTCCGGCGCGAATATTCTTTCGGCCTCGGGGCAAGTGATCGAACGCGGTGAAGAGAGTTTTGCCATGCCGCTCTCCGCCGCGTTATTGACCGAAGGCCGCTTGACGATTTATGCCGCGCCCACGGAAAAAGCCGAAGCCGAATACGTCGTGCATCAAATTGAAAAGATGGTGGGCGGCACGAGCATGTTCTCGCAAGATTCCAGGCGCGTCGAACGCGAAGCAGAAGGCCAACGCAGCTTCGGCGATTTCGCGATTCTCTATCGCCTCAATGCGTTGCGCGGGCCTGTCGAGGAAGCGCTGCAACGTTCCGGCATGCCGTATCAAATCTCCGGCGACATGCCTTTGGCGCGACGCGAAGGCGTGTTGCCTTTGGCGGCATTGATTCGCCATGCCGCGGGATCACATTTTCAAACGAAACACTTGATTGAACTCATCGCCTTGCTCACACCTGGCTTTGGCGAGGTCGCTGCAAAGAAAATGGTTGAAGCCTTCAACGCTCCGCAAAAAATCGAGCTTGAAGCTCTGCTGCGCTTTGCCGAAGCTGAAAATCTCGGCGCAAAAGTAAAGGCTGCACTTGAGAGCACGCAGCAATGCTTGCTGGGATTCAAAGAGAATTTTTCCGGGCAAGGTTTGGCCGCCGCGTTGGAAAAATTATATCAAGCTCATTTGATAAAATCTTTTCTGCGCGAGCACGGCGCTCTGCACGAAAATTGGCTGCGCGTATCGAGCCTCGCGCGACGACGCGAATCCGTGCGCGCCTTTTGCGATGCCTTGGCATTGGAAAGCGCAAGCGATCATTTCGAAGGCCGCGCCGAGAAAATCGCGCTGATGACATTGCACGCTTCAAAGGGCTTGGAGTTTCCGGTGGTCTTCATCGTGGGCTGTGAAGAACATTTGACGCCGATGCAGCTCGAAACTTTGGCGGGCGATCCGGCCGAAGAACGGCGGCTGTTTTATGTCGGCATGACGCGCGCGAAAGAACAGCTTTATTTGCTGCGTGCGATGAAGCGTCGGCTCTTCGGCAAAACTTGCGAGCATGCGCCTTCGCGATTCCTCGCGGACATCGAAGAGCAGCTCAAAGCTTATGAGCATTGGCAGGCCAAGCCGCAGAAGCGAGTTGATGAAGTCGCGGACAATCAACTCGATTTGTTTTGAAGCGCATCAAAAAATGAATGCGCATTTTTTAGCACGACACTCTTCGATGTCATTCTGGAAGAAACTTCCCTAGTTCTCGAACCAACCCTCATTTTGAGATTTGTACCTAGTGCGAGGGAAGGTCCTTCCAGGATGACATTTAGCGGAGCGGCTCTTTCAAATGAAAATCGCCGTTTGATCAGACATGAAACCTCCCGAGATTACGGCTAACGCTGCTGTTCCCGAAATGCGCCTCGACAAATGGCTCAAGGCTGCGCGCATTTATAAAACCCGTGAAGAGGCCGGACAGGCTTGCGATCTCAGCCGTGTGAAAGTAAACGATCAGGTTGCCAAGCCCTCGAAGGTCGTACACGTGGGCGATGTGATCGTCGTGAAAGTCACGAATCATTATCGCACGCTCGAGATCAAAGCGATTCCGCAGCGCGGGCTTTCGGCGAAAGATGCGAAGCTAGTTTATCATGAAACCACGCCGGAGCTTCCGCCGGAGACCGTGGAGTTGATGAAGCTTTTCAAGGAACAAGCGCGCCAATTGCCCTCGCCGGAGAAGGGCCGTCCCACGAAAAAGTCACGCCGTGAAATGGAACGTTGGCGTGGAAAGGCTTGAAATCCCATGAAGCAATCTTCAGACAAAATGAAAATTGCCTATCGCAATCGCAAGGGCGACACTTTTTATCTTCATGTTGGAAAAACCAAGGCAGGGCGCGATAAGTATTACTTCTCGAAGAAACCGGAGGAGAATGTCGCGTATGATTTTCCGCAAGGGCACGAGATTTATGAGAATCCGAATGCGCAAGTTTTTCTTCGGAAGATTACGCCGCGCATCGTCTCGCGCGAGGAAGAGAACCTGGTCAGAGCCGGAGTCGAGCGCTATAGCAGCGTCAAGAATTTCAAAATAGACGTTCGCAAGGAGACAATATATATCCACATTGCCGGCGACTCGGAAGCGGAGCTAACGCGGGATTTGGGCATGCCAAACCTGTTCAAAGGCAACGAAGCGCTGCTGCAAAAAATGCTGCACTATACGCCGGTCTTATTGTTCAAGCTAGTTGATGAAGAGAAGCGGCTTTTTATTACGAAGCGCTTTTGTTTTCGCGGCGCCATCGACGATTGGATTGAAATCAGCGGGGAAGATACACTTGAAAAGCTAGTTAAGAAATTTGTGCGACACTTGGGTAAGGAATCATTTTACGAACTGATATAATCGGATTGTTCCATTGATGAAGAAAACCAAACTTCTCGCAGCCATTCTCGGCGGTTGCCTCGGCTTCCTCTCTTTTCCTGAAATCAATTGGACGCCTTTGATCGTCATCGCATATGTGCCGTACTTTTGGCTGCTCAATCATTGCGAGGGCGTCAAGGAAACGGTGTGGTATACTTGGCTGCATTCGGCGGTGATGACGTTGGGCGGATTCTTTTGGATCGCGCACACGGCGATGGAGTTCGGCGGCTTGCCGTGGTTCGCGGCGTATCCGATTTTGTTGCTCTATGCCGCGGTGGGGAGCATCAATCTTGCAGTCACGGGTGGCATCGTCGCGCTCTTGCGCAAAAGACTTTCAATGCAATGGCAAGCGCTGTGGGTCGCCGCGGTCTTCGTCGCCATCGAAGCTTTCTTTCCCAAGTTGTTTTATTGGTACGCCGGCAATGCGATTTATCAAGTCATTCCTTTCATTCAAATCGCCGATCTCGGCGGCGCGATTTTGTTGACCACGCAAATTTTGTGGGTGAATTACGCCGTCTTCGCCGTGCTCGAGCATTTCATTCTCCCTCGCTTGCAGGCTTTCAAAAACCTGCCGCGCCACTTCGCTCCGCGTGAAGCCGTGGTGACGATCGCGCTCGGCTGCGGCATCGTGCTCTTCAGTTTTGTTTATGGAAAAATCCGTTTGCAGCAAGTCGAAGAGCACATAAGCCAAGCCGCGAAAAAAAATATCGGCGTGGTGCAAGGCAATCTCGGCAATTTAGAGCGTTTGCTCGCGCAATTCGGCCATCGCGAAACCCTGCAAAAGGCGGTGGAGATTCATCGCGATCTCACGCTCGACTTGCACCGCCAACAAACGCAGCCGCTCGATCTCGTGCTCTGGCCGGAGGGTACATATCCCTATCCCTTTCCGGACAAACGCCCCGAGCATCAAGCGTTGGCGGAATTGACGCGCGAGATCAATGCCGCGCTCGTCACCGGCGGGCATGCGACGCAGCGCGAGCCGGAGTATCGTTACTTCAACTCCATGGCTTTGATCGCACCCGGCCAAGATACGGCGAGTGCGATTTACAAAAAGCACATTCTGCTCGCGTTCGGCGAATACATGCCGCTCGCGAATATTTTTCCGTCGCTCAAAGAACTCATTCCGGCGATCTCGGATTTCGGCGCAGGCCCGGGCCCGGAGACGATGCGCTATCGCGAGTTCAAAATCGCGGCGATCATTTGCTACGAGGCGCTCGACCCTCACTATCTCCGCGAGTATGCTCTGCAAGGCGCGAACATTATTTTAAATTCGACGAATGACAGTTGGTATGGCCCCTGGCAGGAACAAGAACAGCATCTCGCGCTTGCGCAGCTTCGCAGCGTGGAAACGCGTTTGGTGCAAGTCCGCGCGACGAACACCGGCATCTCTGCCGTGATCATGCCGAACGGCGAAATCACCAATCGCGCAGAGAAGGGCATCCCCACTTACTTCGCAACGCAAGTGCCGTTGATGGAAATGCCCTCGACGTTTTACGCGCGCTACGGCGATTGGTGGGCGGGAGTGATGATTGTGCTCGTGGTGGGAATGTGGTTCTATCGTTGGCGCTATCCGATTACGATGGCAACGCAGCAGATGAGCGGCAAAAATGCTTTTCGTGTGACTTCAAAACGGCGGCGACTTTGATTCCATGACTCACCCTTACGAGCTTTCGTTTTCCCGCGGAATGACATGCTGAGGCGTTGACCAATACGACATGTTTTGAAAATCTCTCACCGGCTCCACCAATAACTCGCCTTCAACAACACCACGTTCTGCGCGGGCAGGCGGAACGCATCGCGCAAGTCGTCGCGCACGGAGCTGAAATACTCTTCGTTCTCGCCTTCGCGCGCTTGCGTCCACACCAAATAGAGCACGCTGCCGGGACGATATTCCCATCTCCACACGACGTTGAGATTGTAAGCCTGCTCGTTGAAATCGGCCTCGCCGCCATACGCATAGGGCGCCAGCTTCTCCGCTGAAACCAATCTTCTAAAACTATCGTGATGGCCTTTGGCGAGGAACAATTGCGTGTAAACTTGCAGCGTCAAATCGCGCGTGAGCGTGAGATTGCCGCGCAAAGTGAATTCGCGCTCTTCCGTGTCGCGCAGGCCGAAAATGCTGATCGGATCGGGCGAGACGTTTTCATCCGTGAGATTCGTGACCCACGCTTCGAAATCGCGCGTGCGGCTATAGCCTATCTCGAAATCGATCTCTGAAAAAGTCGTGGGGCGAAGTCCGACTTCGAGCGCGGCGCCCCAGCCGCGTTGCGCGCGTGCGTCTTGCGTGTGGGCGAGATCGAGCGTGGCGAAGACGGGCTTGCGGCCGTCGGTTTCGGTGTCGAATGAAACCCTCCATTGTTCCGGCTTGCGATACAAGCCGAGGCCGCGCGACTCGCGGTCGTCAAAAGCGGAGCCGGAAAAATTAATCGACAAAGAAGTTTCCCAATAGTTGCGCCATTCCGCGCCGGCGTGCAAGCGCGGCTCGTTGATCAGCAGCGCGTCCTCAAAATTCCAGCGCCAATGCTGAAAACCGCGTATCTCCCAGCTTCGAAAAACTTTTCCGGGCAACGTTTCGCGATAGCGCAGCTCGAGCACGCTGCCGTAATCATTCGGCCGGCGAAAGAAGCCCGCGTCATTAATATTGAAATGGCGCGAAGTGAAATCGCCGTTGATGGAATAGAGCCAATGCTCGCCGCCGTCTTTGCCGAAACGCAAACGCCCGGCAGAACCGGCGATGCGGCGATTTAAATCTTCCGTGGTCTGCGTGCTTGCCCAAAAGCCTTCGAGACCGTACTCGCTTTCGTTGAAGCGCAGATTCCAATCCACGCCGCCGGTGAGTGCGGGCCAACGTTGGTCGCGCGCCACCGAGGTCGCAATCATGCCCACCGTGGAATTTTCCAACACGTCTTGCTTCAACCGCACGAGACTGTAGCTCGCGGCCGGCTCCACCACTTGCGAGAAAGAATTGTTTTGCTCATCAATGAGAGCGGCATTTTCTTCTTGCGTGACCGCCTGCAAAATTCCCAGCGCCAAGCCTCTTTTCGTTTTGCCAGTAATCTTCGCTGCGCCGAGAATCGTGGTTGCGCTTGGAGCTTCGCGCACGGAACCATCGTCCGGCAATTCGTCGAGGCCCGTAGGTCGCCGCCCGATGCGGCGCGAATAAAACAAGCCCGGGCCGAAACCGCCGCCGAAAGTGGAGAATTGCAAAATCTGCGTACCTTCGATGAAGAACGGCCTTTTCTCCGGATAAAAAGTTTCAAACGTGGTGAGATTCAAAACCGCCGGGTCCGCCTCCACTTGCCCAAAATCCGGATTCACGGTGAGATCGAGCGTGAGATTGCTGCTCAAGCCGTATTTGAGATCGAAGCCCGCGTTGCCGCTGAAATCGCTTTTGCCCGTTGCCGGTTGTGCGAGCGCGCGATTGACGAACGTGCCGTTGCCGACGGTGTAAGGCAACACTTCGAGACGCGCGAGATTGGGCAACTCGCCTTCGAGCACGAGATGCCCGAAATGTGAAACGAAGCCGCGCGCGCTTTTGGGAATGAGCGCCCATTGATCGCGCTCGTACTTGCGGCTGATGCGGCGGAAAAAATTGACGCCCCAAATATTTTTGCCGTCTTGCGCGGGCGCGTAGCGCAATGCTTGAAAGGGAATTTTGATTTCAGCAGACCAACCCGTTGCTGAGGTATGCGAGATCGAGGAATCGGCGTTGCGGCTTTCGCGAAGAATCTGCGTCTTCACGTCCCACACCACGTCCCAGGAATCGTCTTCGTCTTCCGCGTCGTTGTATTGCAGAATATCCACCTTCACGCCGGAGGCCAGGATTGTGAACTCGAACGCGGTTTTGTGATCGTGATAGCTGTCGAGACGAATCGAGATCACGTCGGAGTCGATTTCATTATCACGCCGCGTGAGGCGCGCGACGATTTTATCCGGCTCTGCGTCGTGCATCATGCAGCCGAAGTAGAGCGCTTCATGATCGAAGAGCACGCGAATTTCGGTCTTCTCGGATTCCGGCCGGCCTTCCTCGGGGTCGCGTTGGAGAAAGCCCGTGGCCGGCTGCGCGCGTTGCCAGGCTTCTTCGTTCAAAAAACCGTCGATATGAGGCGGCGTCATGGTGCGTGTGGCCCTCGCCGTGCGT
>Ga0247727_10018447_pt1 | contig 10968 bp, 6 predicted proteins | sample WisWelCaveWW1625_FD_202498 | JGI IMG/M metagenome (GOLD analysis project Ga0247727, IMG submission 202498) | Biofilm microbial communities from Wishing Well Cave, Virginia, United States - WW16-25 | ecosystem: Environmental > Aquatic > Deep subsurface > Groundwater > Cave microbial mat | place...
AGGGAACCTCTAAAAACTTCGAATTTCTTCGTTGGATTCCAAGTGAAAATGCTCATTTACCAAAGTAAACTCCGCTTTTCACTTGTTCATCCGCCTCGAACTTCATTGTTTTTAGAGGTTCCCTTGAATCAGAATTTGCCGGGGTCCTGAACCTGCCCTGAGCAGTCGAAGGGAGCATGCGTCGGAATTTCGCCTTTGCAGGGCTTATTTTCGGGTTGCCGCAATGTACCCGGGGCTTCACCCCGGGCTAACATATTGCGCCCTTTCAGGGCTTTCATGACGCCAGATAGCGTCAAATTTCTGATCACTCGCTTCGGCTTTCGTCTCAATGTTACATTTTCACCAATTTCCCTGACTTTTGCCGGCCATCGCCCGACCGCACCACCCAAATAAACACGCCGCCCGGCAGATCTTTCAGTTCCACTTCGATCTTTGAGCGGCCCCGAATCCAGGCCGTTCCCGGTTCTGCTCCGTTGAATCTTACCGCTCTGCCGGTCAGATCGAGAAACTCATATTGCCATATGACCGGATCGTTGCATAGGATTGTCACGGAATTCTCAGCCGGATTCGGAAAGACGGAAATCTCCAGACCGGAGCCCGATCTGAGCGGATCGGAGTCACGGGATATCAGGAGCGTGTCGTACACGATATGGAATGTACTGTCGGTGCGAACCGGCAGCTCGAAGTCAAAGTAGATATCGGCCCAATTCTCGATTTTGGTTCCTTCGGTCAATCCGGGTACCGGCATCACTTCAAATTTAACGAAACCGTGGCTTGCAGGTTCATTCACATTGCTGTCGGGCAGCATGATATCCGGGAAATACCATTCCAGAATGCCATTTCCATAAATCTGGAAAATGTAATTGTGGCTGGAAACGCCGCTGACAACCGATGGAATGGAAAGGTATGGGGAAAGAGTATCCCGGATCCAGACATCGTGAGCGGTATCGCTCCCGGTATTCTGGAAATTGATCTGGTATTCAAGTATCTGGTTGGAATCAATATAATGATTTGCCGTCAGGCCCATCGGTGCGGCAATCTTGTTGTTGGGGTCCACCGGCATAAGAATCGGTTTGCAGTCAATGTCTTCATTGTCACTGGAATCAATCGGGGTATTGAAATTCCACTGGCTACCGGGCGCAATGCCACCGCACAAATTGACGATGGCATTTGGTTTGGATTTGCCCGGATGGCCGGGCCTTTGATCTGCCTCCAGTTTTATCGTATTTCCGTATGCCGGCCAGCATACTATGAGGCTGTCGCCTCCCATCAATTGGAAAAATATCTTGTACGTCAAAATATTGTTGAAATAAACCCGGTATTCACTCGCTCCCTGCATGTTGCCATTGAAGGGTGAACCGTTATTCTTTATGACAAAACAAGCCTGGCTGCCCAGGCAGGAGCCTGTTACGGAAATGCTCGACTTGTCCCAGACAGTATCGGTTGAACCGCAATAATCCCCCGGATAAATGGCAGCTTTCGCACATTGATACGCTCCCAGGGAAGCGGAATTACAATCCACGCTTACATAGATATGAATGGTCCCGCAACTTCCGGGATACAAGCTGTCAATGACAAATTTCAAGCTTCCCCCGGATGCACTTGCCGCTGGAATGGATGTACTGTCAATTGTCAGTAACGAATCAAATTCCGCAATGATCGTCGCGGGGTCTGCCATGATATTCCCCAAATTGCAATATTGTAACACATAGGTCTTTTTGGAGCATTTGATCAGCTGCGGACTTCCGATATCCAGCCAAAGGTTCATGCAGGAATCCTCGGTGACCGGAATGAATGTATTTCCAAAATCATTGTTGTTGGAAGAGTCGCCCGGATTTCCAAGAATGGCCGTATAGCTGCCACCCGCCGGACAAATATTTTTCCAGTGCTTTTTAACAATCTCCACAATCGAAAACGTGTCCTCAGGAACCGGCATTTTGTAAAATCCCAGGCTATCGGAAGTGGCATAGAAAGGTCCCGGAAAGGCCTTGATGAGCCATCCTCCCAGGTTGCCTTCTGCAGAATCCACACAATTGGAGTCCAGGTCATTCCAGATCTTTCCGGTAATCACCGAAGAACAACTCATGTTATTGGAGGCACTGATCACAGATTTGGGTATGACCAGGTTGCAACCGCTCCCCATGATTCCAGAGCCCCCAATCCCTCTCAGCGCGATGGAATCAAGACAACCGGTGACTTCGAGGTAAACGGTATCGCAATAAGCTGCGGCCGGACCTGAACCATTCCAAATGTCAATATAGGACCAGGTTTTGCAGCTTGCCCCGCTATTCGCCGGTCCCGGGCAAAATTGTGGCTTGAAAGGAACAGCCCAAAAAGAAAAATAATTGTAGCCTGAATTGTTGCATGGGCTGGATGACCAGGCGCCGTTGCAACAAGGATCATTGGAGGAATACCAAATGCAGGTGCCGGGTCCATTCGGGCAGGGAAGCAAAGCTGGACAGTGCGTCACATTCGATGGACCGGGGCAACCGTAACAAGTCGTATCAATCGGGGGAGCAATTTCGGTACAGGACGGATCCATCCAAAAATTTCCAATTGAACCCCAGGTTGCACAAGCATTCCGGCAATTCGTACATCCGCTTGATGCCTGCCCGGAATTCAGAAAATCCGGATAATAATCGTCGTTTGGTGTTGTCTTCTGAAGAATTTGTGCGCCGCTGCCAAAAACTTCAAAATAGAAATCCGTTACATAATTATTGGCCCCGGCGATATTTGGCATAGTGAACCCGCCGCCGGCGCATATCGTCATCCAAAATTTATAATGGCCGGGGCCGAGAACCTCGACGCTGTCGAGAATCAGGGTATCGTTGTCACAGGCACGGACTTTGGGAAGAGTGAAAAGCAGGCACAGGGCAAGAACGAATAGGGTTTTTGACAAGGAGCTTCTCATAACCGCTGGTTTTCGCGATGCGCACTAAGCACGCATTGAAATCAAATATATGATAATCTGGCAACAAATTATCAAATATTTTAACGGCTCATATCCCCAGCAAAAGCCTTGCCGGATCTTCCAGAAATTCCTTCACTTTTACAAGAAAACTGACGGCTTCCTTGCCATCTACAATGCGGTGATCATAGGATAAGGCCAGAAACATGATCGGCCTGATTTTCACCTCGCCGTTGATCGCGACCGGCCTCTGAACGATATTGTGCATACCCAGAATGGCGCTTTGAGGCGGATTGAGAATCGGTGTGGAAAGCATAGATCCGAATACTCCCCCGTTGGTAATGGAAAAAGTTCCACCCAACATTTCATCCATGCTGATTTTCCCTTCTCTTCCGCGCAATCCGAAATCCAGGATTGTTTTCTCAATCTGCAGAATGCTCATACTTTCCGCATTGCGGATGTTGGGGACCACGAGTCCGCGGTCGGTACTCACGGCAACACCGATGTCTGCATAATCGTGGAAAATCATTTCCTCGCCATCCACCTGCGCATTGATTGCAGGGAAAATCTTCAAGGCTTCGCAACATGCCTTGGTAAAGAACCCCATGAAGCCAAGGCCCACTCCGTATTTCTCCTTGAATTTGTCTTTGTATTTGTTCCGGAGTGCCATGATTTCATGCATATCCACTTCATTGAAAGTGGTGAGCATAGCAGTTTCGTTTTTCACAGAAACCAGGCGCTCGGCGATCTTCCGGCGAAGCAATGACATCTTGACGCGTCGCTTCTCGCGGCTGCCTCCACCAAAGGCTGGAATGCCTGCGACGGGGGCAGGAGTTTGTTTTTTACCGTTTTCCGGAACTTTTTCCTTTGATTTTCCGTCGCCCTGCTTCACGACATCCGTTTTTGTAATTCGTCCCCCGCGCCCTGATCCTTCCACACTGCCGGAATCAATTCCTTTCTCCTTCATCAGCTTCTCCGCGGAAACTGAAGGAACGCCTTCGGCGAAACTTTTTGACTTTGAAACTTCGGTTTTGGAATCCGCCGCAATCGTTTCTGCCTTTTCCTTGCCGCCTTCCGCTTGTTCTTTTTTTGCCGGTGCAGCCGCCGCGGTATCAATAGATGCAATCACCTGGCCGACGGCGACCGTGTCGCCAGCCTTGGCCATGATCTTCACCACTCCGGACGCTTCGGCATTGACCATCAGCGTCGCTTTGTCGCTGTTGATTTCCACCAATTCGGTATCCATTTCGACATAGCTGCCGTCTTCGACCAGCCAGGATGCGATCTCCACTTCGGTGATGGACTCACCCGGACTCGGAACCTTAATTTCAATTGCCATGATTTTCTTTCATTTGATAAAACAGGATGAACTTACCTCGCTGCAGCTTTTCGCTTAGCCTGGTCACCGGATTTTTTCGATTGTGATTGGGCTGTTGCCGTTCCCAATCCGCCGTTTTTCTTCGGAATGATGTCGAAGGAACGGTTGACCAGGTATTTCTGCTGCAGGTAATGTTGCTTCTTATATCCCGTTGCCGGGGTGGCATTTTCCTTCCTGGAAATGCATTGCAGTTTCACATCAGGGAATTTTCTCAGCATATATGGCCAGGCGCCCATATTTTCCGGCTCTTCCTGCACCCATGCCCAGGCTTTGGCTCCCGGATATTTCTTCAGGATTTTCCGGAGTTGCTCAACCGGAAGCGGATGGATCTGCTCGATTCGCACCACTGCCACGTCATCCCGTGTGTCGGTTTCCTGCTGTTCTGCCAGATCATAGTAGATCTTGCCGGTACAGAACAATATCTTCCTGACTTTTTTCGGATCGGTTACATACGTATCGTCAATGACCTCCCGGAACCTGCCGTTCACAAATTCATCCTGCGGACTTAAGACCTTTGGATGCCTCAACATGCTTTTGGGCGACATGATCACCAGGGGAACCCTGAAACTTCTGATCATTTGCCTCCGGAGGAGATGATAAATATTTGAAGGTGTGGTCGGATAAGTAACCTGCATATTGAATCCTGCACTGAGGATCAGGAATCGCTCCAGGCGGGCCGAAGAATGTTCCGGACCCTGACCTTCGTAGCCATGCGGCAGCAGGAGTGTAATTCCGCTGATGCGTTTCCATTTTGTCATCGCCGATGAAATGAACTGGTCAATGACAATCTGCGCTCCGTTTGCGAAATCCCCGAACTGGGCTTCCCAGATAGTTAAAGTATCTGGTGCCGACCAGGAATATCCATAGTCAAATGACAATACAGCATATTCAGATAACAATGAATTGTATATCTCAAACCTGCCTTGTTTTTCCGAAACCTGGGAGAGGGGTACATATTCTTCCTCCGAATTGTCCACTTTGATCACCGCGTGACGATGAGCAAATGTTCCTCTTTCCACATCCTGTCCCGAAACCCGCACATTATATCCTTCTTCCAGAAGTGTCGCATACGCCATCAATTCGCCCATCGCCCAATCATACTGCTTCGTCTCTTCCACCATTTTGCGACGGTCATCCTGGATTTTCCGGTATTTGGAATAAAAGTCCTGGCCTTCCGGAAGGGTTACAATCTTCTTTGCCAGTGCGACAAATTTCTTTTCGGCAACTCCCGTGGCGGGAGACTCCTTCCATTCGTCGGCAGACGCAGGGTGAAGTCCTTTCCATACGCTGGAATTGATGTGGTAATCAACGGCACGCTGCTTTTCCTTCACTTCGTTCAGGCGATCCTGAAGCAACTGCCTGAAATCCTTCTCCATTTCTTTCGCCAGAGATTCTCCCACCTGCCCTTCCGCCATCAATTTTTTGAAATACACTTCCCGTGGATTGGGATGCTTTTCGATGATTTTGTACAATGTGGGCTGGGTAAAACGCGGCTCATCGCCTTCGTTGTGCCCGTACCTGCGGTAGCCAAGCAGATCAAGGAAAACATCCTTGTGAAACATCTGCCGGAATTCCATAGCAAGTTCAGTTGCATATACCACCGCCTCCACGTCGTCAGCATTGACGTGAAAAACGGGAGACTGCGTCATCTTGGCGATGTCGGTGCAATACACAGCCGAACGCGAATCGAGGTAATTGGTCGTGAATCCAACCTGGTTATTCAGCACGACGTGAATCGTACCTCCTGTTTCATATGCCTCCAGTTCCGACATCTGCAGCATTTCCATCACGATTCCCTGGCCTGCGATCGCCGCATCGCCGTGCATCACGATCGTTGCGATCCGTTTGTGATCCCGCCCGTATTTCAAATCCATCTTGGCCCGCGCCATTGCCTGAGCGATCGGACCTATTGTTTCCAGGTGAGAAGGATTTGGACAAAGAGAAAGGTGAATGCTTTTGCCTGAACTGGTTTTGATGTCGGTAGAATACCCCTGGTGATATTTCACATCACCCTCAAATTCGACTTCCTCAGTTACATTTTCTTCAAATTCAGAAAAGACATCGTGATAGGTTTTGTTCAGCACATTTGTGAGGACATTCAGGCGGCCCCGGTGAGCCATACCCAGAACAAATTCTTCGATGCCGAGCTCAGATCCCTTCTCCACGATGGCATCGAGAGATGGGATCAATGTCTCCAGACCTTCCAGGGAAAACCGTTTCTGCCCGACAAATTTGTTGTGCAGAAAATTCTCAAAGCCAACGGCCTGGTTGACTTTGTGAAGAATATGTTTCTTTTTTTCGATGGTAAAGACAGGAGTATTTTTTTCTTTCTCCATCCGGGTTTGAAGCCACTCCACCAGTTTCGGTTCCCTCGCGTAGCGGAATTCCACACCGATGGAACGGCAATAGGTCGTTTCGAGGTGACTGATGATGTCACGCAGTTTGGCAGGGCCGATTCCAATTTCAGCTCCGGCCTGAAATACGGTATCCAGATCAGATTGGGAAAGTCCATAGTTTTCAATAGCCAGGGTGGGCAAATATTGCCGTCTTTCGCGAACCGGATTGGTTTTGGTGAAAAGGTGACCGCGAACGCGATAGGCCAGGATCAGGGTGACAACATGATTTTCTTTCAGGATATCGTCCGACACTGCGGGTTGATCTCCATAGTTGGCTCTCGCAAATTCAAAGCCGTCAAAAAATTGACGCCAACCGGTATCAACAGATGCCGGATCCTGCTTGTATTGTTCGTACAGTGATTCAATGAATCTTCCGTCTGCGTTGCTGATTTGAGTGAGTGGCTCTGCCATATCTTAAGAATTGCAAATAATAAATCATTCAAAGAATTCAGGTAGTCGCGAAAGTTCCGGCTCTGACCTTGCTTTCAAATTCAGATCTGAAGTGAACCAGGGCTGAACGGATCGGCCAGGCAGTGCCGTCTGCGAGAGCGCAAATGGTCCTGCCCTCCATCGTATCGCAAAGGTCAAGAAGGAGATCAATGTCTTTGGTTGAACCTTCTCCGCTTTCGATCCTGCTGAGGATTTTCACAAACCAGCCGGTACCCTCACGGCAGGGAGTGCATTGTCCGCAGGATTCATGATCGTAAAACTTTGCGATGCCGAGGGTAAATTTCACAATGTCGGTCGTTTCATCGAGGGCGAGGAGTCCGGCGGTACCCATAACCGAACCGACAAAGCGCAGGGAATCGGCATCCATGGTCAGGCCTTCAATTTTTTCTGCGGGAATCAGGGGACATGACGATCCGCCGGGGCTGACAAGTTTCAGGCGTTTCCCGTTTTTCATTCCGCCGCCGACATGATACACCAGGTCGGTGATTTTCATTCCGCTCGGATATTCATAAACTCCCGGCCGGTTGATATGTCCTGAAAGTCCATATAAAACAGGACCCGGATGGGTAGGCGCACCCATGGATGTAAACCATTTTGCTCCATTCCGGATGACACCGGGGACATTGGCGAGCGTTTCGATGTTGTTGATCGTGGTTGGCTTGCCCCACAGTCCGTAGTTAGCCGGAAACGGCGGTTTGGAGCGCGGGTAGGGCCGTTTCCCTTCGAGGGATTCCATCAGGGAGGTTTCTTCCCCGCAGATGTATGCACCTGCGCCCTTGTGAACATACATTTCGCAATTGTATCCCGAGCCGAGGATATTCTTTCCGATAAACCCGGCTTTGTAAGCTTCATCCACGGCACGCTGAAAGCGGTCAATCTGGTCAGCGAATTCGCCGCGCATATATACGTATGTCGCATCCATCTGCATGGCGAAGCAGGCGATCATCGTGCCTTCGATAAACAGGTGGGGGTTGAATTCAAAAAGACGGCGGTCTTTGAAGGTATTCGGTTCAGATTCATCGCCATTGCAGGCGAGATACCTGGGAACACCTTCGGCTTTTTTGGGCATGAATGACCACTTCAAACCGGCATTGAAACCGGCACCTCCGCGACCGCGGATGTTTGCGGACCTGACTTCATTGGTTACAGATTCCGGGGTCCATTTTCCCGAAGTCAAAACCTGCCGCAGCATCTCGTAGCCGCCATTTTTGACGGCAATTTCGATCTGGTGAAGCCCGGGGATATTCGGGAGGATGGTTCTTTGGTAGTTTTTCCAGTCAGACATGCAAGGCTGCTTTTCTGTGAATGCTAAAATTAGGAATTATTGGGGCTATGCCAAGCAGAAAACGCCCTGATTTCGCAGTTTTCAGCCGCCTGTAGGGGCCTTTGGGATTTCAATTTGCTGAAACAGCCGTTTCTGGAATATCAATATGCTGACAATTCCGACGGAAATCGCCGAATCGGCAACATTGAATATGGGGAACATATCGTAGCTGCCGCCGCCAATGAATGGAAATGCCTCGGGGATGGTCCAGGTGCCCAGATCAACATAAAACATGTCCACTACCCGGCCGAAAAGGAAACCGCCTTCATAATGGTTTTCAAAGATCATTCCGTAAAACATGCGGTCAATCACATTTCCAACTGCTCCGCCGAGGATCAGGGCGATCATGAGCGGAAGGGCAGTATTGTATTTCATGGATTTCCGGAGGAAATACAGAATGGCGAAAATTGCAAAGAATGAAAATAATGTCAATATGATTTTGGCCGTGAATTCCGACATTTCAGGAAAGATGGTGGAGAATTTCAGGCCGAATGCAGCGCCGGGATTTTCGGTAAAATGAATCTTGATGAGGTCGCCGATCAGGTTGACCTGCATACAATTGTAAAACTCGTCGTACCCGGCATCCGGAGGTCTCAGACATGCGCCCATGGTCAATTTAATCATGACCTTGGTAAGCTGGTCAATCAAAATAACTGCCAGCGCAAGCACATAATAGCGGTTTGGCCGCTTGCTGATAAATCCGGTGAATTGATTCAAGAGGGTCCGGAATTAGCCCCTTTGGGGCTTTTCGTATTGCTTGAGTTTGGCTTCCATTGACGATTCGGTATGAGGAACCACGCGAAGCCTTTCTTTGGGAATCAGTTTTCCGGTCACTTTGCATATGCCGTATGTGCCGTTTTCGATTCTTTCCAGGGCCCTTTCCAGTTGGGTAATAAATTTCTTCTGCCGCGACATGAACATCTCTGTTTGTTCCTTGTCAATGGTATCGCTTCCGAATTCGGTCATGTTAAAACCATCGGCGGCACTTTCGTTTGATTCCTTGAGGCTCTCTACCAGATACCGGTATTCCTCCTTCGCCTCGGTCAATTTCTTGTTTATGATTTCCCGGAATTCCTGCAGCTCAGACGGCGTATAAAAATTCTTCGTTTTCGAACTTTTTTTCTTTGCCATACTACCTTTTGATTATGATTGATCCCCTGGCATCATTGATTTGAATTTGCGTTCCCTGCTCCATTCCTGGCACGATTTCCAGGCTATCAGCCAGCGTTTCGGAGCAAATATAGGGTAAAAATCGTTTCAGGGATTCATCCCATCCGGGATTTGCAGAAACGCGGATTTTGACGCGATCTGTGACCTCAAAACCCGATTCCTTGCGGATATTCTGTATCCGGTTGACAAATTCCCTTGCTGTTCCTTCCAGAACCAGTTCCGGAGTCAAAGTGACATCCAGCGCGACCGTGACCTTGCCATTGCTGGCCACCGACCAACCCGGTATGTCTTCACTGATGATCTCCAATTCGCTCCGTTCCAATTTCCAGGTGCGGTCGCTTAGTTCTATTTCTACAAACCCCGATTCTTCCAGCTTCCTGATTTCTTCAGCTCCGAAACTTGCTACCGCCTGACCGATTTCCTTCATGTATTTTCCTGCTTTCGGACCAAGAACCCGGAAGTCGGGTTTCACTTTCCTCACCAGGATTCCGCTTTCCTCACCGATCAGTTCCATTTTCTTGACGTTCGTTTCATTTCTGATCAGGTCTGAAACTTTTTGAAGTTGTTGTCTCATTTTCTCATCTGTGGCCGGCACCAGGATTTTACTCAAAGGTTGCCTGAGCCGGATGGAAACGTCTTTGCGTTTTCGAATGCTGTGGCCCAATGATGAAATCTGCTGAGCGAGGCTCATTCTCTCTTCCAGATCCGTATCAATGGCAAGGTCATTCGCCGCTGGCCATTCGCTCAAATGAACCGAATCGCCTTCGTCGCCGGAAAAACCGCAGAGATCCCGGTACAATCTTTCCCCGTAAAACGGAGCGAAGGGACTGATCAGAACAGACAAATGGAGCAGGCATTCCCGGAGTGTCTGGTACGCCGCTATTTTGTCGCGATTCATTTCCCCTTTCCAGAACCTTCTCCTGCTCAACCTGATGTACCAGTTCGACAAATGATCCACTACAAAAAATTCGATACGTTGGATGGCTTTGGTCGGATCATAATCATCCATCGCAGACGAAACAAACCTGACCAGGGAATTCAATTCCGATAGAATCCACCGGTCGATTTCCTCCCTTTCCGCAAGGGGAATGGGTTTCTCACGGAAGTCAAACCGGTCAATGTTCGCATAAAGCGCATAAAATCCGCAGGTATTGAACAGTGTGCCGAAAAACCGGCGTTGAACATCTTCAATGCCCGGACAAACCAATTCCAAGTTCTGGCCTTCGATGCGGTGGTCGTGAGATTTTCCGGCTGAATCGCGATATTCAAAACTGAATTTCAGGTTTTCCCAGGGCGGAGCATTGGCGATCATGTACCAGCGGGTGGCATCTGCCCCGTACTT
>Ga0247727_10018448_pt1 | contig 10967 bp, 8 predicted proteins | sample WisWelCaveWW1625_FD_202498 | JGI IMG/M metagenome (GOLD analysis project Ga0247727, IMG submission 202498) | Biofilm microbial communities from Wishing Well Cave, Virginia, United States - WW16-25 | ecosystem: Environmental > Aquatic > Deep subsurface > Groundwater > Cave microbial mat | place...
GCGCCGGATGCTGGTCAGCCTGCGGCGGGTCGCCCGCGAGGCCGAGCGGAAGCGCGTGAAGGAGTTCCTCCGGGTGCAGGAAGATGAAGGCCGTGTCACGATCGGTGATGCCGTCGGCGCGCTCCTGAGGCAGGTGGTCGAGCCGAGGGCCGAGGAGCCGCAGCCCGCGCCCACCGTCGAATCAAAGCCCGAGCCTGGTCAATAGGCGGCTTGTCCACCCCCACGCCGGCGATTACAATGGGAGCGGCGTCGGGGAGTGGCGCAGCTTGGTTTAGCGCGCAGCGTTCGGGACGCTGAGGCCGGGGGTTCAAATCCCCCCTCCCCGACCAGATTTCTTAAGCAGGGACGCGGGTTTCGGCCTGTGTCCCTGCTGTTTTGTGCCCGAATTGTGCCCGTCGAACATCGAAGCCGGATGGCCAGAGAAGGTCGTCGATCCACTCCACGGGCGTGATGGGGACGGTCTCGAACAGGTCTCCATAGCGGTCCAGCGTAAACCCAGCGGAGTAGTGCCTCGCCTGCTTCGCGATGTACTTGGGATGTTTCCCTGCGGCAATCAACAAGGTCACGAACTGATGCCTCAGAGCGTGCCACGCGATGGGCCTCTTGATCCCTGCAGCAGTCTGCGCCTTCCGCCATTGTCTCTTAATCCAGGAACCATTCCCGATGGGCGTTTTCCCGTCTTCGGAGAACACGAGGCCCGTCTTCCGGGGTGCGGTCTGGAGGACGCGCCGCACTGTCGGCACCATGTCCACATCGCCGACGCTCTGCTCCGTCTTCGGGGTCTGGGCGACGCGTTTGTACAAGGAGCGGGTGACCCGGATTTTGTTGCGGCGGAAGTCGATGTCCTCGTCGATGCGAAGCGCGACCTGCTCTCCCCATCGAAGGCCGGCTAGGGACGCGACAAGCACCATCTCCGCGACGCGGGGCTGTGCGGCCGCGAGGCGCTCTACTGCCCGCTTGAAATCGTCCGGCTCAAGGAACTGGACACGGCGATCCCTGATCCGGTGAGCATCCGCAGGGAAGTATTTTCCGCGCAGGATGCCCCGGAGCGGGTTCGCATCTAGCAGGCCGTAGTCCGACGCCGCGCTCTCCAGCAGCCCGGAGAGGAGGGCCACCATGTTCTTGATGCTCTTCTGGGACCGCAAGGGGCGGTCGGGGTTTGGGTTGCACTTGCTGTACGAATGGCGCTGCTCCCGTGACTTCTCCGCTATGAGGCGCTTCACTGCCTCCCGCGTGATCGCGGGGAGGGGGTGGTCAGCGAACGCAGGCAGGAGCTGATTCTTGAGGAGTTTCTCATAGCCTTCCGTCGTGGAGGGCTTCAGGTGGACCGCATCACGCCTCCATGTTTCGACGAACTCCCCTAGCGTCGGGGCTTTGCGCCCCCTCCGGATACCCAATCGTCCGGCGGCCACATCGGTGATGCGCTGAGCGCGGACCCTGACGGCTTCCTTGTGGCTCGGGCCAACCGGCTCGCGGACCCGGCGGCCGTACGCATAGTAAGTGACCCACCACACACTTCCGCGCTGGTAAACGCCGGGCACCCTGTTGGCCATCTGCGTTACCCTCCCCCGCTTCTTCTCTCGCCCTGCTTGCCCATCACTTTGACCTTCTTCTCCATGAGCCGATGGGCGAATTGCTCGGAGCCCTCCGCCAGGGCGAGGATTTACAAGTGCCGTGCGCTGCCGGATGAGCTACGGCCGCCCGATCCGGTGGCGGTCATAGCGGAAAATCAGTAGACGCTGTGCGACGGCGCCGATGACGCCGATAATAAGCGCTGGGACCGTTGGCGGCGCCTTGGCAGAGAAACGCGATGAGGAAAGCGAACGGCAGTCCGAGCGTCCACTCAATTCGAAGTGGATAAACAATCCGTGGTGCCGGGAGAGGAATTCCTGACTTGCCGAAGTGGCGGCGGTCCCGGCTCGTGGTAGCTTAGCCCCCCGGCACTGACCGCCTGCATCGTCGCACGAGATGGAATGTCTGCGAGTCTTGACCGGCCGAAGATGTTCATGACTTTAGGGCGGTCTCCTTTGAATAAGAATGGGTGACTTCGGGTAGACGATCCCCCTGGGCGCCGCACCGTCACCCGAGATTACCGCTCGCTCAGCGCATACTCGATGGCCTGCTCCAATGGCATCGCCTGACCCTCAGTCCACGCGGTCGCAAACGCTTCCTCTCTTAGCGCAACCCGCACAGTTGCCAAGTTGCGATCATAGTCCGCCCGGTCTGCAGCTGGCAAGGCAGCGCCGATGGATTCCCTCGATCCGTCCGCCGCCCCGATCAACCGCGCTGCCCGCTCCAGGTGGCCACGGTCGCATGCCACGCCGGCAAGACCGACAAGGGAGGCGACGATGCCTCGTCTGTCCCCGACGGCGTTCAGCAGGAGGAGCGACTCGCGATGGAGCGCCGCCGCCTGGTCAATGTCACCCTGCAGGCGTACGATCATCCCCAGGGAGTGAAGCGCCCTCCCGATGCCCTCCTTGTCGTCCATCTCACGAAACATCCCCAGGCACCGTTCGAGATGAAGCCGCGCCGCTGTGAGGTCCTGGTGCAACAGCGCAGCGTTCCCCAGGCCGTGTAGCGCCGGTGCCATGCCTTGCTTCTCGCCCAATGCGCTGAAGACGGCCAAGCTCTGTTTGTACAACTCCACTGCCCGAGTGTACTCACCCTGAGCCATGGCCAAATGCCCCAGGCTTAACGACGAGTACGCAATGCCAGGTTTGTCCTCAGACTCGGTCAGGAGCATCAACGCTTCGCTGTGGAGTGCCACCGCCCGGTCATAGTCGCCCTGCAAGTACGCCAAGCGGCCGAGGTCGTAAAGGGACCACCCAATACCACGCTTGGTTCCCGTCTCCCGGAAGATCCTCAGGCCCTCTTCGTGAAGAGGGCGCGCCGTGGCGTAGTCGCCTTGGTCCCTCGCGATGGCACCCAGGTGGTTAAAGGCCCACGCCACGCCCACTTTGTTTCCCATCTTGCGGAAGAGTATCAGGCTCTCCTCAAAGAGGGCGCGTGCCGTTGCGACGTCCCCCAACTCGCCTGCCGCATCCGCCAGACTGTGAAGCCCCCACCCAATCCCCCATGTATCCGCTAACTCGCGGAAGAGCGTCAGGCTCTCTTCAAAGAGCGGGCGGGAAGCCGCATAGTTCCCCCGGTCCCGTTCGGTCGTGCCCAGGCCGCGGAGCACATCAGCGATCCGCCCCTTGTCCCCGACCTCGCGGAAGATCGCCAGGCCTTCCTCGAAGAGTGGCTGAGCCTCCGCGTAGTCCCCCTGAGCGTGCGCCAGCCAGCCCAGGGCGCTCAGTGAGTCCGCGATCCCAGCCTTGTTCCCCAACTGCCGGGAGATCGTCAGGCTCTCTTGAAGAAGAGCGCGCGCCGCAACGGTGTCTCCTCGATCCTGCGCGATCTTTCCCAAACCCATGAGGGCACTGGCTTCGATACACCTGTCCCCCGAGGCGCGGGCGGTAACAAGGCTCTCCTCAAGGAGAGATCGCGCTACCTCGCTATCTCCCTGAACGCCCGCCATGCGCCCTGCCCCACACAGCGCTTTGGCCCGTGCCGATGAAGGGGATCGGTCGGTTTCCGAGAGGGCCGCTTCCAGCCAGCGACGTCCTTCAGTCAGATGGCCTCGGACATACCAGAAGAACCATAGGGCCCCTGCGAGCCGTAGCATCGCCTCGGTTTCGTGCTGCGACAGGCTCCACTGGAGGGCGCCTCGGAAGTTTGCATGCTCCACCTCTAGAAGATTCAACCACGCCACCTGATCCGGTCCGCGAAGTTCGGGTTCTCCTTGCTCGGCAAGTAACAGGAACCAGTCCCGATGTCGTCTGTGCGCGTCCTGCACTTCCCCCGACATCAGCTTGTCGTGGCTATACTCCCGGACCGTTTCCAGCAGTCGATACCGATTCTCTTTGTCCCGCCCTTCCGCCACAACAAGCGACTTATCCACCAGACGGGTCACCAGCTCCAGGATCTCGGGCACCTCAACGCCATCTCCTGAACACACTGCCCCGGCCGCGTCCAGTGTCCAGCCACCGGCAAAGACTGACAGTCGGCGAAACAGTGTCCGCTCCTGGTCAGACAGTAGGCCAAAGCTCCAGTCAATCGCGGCCTGGAGCGTCTGGAGTCGTGGAACGGTCGTCCGGCCACCGCCGGTCAGCAGGCGGAATCGATCGTCGAGCCGTGCCGATATCTGCTCCACGGATAACACTCTCACCCGCGCCGCCGCCAACTCGATTGCAAGAGGGAGCCCGTCCAACCGATCGCAGACTTGCGCCATTGCCAATGCGTTCTGATCTGTGAGCTTGAAGCGTGGAAGCACAGCCCTGGCTCGCTCGGTGAACAGACGAATTGCCTCAAACTCCGCGAGTCGATCGACTGATGGCAGCCGCCGAAGATCCGGGAGGGAAAGGGATGGCACATTCCAGACGGTCTCACCAGCGATCGCAAGCCTTTCGCGACTGGTTGTCAGAATCCGTACGTTTCGACAGGTCCGCAGCACGGCGTCAGCTACGTGGGCACACACGGCTATCGCGTGCTCTGCGTTGTCCAGCACGATCAGTAGTTCCTTGGGCTGAAGGAAGTCTGTGAGCGCCTCCAAGATCGAGCGGCCGGGCTTTTCTCGGACGCCCAGAACGACTGCCACTGTCTGTGGGACGAATGCTGGGTCTGGCAGGGGGGCCAGCTCTACCAGCCACACCCCGTCCTTGAACTCGTCCAGAACTTCAGCCGCGACTTGAAGGGCGAGCCGTGTTTTGCCGCAACCTCCTACCCCGGTCAGGGTCAACAGCGCTGTTGTGGACAGCAGCCGCCTGATCTCCGAGATCTCGCGCTCCCGCCCCACGAAACTCGTGAGCTGCCGTGGTAGGTTGTTGGCAATCGTGTCGAGCGACCTCAGGGGTGGGAAATCCGCTGGCAAATCAGGCACAACAACTTGGAAGAGCTGCACGGGGCGGACAAGGTCCTTGAGTCGATGCTCACCCATTTCTCGGAGGTCAATTCTCTCCCCCACGTCTTCCTCAACGAGGTCTCGAGTCGTGCGGGAGAGGAGAATCTGTCCGCCATGTCCGGCGGCGCAGATGCGAGCTGCTCGGTGGATGTCTAGCCCAACATAGCCGGTCTCACCGCTCATCGGCTCACCGGTATGCAGCCCCATTCGGACTCGTACCGACACGCCCTCGGGCCAGGTGTGGGCAAGCACGGCACGCTGGGCGGCTACTGACGCCAGCAGTGCGGCTTTCGCGCTGGGCAAGACGAAGAAGAGACCATCTCCCTGGGTTTCCACCTCGACGCCGCCCCTCTCTTGAACGGCGGCGCGCAGCAGCCGGTGATGATCGGCCAGGAGGATAGAGTAGTGGTCGCCTAGATCACGGAGAAGGCGCGTTGAGCCCTCGATGTCCGTGAAGAGGAAGGTGACGGTGCCGGTCGGGAGACGGGACATAGAATCCCCTCGCGGGCCTTCACGCCGGTGTTCTATGGGGCTGGGGCGGTTCCTGGGGCATCAGGCGGGCGGATAGGCGAGAGACCTCAGCCCTTACCGAGATCGGAGCCAGAATACCCTGGGCCCAGAGCGGTTGGACCAAGTTTCAACCTTTCCGTTCCGTCACCATGTTTCAATGGGGCTACGCTTTCCACCGCCGAGAGGCGCAGCTGCTCTGCGGCCTCGCAGTCCCCTCCGGTTTCCGGCGCCTCAAGCGGCCCCGTTGCCGCGGCGTTATCCAGCGTGGCCAGGCAGCCAATCACGTCGGGCTGGAGGAGAATTCCAGCCTCGACCGCGCCCCTCAGGGCTTCAAGAGGCTGTTGGCCGGGTTGCGGATGGCACCCCAGCCGCGGTTCAAGACATGCGTGTAGATCATCGTCATGCTCAGGTCCTTACGGCCCAGCAGTTCCCGGGCGGCGTCTTGCGTCTGGCAGTCGGACGAGCGGGGCGGCCATCTAGGCTCCACGGTTCGGACCTAGTGTTGACACCTAACGCCTTGCGCACGCTGCGCTGGTGTCCGTGCTAGGGGTAGGCCGGTAGCTGGCAGGGGATCGGGATGCCCTCCCCGGCCCTCAAGGCCGATGTCCCGGAGGGCCGGGGCGCGGCCCCGAACACCGCGCGTCGGTCCTTTGCTGCGCCCGACGAGCCGCACGGTGAGAAGTCGCGCTCTATCGCCCGGCCCGCAAGTTGTCCAGAGGGCTCGCCCTCCGGAACTTGGCACTCACATCCGGCTTTGTGAGGCGGGCATAGCGCAGGGTCATCGTTAGGCTCTCATGGCGCAGCACCTGGCGGACCAGCTCCAGGTCCCCGGTCTGCTTCAGGATCGCGGTGGCCACGTAATGGCGAAGCGCGTGGGGGCCGACCTTCCGGGCAGCCCCGCTTTGACGGACAGGTGGTGTAGGATGTGGGTCCCGTGGCTGCGGGTCAGGCTGCGGCCGTGGCGGTCGCAGAGCAGGAAGTCCTCGGGTCTGGCATTCGGGCGCCTCGCCAGCGAAGCCCGGAGGCACTGGGCGGCCTCCGCGCCGAAGAAGCCGACGCCGTCCTTGCCGCCCTTTCCATTTCGTACATGAATCGTCCGCGCGGCGAAGCTCACGTTCTCGATGCGCAGATACAGGGCCTCGCTGATGCGCAGGCCGCTGTCAGCCAGCAGCGCGACTAGCGCCCTGTTCCGGCGTCCCTCGAAGGTGTCCTGGCACGCGGCCAGGAGGCGGCGCACCGCATCGTCCTCGGGGACCATGGGCATCGTCTTTGGGGCCCTCATGGTGAGGCCGCGCATCGGGTGGGCTTGGAGGAGGTTGGCTTCAACGCACCAGGCGAAGAACGTGCGCAGGCATCGGTAATGCTGGTGTGAACTGATCGGCTGGAGCCGTCCTTGCAGTCCAATGAGGTAGCGCTGGATCGCCAGCGTCGAGACAGCCTCCAGGGTGGGCAGGTCGGTGCCGTGCTGGAATCGGCGCAGGTTGGCCGTGTAGACTTCCAGGGTGCGCGACGAGCAGTTGGCGACCCGCCGGGAGAGCAGGAAGGCGTCTATCGCGCCACCGAGGTGAGCACCTGCTTTTTGGGCGGGTTCCAGAGGGAGGTCGGCGGCTGAAACCCGCGCAGTGATTGGGTTGGTGGAGACGGGGGGATTCGAACCCCCGACCCCCTGCGTGCAAAGCAGGTGCTCACATCAGGAGACCAACACACGCTTTACTGGTAATTCGAGTAGCGGGCCCTCGTTAGCCGACCCGTCCCAAACTCGCCCTAGGGGCCGGAACTGCAGATACGATATGTAGCGGGCCCTCGCTACCATCCGTACCTGTAGGAATGGTCTCTAGTTCCTGGCTTCGAATCATGTGCCCGCTGTGCCCAAATTGTGCCCATGATAGCCGCGATCAGGCGAGATTAGGCGGGGGAACGGACGTTCGCGGAAATGGCGGGAACCATTGCAGACACTGCCTCCCGACAGTAGACTACACTAAACGGTAGAGGAGGGGAGGAAGGTTCAAATCCCCCCTCCCCGACCACCGACATTTACAGAGCCAGATGACGATGAGTCGCGCGGGGCGGCGCGAGTGCGCCGTCCTTTTGCTTTGTGTCGGCACGGACACTCTGCGGGGTCTGTGATGATCGGATCGCCGGTGCGGGAGGTCAAACGGACGCTAGACGGGAGGGAACAGACGTTTCACTGCACGCTGGTCCACCAGGAAGCGGGTTGGATCGTCATACGGTACGTGCTGCCCCATTCGGTGGCGGTCGGGCCGCTGGTCCTCCCGGCCGGCGCGGACACAGTGGCGCACTTTTGGTCCGAGCGTTCGTACACAGCGTATCACTGGCGTACGCACGATCATCGGACGCTCGGCGTGTATCTAAACGCCGCGGACGAGGTCGAGATCACGCCGGGCCTCGTCCGGTGGCGTGACTTGGCCCTTGATGTGCTTGTAACGCCCGACGGTCGGGTCGAGGTGCTCGATGAGGAGGAAGCGCGGCGCGCGCCGGCGTGGGCACAACCCATGATCGCACGTGCCCGCGCGGCCCTGGCGGGCCGTGCGAGCCTCATCGCCGCCGAAGTCCAGCGTCTGACCGAGCAGGTGGGGGGCGATCGAGGGAGCGCACACAGGAGATGACCGTGAGGACGCGAACGAATCGGCGATGTCTGCCGCCGCCGGCACCGCGCTCGCGGGGAAGGTGGGGTCGGGGTTTGGTGCTGCATGACCCGCAGCAGGTGCGCGTAGGGATCTTCACCGATTCCTACCTGCCGCGCATCAGCGGCGTCGTTCGGTCCGTGGAGTCGTTTGTCGCGGAACTCCGGCGTCAGGGACACCACGCGTCCATCTTTGCGCCAGCCTACCGTGGCTATGTGGACACGGATCAGGACGTCGTGCGTTTTGCCTCGGTACGGCCGCCGGGGCATCCAGACTTTCCGCTGGCGATTCCCCTGCATCGGGCCTTCCTGGCCAAGCTGCGCCGTCGGCGCCTCACGGTGATTCACACCCACTCGCCGTTCCTCCTCGGCGCGGCGGGCCGGTACGCAGCGCCGCGGCTGGGCCTGCCGCTGATCTTCACGCATCACACGATGTACGGGGAGTACGTTCACTACGTCCCTGTCGTGTCGCAGCGTTTCTCCCGCGAGGTCGTCACGCGGTACACCGCCCGCTACTGCAACCACTGCACCGCGGTGATCGCGCCGTCCCACACGGTCCGGGCCTGGCTGCGCTCGGTCGGCGTCACGGCGCCCATCGACGTCCTGCCCACCGCGGGCTTTGCGCTCGACCGGTTCGACCGGCTCGATCCGTCGTGGGTGCGGCCGCGCTACGGCATCCCGCCCGACGCGCCACTGATCATCACCGTCGGCCGGCTCGCCCCCGAGAAGCGTCTGGACGTCGTCCTCGGCGCGTTCGCCGAGATCGGTCGCGAGCGCCGGGCCCGGCTGCTCATCGTGGGCGGCGGGTCGGAGGCCAGGGAACTGCGGGCGCGTGCCGGGCGGTTGGGCCTGGCCGCTGAAGTCATCTTCACCGGGCCCCTGGAGAACGATCGCGTCCTGGACTGCTACGCGGCCGCCGACGTGTTCGCGTTTGCGTCACCCACCGAGACCCAGGGCCTCGTCATCGTCGAAGCGATGGCCGCCGGCCTTCCGGTGGCGGCCGTGGGGGCCGGCGGTGTGGCGGAGGTCGTGGGAGACGGCGACACCGGTCTCCTGGTGGATCTCGATGCGCGCGCGCTCGCCGCGGCGATCCAGCGTCTGCTCGATGACCCGGCGCTGCGCGCCCGCCTCGCTGAGCGGGGCCGGCGCGCGGCCCGAGCATACGCGATCGAGGCACTCACCGATCGGCTCGTCAGGCTGTACCGCACGGTGGCAAGCCATGCGCCCGTCATCACCGCACCCGATCAGACCACGGCCGCCCCAGGCGGCCCTTAGACCACGGGCGGGCCGCACACGCGGCCCGAGTTGAGGAGGAACGGAGCGTGCAACTGCGGCGCCTGGAACTGGTGGGCTTCAAGACGTTCCCCCACCGGACCGAACTCGAGTTCCACACCGGCATCACAGCAATCGTCGGTCCCAACGGCAGCGGCAAGAGCAATATCTTCGACGGCATCCGGTGGGCGCTGGGCGAGACCAATGCCCGCCTGCTGCGCGGTGCCCGCATGGACGACGTGATCTTTGCGGGCAGCACCGGCCGACGCCCGCACACGCTGGCACAGGTGGCGCTCACGCTCGACAACTCCTCCGGCCTGCTGCCGCTGGAGTTCGCTGAGGTGACGGTCGCCCGCACCGTGACACGCGGCGGGGACGGCGAGTACGCGATCAACGGCGTCGACTGCCGGCTCCGCGACATCCAGATGCTGTTCCTGGGGACCGGTCTGGGCGGACGGTCGTATGCGCTCATCGGCCAAGGCGAGGTGGATGCGGTGCTCCGGGCCACGCCGGTGGAACGCCGCCAGTGGCTCGAGGAGGCCGCGGGTCTCGCACGTCACAAGCGGCAGCGCGTCGAGGCCGAGCGGCGGTTGGGTCACGCGCAGACACACCTGGATCGGCTGACCGACGTCCTCGCCGAGCTCGAAACCCAGCAGCAGGCCCTGGCGGCGCAGGCCGAGGCCGCAACGCTGCACCGCACCTACAGCGAGGACCTGCGCGACCTCGAGCTCAGCCTCTTTGCCGATGAAGCGCGCCGGTTGCTCGGGTCAGTGCGCCGCCTCGCCGCGCAACTCGAGACCGACCGAGGCGCGATCGAGGCGGCGAGCGCGCAGGCCGGTGAGGCGGCCGCGTCGGCCGCCACGGCAGAGGGACGGATCGCTGAGGTCACGTCGGAGCTGGAGCGAGGACAGGAGGCGCTCCTGACTGGCGCCGAGCGTCTGAGTGCGCGCTCGTCGGAACTGCAATCGTTCGAGGCACGGGCAGATGGCCTCCGTCTCCGCCGCGACCGCCTGGAGACAGAGATCGGCCAGCTGGATGACAGCCTGACGCGTGTTCAGGCTGACACAGAGGCGTTGCAGGAAGAGATGAAGAGCGCGTCCTGGCAGCGGGATCGCCTGGCGGAGGACCTCGGCCGGGCGGAGGGCCGTGTCGGTCAGGCCGCGGGGGCACTCACCCACGGCGAGATGTGCTTGGGACAGTCCCGCGCCGAGGCCGCGGAGGCCGTCCGGACCCTCTCTCAGACCCTCCATGACCTGGCCGCGCTGCGTGCGAGGAGCGAGGTCCTGGGTCAGGCCGCGGACGCCGGCGCCGAGAAGGCCGCGGCCCTCGCGGAGGCCGCGGCGAGGGCCGCGACGAGCCGGCAGGGAGCCGCGGCGGCGATGGACGACGCCAGGCAGACAGTTGGCCGCCTCGAGTCCGCAGCCGACACTAGCGCTGAGGTGCTCGCTGCGCGGCGCAGCGAGCTGGCGGTGATCGACGACGAGGCGCGGACGATCGAGCTCGATGAGCACCGCTCCCGCGCCCGGCTCGCGTCCATCGAGGAGGCCCACGAACAGTTCGCCGGATTCGAAGACGGCGTGCGGGCCGTGCTCGCCGCAG
>Ga0247727_10018449_pt1 | contig 10967 bp, 8 predicted proteins | sample WisWelCaveWW1625_FD_202498 | JGI IMG/M metagenome (GOLD analysis project Ga0247727, IMG submission 202498) | Biofilm microbial communities from Wishing Well Cave, Virginia, United States - WW16-25 | ecosystem: Environmental > Aquatic > Deep subsurface > Groundwater > Cave microbial mat | place...
CCTGCGGTCGCGGCTCAGCAACTGCCGCGAAATCAGCGGCGCCGGTTCCGAGCCGCGACCGAAGGGAGCGGTCCAAGTGAAAGCACGATATCACGCGGTCAGAGACCTAGACACCCCGTCATGAGTGCTCGCGCGTCCGCTCGCTGAATCGGCGCCGTGCCGAGCCGCGCACTCGAGCAAGAGGCTGTGGCGCAAACAGCGACGACGGCATGTAGCTGATACTGATAACTGATACCTGATAACTGCGACCGGACGGCTTCAGCCCGCTTTCTTCTTCGCCCCGGCCTTCGGCCCCGCCTTGGTCCCCGGCTTGGGCTTCGACGGCGCGGCCTTGGGAGCCTCCGGCAACCCGGCCGTGATCTTGCCCCCCTGCATCTTGATCATGAACGGGCTGGCGGTGTACTCGGTCGGCTCGGCGCCCTCGAAGGTGATCACGGTCCCGGCATCGAGCTTGCGCGGCAGGGCGGTCTCCAGAGTAAGGGTGATCTCGGCATCGGTGGCCTGGCTCATCCCCAAGGTCAGCGTCTTGGGCCGCAGGGCCGGCGTGGCCGCAATCACCGTGCCCTTCAGCGGCGGCATGGCCGTGCCCTTCATGGACTGCCAGAAGGCGTCGCCCTCCTCCGCCAGGCGGGACTTGATGGTCAGGAAGAAGGCCAGCAGCGGGTCTTTCTTTTGCAGATCGGCGTCTTGCTCGGCCTTGATCTCGTCCTTGCTCTTGATCTTGAAATCGGCGGGGGGCAGGGCGTTGGCCTTGGCCAGGTTCTTGAGTTGAGCCAGTCCTTCGGCGTCCGGCCCATGGTAGTTGCTGTAGGCTTTGGAGAGAAAGGCGTCCATCTGCTGCCGGCCGGCCGGGGCCAGGGCGCCCTGGCCATCATAGGCCGCCGCGCGGGCGAAGCAGAACAACGCCAGCGTGTTCTTGTCCGGGTTCTTCTGGGCCTGCACCACGGTCCCGAGCCAGAATGAAACCTGGGCCGCGCCGGGGGTCAGTTCCAGCGCCTGGATGAACTCCTTTTCCGCCGGCTCATTGTTCTTGCGAACCATGGCTACCCAGCCGGCGCCCTGGTGGGCCACAAAACTGGCCAGTTTCTTGGCGTTGGCCCAGTCGGCGTCCGACACGTTGGCCGGCTTTTCGGCCCGCAGCAGCCCGCCGCACGCCTTCTCGATGTCCTCGAGCAGCTTGGCGTCGGTTGAGCCCAAGAAGGGACCGAGCGAGCCGATTGTGAAGTTGGCGCTGAAGTCGTTGGCGACGATGGCCAGTACTTCCTTGGCCGCCTCGAGCGCCTTGGCCGGCTGACCCGCCTGCTGGTAGGTCTGCATGTAGAACTTGCCGCGTTCCTCTTTGTAGTCGGTCCCGGGGTATTTCTGGGCCCACTGGTCCAGGAGCTGGAGCTTCTTCTTGGGGTCCGTTTCCTTGAGGACGCTGTTGAACAGATCGTACTCCTCGCGGTCCTTGGGCTTCTTCTCCTGGGCCTGGGCGGGCAGCGCCGCCGGCCAGAGCAGGCCCAGCATCAGCAAGCAGAACAGGCTTCGTCTCAACATAGCGGAACCCTCCACGACCTGGCGGCCCTCACCTCTCAGACTCCACCGCCGCACCCGGCGGTTCCCGGCCAGACTTGCCCTTCTGGCTCCAGGAGCCTTACAAGCCGCGCCATAGGTCAAAGGCGGAGTATATCTTGGTGGAAAACGGATTGGCAAGGGCATTTTGTTACAATCCCTGGATTGCCTTCCCGCGCCATTGATCTGGGGGTCATCGCCGTCTACCTGGTTGCGATCACGGCATTCGGGGCCCGCTTCCGCCGCAGCCAGAAATCCTTGAAGGATTACTTCCTCGGAGGGCGCACCGTGCGGTGGTGGGCGATCTCGCTTTCCATCGTTGCGGCGGAAACCTCCACCCTGACCATTATCGGCACCCCCGCCCTTGCGCTGGCCGGCAACATGGGCTTTCTGCAGCTCGTCTGCGGCTACCTGGTGGCGCGGGTCATCATCGTCCTGCTGTTCATCCCGCAGTACTTTCGGGGCGAGATGTACACGGCCTACGAGCTGATGCGGCGGCGGTTCGGCGAAGGCATCCGGCGCTTCACAGCCGCAACCTTCCTGGTGGTGCGGGCGCTGGCTGAGGGCGTCCGGGTGTTCGCCATCTCCATCGTCATCTCGATCGTGCTCGGTACCGGCGAGCTGACCTCGATCGTGCTGATCACCCTGCTGACCCTGTTCTACACCTTCGAGGGCGGTATGACCGCCGTGATCTGGACTGACGTAGTGCAGATGTTTCTGTACGTGGCCGGGGGCATCCTGAGCTTCTGGATGATCCTGGGCCAGATCCCCGGCGGGTGGGGGGAAGTCGTCCGCCTGGCTGGTCCGGCCGGCAAGTTCCAGGTGTTCGATTTCCGGCTGGAGCTGAGCGGCGAGTTTTTCACCCGCACCTACAGCTTCTGGGCGGGCCTGGCCTGCGGGACGTTCCTGGCCACCGGGACCCACGGCACCGACCAGCTCATCGTGCAGCGGCTGCTCAGCGCCCGCACCGAGCGGGAGAGCAAGGCGGCGCTGCTTGCGAGCGGCGTCGTCATCGTGTTTCAGTTCACGCTGTTTCTGCTGATCGGGATTCTGCTGTACGTCTACTACCAGTCGAGCGGTCAGGCGGCGCCCCGGCCGCTCGACCGCGCCTACCCCAGCTTCATCTGGACCCACATGCCGGTGGGGGTGGCCGGCATTATCGTGGCCGCCATCCTGGCAGCCGCCATGTCCAACATCAGCGCCGCGCTGAATTCGCTGGCGTCGACCACCATCATGGATTTCTACCGGCCCTTGTTCGGGTCCGCCGCGCACGACGAAGCGCATTACCTGCGGCTGTCGCGGCTGGCGACGGTCGGCTGGGGCCTGGTCCTGCTGGGGATCGCCATGCTGGCGCGCAACTGGGGCTCGGTGCTGGAGGCCGGCCTGGGGGTCATCTCCATCACCATCGGCACCCTGCTCGGCGTCTTTCTGCTGGGGATCCTGACCCGCCGGGCCAACCAGCCCGGCGCCATCGCCGGCATGATCGCCGGCTTCGCCACCATGGTGCTCCTGCGTCTGGCCACCCGAACGGCCTGGACGTGGTACGTGGTGATCGTAACGGGGGTAACTTTCGGGGCCGGCTGGCTGGCGTCGGTCCTGCTGGAGGGAACCGGTGAGTCGCGTCGAGCTCGAACGCAGCCTGGGTAGCTGGGAAGCTGCCGCCATCGTGGTCGGCACCATCATCGGAAGCGGCATTTTCCTGGTGCCCAAGGCCATGGTGCTCAACGTCGGCACGCCGGGCAAGGTTCTGCTGGTCTGGGTGGCCGGAGGCCTGCTGTCGCTGTTTGGCGCCCTCACCTACGCCGAGCTGGCGGCAGCCCTGCCCCACGCCGGCGGGGAGTACGTCTACCTGCGGGAAGCCTATGGCCCATTGTGGAGCTTTATTTACGGCTGGACGCAGTTCTGGGTGGCCAAGAGTGGCTCAATCGCCACGCTGGCTACGGCTTTCGCTTACTACTTAGCCAATTTCTTGCCGGCGCTGGACCGAATTCTGGTCCGCATCCCACTGCCAATAGGCCCCAAGGGCGGACCACTGGAGATTTCCTGGGGGCAGCTTTTCGCAATGGGGCTGATCTTGTTTCTGGCCGGGGTCAACTATTTCCGGGTGAAGCTGGGGGGGCGGCTTTTGGCACACGTTACGGCCCTGAAAGTGGCGCTGATCGTGGCGCTGGTGGGGGCCGCGGCCGCGTTCGGAGGCGGGTCGGCCTCCAATTTTCAGACGGCCACCCCGGCGGTGGGCGGCGTTGCCGGCTGGGTCGCGGCCATGGTGGCCGTGCTGTGGGCTTACGACGGGTGGAACAATCTGAACATGGTCTCGGGCGAGATCCGGGAGCCGCAGCGGAACGTTCCGCGGGCGCTGATCCTGGGGACGCTGGCGGTGGCGGCGCTGTATCTGGCGGCCAACCTGGCCTATTTTTTCGTCCTGTCGGCGGCCGAGGTCGGTTCGAGCAACCGGGTGGCGGCGGCCATGGCCGCCAAGTTTCTCGGCCCGGCCGGGAGCGGCGTGGTGGCAGTGGCAGCGATGGTCTCGATTTTTGCCGCCCTCCACGGCTCCATTCTGTCCGGAGGGCGGGTGCCATTCGCCATGGCCCGCGACGGCTATTTCTTCCCGGCCATGGGCCGCCTGCACCCGCAGCATCACACGCCCCACGTTTCGGTGCTGGTGCTGTGCTGCTGGTCGGCGCTGCTGACCCTCTCCGGCCGCTACGAGGAACTCTACACATACGTCATTTTCGCAAGCTGGATTCTGTATGCGCTGGTGACGGCTTCGGTGCTTGTGCTGCGGCGCAAAAGGCCCGAATTGGCCCGCCCCTACCGCACCCTTGGCTACCCTCTTGTGCCGATAATTTTTGTTCTGGCGGCCGCGTTTTTGGTGTCTGTTACGTTGTATAATTCCCCCCGGGAGTCGGCGATGGGACTGGTTCTGGTAGCCGCCGGGCTCCCATTTTTCACCTATTGGCGACGCCGCAGGCGATTTGTTCCGAAATTAGAACAAAACTGTTGATTCCGGCGATAGTTTCTGCTATAAAAGGGTTGTTCAGGCGGGAACCAACAGTTTTTGTTCTGTTTCCAGAACAGACCCCCGCGGCGGATTTCAGGAGATTGGAAATGGACGTGAACAAGATTCTCTCAGAATTACGCACGGAGCGCCAGCAGATCGAAGAGGCCATACTGTCGCTCGAGCGGCTGGCACGCGGCCGGGGAAGACGCCGGGGTCGCCCCCCGTCCTGGCTGTCAACCTCGCCCCCGCCGCCCAAGCGCCGGGGCCGGCCCCCCAAGAACGGCTCCGGCAAGATCGCCGCCTAGCTCGTTCCGAGCCACACCGGTCCTGCCCCGGCCGATGCGGACCAGGCGTCCCTGCCCGGCGACGCTGTCGCGGAAGCCAGCAGGCGGTCAATAAATCAGGTACTTTGTCCGAACGGCACGGAAGCCCGCCACGGCCTCCTGCCACCTCTGCCGGATGATCCGCGGGTCTTCCCCGGCGCCCAGCGCGGCGATGACCGAATCATCGCCGATCAGACGCGCCGTTTGCCCCAGGTCGATCGCCCCGGGAAAGAGCTTCATCAGGGCCCCAGCGACCTCAACGCCCACCTCGCTCGAGTCCACCGCGCTCCGGTCTGTCACCAGGATCTGCACCCCTTGGATGCGCCGGCCCGCCAGCCGCGATGAGGCCGGCGTTCGCTCGACGGGATAGAACCGCACCCCGGGAATGCCGCGGTCGTTGAGGTAGGCGGCCAACGCCCCGCCGTCGATCCATTCGGCGCCCACCACTTCGAAGGGCGTGTCGGTGCCGCGGCCCACCGAGTAGTTGGCCAGGCCCTCGAGCATCGCCACGCCGGGGTAGAGCAGGGCCTCCCAGAAGTTGCGCATGTTAGGCGAGGGGTTGACCCAGGGCTGACCCGTCGCGTCGAACCAGTCGCCCCGCTGCCACCCCTCCATCCGGACAACCTCCAGCCGCGCGCCGATCTTGTTCTCCTCGTTGAACAGCCGGGCCAGCTCCCCGGCCGTCATGCCGTGGCGCAGCGGCAGCGGAAAGTACCCGATGAACGACAGCCGGTCGCGACTGAGGATCGGTCCCTCCACCGCCACCCCGTTGACGGGATTCGGCCGGTCGAGCACGTAGAACGGCACGCCAGCCCCGGCGGCTTCCTCCATCGCGTAGGCCATGGTCGTGACATAGGTGTAGAATCGCGCGCCGATGTCCTGGATATCGAAGACGAGCGCGTCCAGGCCCTGGAGCATCTCGGGGGTGGGCCGCCGACGGTCTTCCTGATACAGACTGTAGACACGGACGCCGGTTTTGGGCTCGACGGTATCGGGCAGGTTGGGCTCGTCGGCGTTGCCTAGGAAGCCGTGCTCGGGCGTGAAGATGGCGGCCAGGGTGACTCCGGCTTCGACCATCAGGTCGATGTTGCGCCGCCGCCGCCGGTCGACGCCGGTGTGGTTGGTGATGAGGCCGACCCGCTTCGCCTGGAGCGCCCGGAACCCGTCGCGGGCCAGAACATCGAGCCCGGTGAGGACAGCGCCGTTGCGGGCCGCGTCGCGCCGCGCGCCGACCATGGCCTCGTTGTACCCGGTGAGCCGCAGGCCGGCCTGGAGCGCCTTTTCGGCCGCCGACGCCGGCATCGCGGCTGCCACCGCCGTCGCCACGCGGCTGCGCAGGCTGGTCAGCGACCCCCGGTCGGCGGGGTGCACCCGGTTGGCCAGCAGGATCACGAAGGTCTGGGTTACCGGATCGATCCACAGCGAGGTCCCGGTGTAGCCGGTGTGGCCGAAGGAGCCGGCCGGCAGCAGCTCGCCCCGGTTGGAGGAGAACGGCGAGTCCAGGTCCCAGCCGAGGCCGCGCAGGATCGGCTGGTTCGGCGCCGTCTGCGGCGTGGTCATCTTCTCGACCGTCAGCGGGCTGAAGATGCGCGTGTTGCCCGAGCGGCCGCGGTCGAGCAGCATGGCGGCGAATCGCGCCAGGTCGGCGGCGGTCGAGAACAGCCCGGCGTGTCCGGCGACGCCGCCCATGTAGCGCGTGGTGGGGTCGTGCACCACCCCGCGCAGGATGACGCCGTCGGCCAGCCGCTCGGTCGGCGCGATCCGCGGGCCGAGCGAGGCCGGCGGGGTGAACATGGTCGTCCTCATGCCGAGTGGGCCGAACACCCGCCGCCGGCAGAACTCCGGCAGCGTGACGCCGCTCACCCGCCGCACCATCTCCCCGAGCAGGATGAAATTGATGTCGCTGTAGACGAATCGCGCGCCGGGCGGCGTCGCCGTCTTCTCGGCGAAAGCCAGCTTCACCCCGGTCTGGTAGCCGCTCCAGGCGGGCTTCAGGTCGAGGTCCGGCCGCAGGCCCGAGAAGTGCGTGAGAAGCTGCCGGACCGTGATGGGGCTCGAGCCGCCGGAGAACTCCGGCAGGTAGTCGGTGACGCGGTCGTTGAGGCGAATCCTGCCTTCCTCGACCAGAATCATCACCGCCGATGTGGTGGCGACAACCTTGGTGAGCGAGGCGCAGTCGAAGATGGTGTCGACCGTCATCGCCTCGCGCCGGGGGACCAGGGCGCGTGAGCCGTAGGCCTTGCGGTGGACGATGCGGCCCTGGTGGCCGACCACCGCCACGGCGCCGGGGATCAGCTTCTCCCGGACCGCCTCCTCGATGATGGAATCGAGCAAGGGCGAGCCGTGCCACCTGGACTGGGCCGGCGCCGCCGCCGGGATCGCCAGCGCCGCTACGAGCGCCGACGCCCGCAGTTGGCTCCAGAGTCTCCGCCCGGCCGCTCCGTCGAAGCTTCTGCTTAAGCGTCCGAGCGCACCGCTACGCTCGGCTCCGAGCCGCGACTGCCAGGAGCGGTTCCTCGGTTTCACCGCAAGGCCGCTTGCTGCGCGCGCGGCTCGGAATCGGCGCTCCACCCACCGAAGCATCTTCATCGTTTCCCCCGAATGTTAAGATTAAGGGATTGCTGGAGCATCTCGCCACCGAACAATTGAATCCGGCCTCGGCCGAGATTGACCTGCTTTCGACACCGGAGATTCTGGCCATCATGAACGAGGAGGACCAGAAGGTCGCCCCGGCGGTCGCGCGCCAGATCCCGGCCATCGCCCGCGCGGTGGACGCGATCGTGGAGGCGTTTCGGGCCAGCGGCCGGCTCTACTACATCGGGGCCGGCACCAGCGGGAGGCTCGGGGTGCTGGATGCCGCTGAGTGCCCGCCGACGTTCTCTGCGCCGCCCGGGATGGTCCAGGGGATCATCGCCGGCGGCGAGGCGGCGGTCGCCCGCGCCACCGAGGCCAGCGAGGACCGCCCGGAATCCGGCGAGGCCGACCTGCGGGCGCGCGGCTTCACCTCGCGCGACGTGCTGGTGGGACTCACCGCCAGCGGCCGCACCCCCTACGTGCTCGGCGCGGTGCGCGCGGCCCGTTCGCTCGGCGCCCATACCATCGCCGTCACGTGCAATCCGGGGGCCGAAGTTTCAGCCCTGGTGGACTTCCCCATCGAGGTCGAGGTTGGACCGGAGATCATCGCCGGCTCCACGCGGCTGAAAGCGGGTACGGCGCAGAAGCTGGTGCTGAACATGCTTTCGACCGGGGCCATGATCCGGCTGGGGTACGTTTACCGGAACCTTATGGTGAACCTCGAAGCCAAGAACGACAAGCTGCGGGACCGGGCGCGGCGGATTGCGGCCCAGGCGGCCGGGTGCAGCCAGGAGCAGGCGGCGCAGGCCCTGGCCGAAGCCTCGGGCGACGTGCGTGCGGCCATCGTCATGCTGAAACGGGGAGTGGGACCGGCCAAGGCCCGGGAACTGCTGGCCTCGGCGGGCAACCGGATCTCGGCCGCCCTGGAATCGTAATGGCCCGGACCGCATTCCTCGCCGCCACCGTCTACACGCCGGATCCGGTCCCGGGCGGCGTGGTGGTGGTCGAGGACGGCCGGGTCACTGCGGTCGGGCCGCGGGACGGGGTCTCGATTCCGGCGGGCGCCGCCACCGTCGACGCCGGACCAGGCGTGATCGCGCCCGGCTTCATCGACATCCATATCCACGGCGCCGGCGGCCGCGACCTGATGGAGCCGTCGGGCGAGGCCGTCGAGACTGTGTCGCGGGTGCTGGCGCGGCACGGTACTACCTCTTACTACGCTACTACCGTCACCGCGCCGCAGCTCGACATCCTGCGATCGCTCGAATTCCTGGCCGGCTCGATCGACCGGGCCGAGCGAAGCCCGGCCGCGCTCGCCCAGCCGCTCGGCATCCACATGGAGGGGCCGTTCATCAGCAAGAAGCGGCGCGGCGTCCACCCGGTCGAGTCGATCGCCGAGCCGACGCTGGCGGCCTATCGCCAGGTGGCGCGCGCCGCCGGGGGCAAGCTCCGCATCATGACGATCGCGCCGGAGCTGGCCGCGGCGCCCGAGGTGATGGCCGAGATGATACGCGACGGCGTGCGCCCGTCGATGGGCCACACCGACGCCACCTACGACGAGGCCGAGCGCGCGGTGACGATCGGCGCCCGCCAGGCCACCCACACTTTCAACGCCATGCGCCCGTTCGCGAACCGCGACCCCGGGGTGCTCGGCGCCGTGCTCACCGACCCCCGCATTACGGCCGAGCTGATCGCCGACGGCGTCCACGTCGATGCGACCTCGATCCGGGTGCTGTACCAGGCGAAGGGGGATCGCGGGATCGTGCTGGTGTCGGACGGCGTCAGCGGCACCGGCATGCCCGACGGGTTGTATCCGGTGGCGGGGTTCCTGGTCGAGGTGAAGGATGGCGTGTGCCGCTACCAGGGCGCGCTGGCGGGCAGCGTGTTGACGCTCGACCGCGCTGTGCGCAACATGACACGGTTCCTCGGCCTGAGGCCCGAGCAAGCGCTTGGCATGGCCACGCGCAACGTCGCGGAGCTGCTGGGGATCGCCGGCCGCAAGGGCGTGCTCCAGCCCGGCGCCGACGCCGACCTGGTGATGCTCGACACGGCACTGAACGTGCAGCGCGTGTGGGCGAGGGGCTGCGAGGTCCCGCAATGACATGGAAAAGTTCCTGATTCACGGCGGCCGGCGGCTGGAAGGCACGATCCCGGTGAGCGGGTCGAAGAACTCGGCGCTGCCGGCGATGGCGGCCGCACTGCTGACGGATCAGCCAGTGACGCTCGACCACGTGCCGGCGGTGCGGGACATACGGACCATGGGGCGCCTGCTGGCCGACATCGGCGCGAGCGTCGAGAGAAGCGGCAACCGCTACACGATCCGCGCCGAGCGGATCGCGAGCCCCGAGGCCCCCTACGAGCTGGTGAAGACGATGCGGGCGTCGAGCCTGGTGCTGGGGCCGCTGGTGGCGCGCGCCGGCCGGGCGCGGGTGTCGCTGCCGGGCGGCTGCGCCATCGGGGCGCGGCCCATCAACCTGCATATCCAGGGTCTCGAAAAGCTCGGCGCGCGGATCCGGCAGGAGCACGGCTACATCGAGGCCGAAGCGCCGAACGGGCTGAAGGGCGCCGAGATCCGCTTCGAGCGCGTCACGGTGACCGGCACCGAGGACCTGCTCATGGCCGCCGTGCTGGCCGACGGCGAAACCGTGCTCGAGAACGCCGCCCGTGAGCCCGAGGTGGCCGACCTGGCGGAGCTGCTGGGGAAGATGGGCGCGGACATCGAGGGCGCGGGCACGGGCACGATCCGCGTGCGGGGCGTGGCGCCGCTCGGCGGCGCCGAGCATCGCATCATCCCGGACCGCATCGAGGCCGGGACATTCCTGGTGGCGGGCGCGATCGCCGGCGGCGAGATCGACGTTTGCGGCGCCCGGGCCGACCACCTGGGCGCCTTGATCGAGAAGATGCAGGAGGCGGGGGCCGAGGTGGCCGTGTCGGCGGAGGGATCGATGCGGGTGCGCGGCGGCCGGCGGCTCGCGGGCGTCGACGTCGCCACCCGCGAGTTCCCCGGCTTCGCCACCGACTTGCAGGCCCAGTGGATGACGCTCTCGACCCAGGCGCACGGGGCATCGATCCTCACGGAAGGGATTTTCGAGAACCGCTTCCTGCACGCGCTCGAGCTCGGCCGCATGGGCGCCGACATCACGATTACGGGCCGGCAGGCGGTGGTTCGCGGCCCGAGTGTCCTGAGCGGGGCCGGCGTGATCGCCTCCGACCTGCGGGCCAGCGCGTCGCTGGTGCTGGCCGGCCTGGTGGCCTCGGGCGAGACGGTCATCGACCGCGTCTACCACATCGACCGCGGCTATGAGCGGATCGAGCGGAAGCTGGCGGCGGTGGGGGCGCTGATCCGGCGGGTGGAATGAGGGGGCGGGCTGGATGAGCCACCGCCGCGATGCGCCGGCCGCGAATCCGGCCACAGGGATCCCAATTCGATCTGACTTCGTTCTAGAATTATCCGTGGTGGCGCCCGAACTCCAGGCCGACGCCTCACGGAGCTTGATGTTGTCGAGTCCATCCTC
>Ga0247727_10018450_pt1 | contig 10967 bp, 9 predicted proteins | sample WisWelCaveWW1625_FD_202498 | JGI IMG/M metagenome (GOLD analysis project Ga0247727, IMG submission 202498) | Biofilm microbial communities from Wishing Well Cave, Virginia, United States - WW16-25 | ecosystem: Environmental > Aquatic > Deep subsurface > Groundwater > Cave microbial mat | place...
CTATTCCATCGCGTCTAAACAGTGGAGAGGCAAGAAGCTTACAAGAGAAGCTTTATTGGGCGCGCTGGCGAGTTTTGCCGAAGGCAGGGGCTGCAGGGTCTTGATGGTTTTGGACGGAAAAGGCCCTGCCGAGGAGCTTGAGGTTTACAAAACGAAATATTTTGAGGCGCGTTATTCCCAGTCGGTGACAGCTGATTCAGTCATCGAAAGAATCGTGTATCAGAATAAAGAAAACTGCGTGGTCGTGACAAAGGATAGGGCGATCGCGCAAATGGCGCGCGGCAGCGGCGCGCGGGTCATGACGCCGGAAGATTTTTCGGATTTGCTTGAAGAGTCTCAAAAGGAGCGAAAGGATTTTTTGTGGGAGCGCGAAACGGACGCGCGGGGATTTAACAGGCCTTTCGGAGATAAATTGAAGTGAAACTTTTTCTTAAAAGAAATGCAGTCCGTTCATTACGGCCCGGCCATCCATGGATTTACCGGAGCCAGATCGAGGAAACCAATGGCGCCATCCCGCCGGGCAGCTTGGTAGAGGTATTTTTAGACAGAAGGCGTTTTCTAGGCACCGGTTATTACAATCCACAATCGGAAATTACGGTGCGGCTTCTCACTCGAAGGAAAGAACCGGTCGACAAAGCGTTTTTTAAATCTAAAATTGAAAGGGCAGCCGGTTTACGGAAGCGGTTGGTTTCCGATACCAACGCGTTCCGGCTTGTGTCAAGTGAGGCGGATGACCTGCCGGGCCTCATTGTGGATCAATATGGGGAAATTTTGGTGGTGCAGTTTCTGACGCTGGGAATGGAATGTTTGAGGCCGTTGGTGCTTGAGGTCTTGAAAGAAGGCGTCCCGGCGAAAGGCATTTATGAGAGAAGCGATTCAAGTTCGAGAAAGAAGGAAGGCCTGGTTGAAAAAGTGGGGTGGATTGAGCAAAATTGCGGGAGCGCGGTGGAGATCCATGAAAGAGGCATCCGCTATGAGATGCGGTTTGGAGAGGGCCACAAGACGGGATTTTACCTGGACCAGAGGGAAAATAGATTTTTGCTGGGCGATTTGGGGATAAAAGGGGAAGTCCTTGACGGCTTTAGCTATACAGGGGGATTTGGCCTGCATCTGGCGGCGGGCGGGTGCCGCGTTTTGGGGATAGAAATCCAAGCGGACGCGGTAAAGCAGGCGGAAGAGAACCGCACACTCAACGGAATATCTCCGGAGACACTACAATTTAAGACGGCGAATGTTTTTGACGAACTGCGGGTCTTGGACAAAGAGCGTAGGAGGTTTGACCTCGTGATCTTGGATCCGCCGTCCTTCGTGAAGAAAAAAGACGCCTTGGAAGGGGCGCTTGCCGGCTACAAAGAAATAATCCTTCGAAGTATGAAAATTTTGAACGAAAATGGACTCTTGGCGGTATTCTCCTGCTCCTATCACATCGATGATAACCGTTTGATGCAAGCCTCGCTCGCCGCCGCGCTTGATGCCCACAAATCCCTCCGCGTCCTAAAGTTCCTAAAGCAATCCGCCGATCACCCCATCAACCCTTTCATCCCCGAAACCTACTACCTCAAAGGCTTCCTCTTCCAAGTCTCTTCATTCTAGCCCGCGCTGATAGAGGAGATAAGGTCTTGAATGAGGCGCGGATACTCTGATATACTTTTGTTATGAGACGATTGATTTCGGTTGTACTGCTTACCTCGTTTGTTTTCGCCGCACCCGCGCATTCCTTTACGATCTCTAATTTTAATAATCCGGAAAGCATGATTGTGGACCCTGAGGATGGGTCGTATTATGTTTCCAATGTGAACGGCGGGCCGGCGGAGAAGGACGGCAACGGTTTTATTTCCAAGATCAGCCAGAACGGCAACATTGTGATTCAGAAATTTATAGGCGAAAAGGAAGAGGAGGCCGTCCTTCATGCCCCAAAAGGTTTGGTGATCATTGGCTCGACTATTTATGCGGCGGATATTGATACCGTGAAGGGGTTTGATAAGGAAACGGGTAAGATGGTGGCGCTTGTTGATATTTCGGGACTGGGCGCAAAGTTTTTGAATGATCTCGCCGCGGATAGCGACGGCTCTCTTTACGCAAGCGATCTCATGGCGAACCGGATTTATAAAATCGACACAAAGAATAATTTAAGGGTGAAGATCTTTAAGGAGGGCAAAGAGCTGGGGAATCCTAACGGCATGGTTGTCAATCCCCGCTCAAAAAATCTTATGGTCGTAGGCTGGAGCTCAGGCCAGGTGCTGGAAATCGACCGCACCGGCAGGATTCATATTTTAAAGAAGGGACTTGCGACGCTCGACGGCATTGATTATGACAGCGAGGGCAATATTTATGTCGCGAACTTTGAAAAAGGGGAGATCTATAAAATCGCTTATTTTGGCCGCGGAGCGCTCACCACTTTTTTAAGCGGCCTTACCACCCCCGCGGACATTTCCTGCGACCGCAAACGCCGCGAGCTTCTTATTCCCTCCATGAAAGGAAACACGGTCCTCACCGTTTCCCTCGCAAATAAGCAAGAGTAAAGCGCGCGTTTATTTAAAAAATAGAAACCAGACCAATACGAATACCGGCAGAAGAACGGGAAGGCTGTAGCCCGCCACATAGCCGAAGAAGGTGGGAGTTTTCGCTTTAAACTGCTCGGCGATGGACTTCACAAGAAAGTTGGGCCCGTTGCCAATGTAGGTCATTGCCCCAAAGAAAACGGAACCGACGCTGATGGCCCGGACGTAGTTTGGGTGCGTGCTCAAGAGAACGCTGACGGCGTGATCGCCATTTTGCGCGAGGATCTCCGGCGGGACAAAGAGGCCGAGCGCCGCGCTTAAAAAGTTAAGATATGTCGGCGCGTTGTCCAAAACCGCCGAAAGGCACCCCGATCCCCAATAAAATTGTCCGGCCGACTGGATGCCGATTTTTGCGGCGTTGTGCTCGAGCCACGCAAGGGCCGGGATCATGGTCGCGAAAATGCCGAAAAAGAGAATGGCTACTTCCTTGATGGGGGCGAAATTAAAGTCGTTACTTTCATGCACCGGTTTTGGGGTGGTTTTATAGGAAAGGACGGCCGCCAGGATCATCAACGCCTCCCTTAGAAAAGGAGGGTTGTTGATGAAAACCGCCGCGATGATCATGAGAAGAAAAAAAATGTTGTGGGTGCCCGTAAAGCGCCACTCTTCTTCCTTGCCCGTTTCCTTCGCGCGGATCTCGGCGGGCGCGCGTTTGAAATTCCGGGTATCCAGGAAAAAAAATACCGCGAGAAGAATCCCGATCGCGAGAAGCCAAATGACCCATATCTGCTGCAATACCCATAAAAACGGCACGCCTTTTAAGTAACCCAAAAAGAGCGGCGGATCGCCGATTGGAGTCAGCGCTCCGCCGATGTTACTGACAATAAAGATGAAAAAGACAATGTGGAACGCCGTCAGGCGGTATTTATTCATCCGGATCCAAGGGCGGATCAAGATCATGGAAGCGCCGGTGGTCCCAAGGAAATTGGCGAGGATGGCTCCCGTTAGAAGAAACGAGCAGTTTACAAGCGGTGTGGCCTCGCCCTTTACCGTGATATGGATGCCGCCCGCAACGACAAAGAGCGAACCGACCAAAGCCATGAAGCTAAAGTACTCGTGCGCGGTGTGAAGAAGGGTGTGCACATCTTTAAGTTGGAAGATGGTGTGCAGGATTACGATGAGCCCGAGGCCAATGGCGATCCAGTGATAGTTTTTTTCCCAGTGGTGTTTGTAAACAAGCGGAAAAATCGCGATGGAGCCTAAGAGCAGGACGAACGGGATGACCCAGAGAAGCTCACTAAGCATCAGGGCGCCAGGGAAGTCACGACGGCGCGCTGGGCGAACTCGACGAAGAAATTAGGATAGATACCGAGAAATACGAGGGCAAAAAAGAGGCAAAACCCGAGCGCCTTCATCGAGAGCGGCACCGCGAGTGGGTCGGAGGTCTTGGGTTTTTCCAGGTACGCGTGTTTTACGATCGTAAGATAATAAAAAAGGGAGACGACGCTGTTTATCACGGCCCACAGGACCAGAAACCAATGGCCCTTTTCCATGGCGCTCGTGAAAAGTATCCATTTACCGGTAAATCCTAAAAGGGGCGGTATGCCCGCCAGCGACAGAAGGCTTAAAAGTAAAATAAGCGCCAGGAAAGGCGACCGCTCGGCCAAACCGTCAAAGTGCTCGATTTGCGGGTTGTCATGTTTTAAGGATTTTGCGACCAAAATGACCACAAGAAATGCCCCCGTATTCATCACGACATACGCAAAGGCGTAAAAAAAGCTCGAGGAATACCCGCCAAAACTTCCGGCAAGAAGACCGAGTAGAATGTAGCCCGCCTGCGCGATGCTCGAATACGCCAGAAGCCTTTTGACATCTTTCTGGACGAGCGCCACACAGTTGCCGAGCGTCATGGAGATAAAAGCGACGGCACCCAAGATGCTCACAAAAGCGCCGGAGACTCCGAGGAGCAAAAAGACGCGGATCATGATCGCCACGGCGGCCGCTTTGGAAGCGGTGGCGATGAAATTGGTAACGGGTGTGGCGGCGCTTTCGTACACGTCGGGCGCCCAAAAGTGCGCGGGGAAACTGGAGAGCTTGAACAGGAACGCGAAGGAAACCAAAACTAAACCCAGAGAAAAAGCCGGATTGCTGACGAGCGAAGGAGCGGTTTTCGAAATTTCAAGCAGCGACGTTGTTCCGGAAAGCCCCGCGATGAGACTGAAGCCCCACAGGAAGATGCCGCTCGCGGCGGCGCCGAAAATGAGATATTTGACGCTGGCCTCCGCGTTTCGCCGGTCCTGCCGGATGGCGGAAAGGAGGTAGAGCGAGTAGGAAGAGAGCTCAAGCGAGATATAAAGTGTCAGAATTTCCGCGGCGCTTGTCAGCATCATCATTCCGAGACTCGCGGTAAAGAGGAAAAAGAAATACTCAACCTGCCTGCCCTGCGGGACCCCGATCATTTTATCCGAAAAAAGGATTGTAAAAAGAAAAGCGAGCGCGATGATAAATTTAAAGCCTTGGGACAGGAGATCTACTTTGTAGGTGCCGTAGAAAAGGCTTCCGGAGACGGGAAGCGCGTAAATACAGCCCAGCAAGACCGCCATGCCTGAAAAAATCATGAAGGGTCGCGCGCACTTCGCGGCAGTCTCTTTTTTCATGACCGTCATGAAGAAAAGAATGATCGACAGGACCAGGAGAATCGTTTCAGGGACAAATAGCGCCAATTTCCTTAACCTCCCAAGAGAACCTTGGTGGACCCGGCCACCCATTGAATAAAGACCTGGGGAAATACTCCGAAAAAGACAAGACATCCCACGAGAATGGCCCGGGGAATAAATTGCAGCCAGCCGATATCTTCAAAATGCGCGTGTTTAGGGTTGAAAGGCCCGTAGAAAGAGGTCTGGATGGCGCTTAAAATGTAATAGGCCGTGATAAGAAGCGCCACGATGGAAGCGATTCCGATGACGGGGTACACGCTGATGGCGGCGATGGTGACGAGAAGCTCCGCTACGAAAGTCCCAAGTCCCGGGATGCCCAGACCGCACAGCCCCGCGATGATGAAAAACGCGGAAATTTTCGGCGCTTCCTTCGAAAGCCCGCCCAGCTCATCGATCATCCGGGTATGACAGCCGTCGTAAATAAAGCCGACGCACGCGAAGAAGAGAGCGGTCATAATACCGTGCGCGAACATCTGGAAAACAGCTCCGTTAAAACCCGCGACTGTCATCGTCGCGATCCCGAGGAGCACGATTCCCATGTGGCTGACGCTCGAATAGCCGATCATGAATTTCAAGTCCCTCTGCTGTGTGGCGACCATCGCGCCATAGACGATGTTGATGAGCGCCAAGCACGCGATGGTAAAGGCCCAGTGGCGGGCCCCTTCGGGCAGAAGGTAGACCGCGATCCGCATGATTCCGTAGGCGCCGAGTTTCATAAGAACGCCCGCGTGAAGCATGCTCGCCGCGGTGGGAGCGGCCACGTGCCCGTCCGGCGACCAGACATGGAAAGGGAAGCAGGCCGCCAAAACGCCAAAGCCCACGAACAAAGCCAGGAAAAGGATATTTTGGATGTGCGGCGCGAAGCGCACGCTTTCTTTGATCGTGACGAGATCAAACGTGTGCGATCCCGGCACGCTGTACATATAAAGGAAGCCCGCGAACATAAGGGCGCTCCCCAGGAGGAGGTAGAGTGTGAGCTTCATCGCGGCGTACTGTTTATTGGTGGAGCCCCAGATGACGATCAAGAGATACATCGGGATCACCGCCACTTCATAGTACAGGAAGAAGAAAAAGAGGTTGGTCGTCATGAAAACGCCGAAGACCCCCGTGACCAGAAACAGCATGTTGGCGAAAAAATCTTTCACGCGGTAGGTGACGGACCAGGAAACCAGGACGCCGCAGAAAATGACGATCGCGGTCAAAAGGAGCATGGGAAGGCTTATGCCGTCGACGGCGTTCGTGTAATGGATGCCGTAGCTTTGGATCCAGGGGATATTTTCAACGAATTGGAAATTGGGATTGGAGGAGTCAAACTGGAAGCAAAGATAAATCGACAAAACAACCGTCGCCGCCGAGGCGCCGAGCGCTATCAGCCGGACCAAATTCTCACACCTCCGGGGTGTGAGGAGGATCAAGAAAAGCCCGATGACCGGGCAGAGCAAAATTGATGTAAGAATGGGGAAATTCATAGCTCTCTAAGTGAAAGTGTCATTGCGAGGAGGCCGAAGGCCGACGAAGCAATCTCTGTTAAACAAAGATTGCTTCGGTCGCTGCGGCGACCTCGCAATGACAGTTTTCATACTATTTTTATTATCCAAAAAATGAGCACAACGCCAACAGCAATCGCAAGGCTCAGATAGTCCTGCAAAAGCCCGTTTTGTATTTTTGAAAAAACTTTCCCCAGGCGCGCGACGCTGTACGCGCTTTGGTTTACCATGATCCCATTGATGACATTCCGGTCGAACCATTCAAAGATCCGCGCGATCCGGTGGCTGACCTGTTCGACGAGAAAATTGTAGAGATCGTCGATATAGAATTTATTCAAAAGAAGCGTTTTGATGGGTCCGCCTGCTGATTCCAATTTCACAAGGGCCGCTTCGGGGTTTTTAAACTGGAAAAAAGCAAGGGCCGCCCCCGCGACGATCACGATAGTCGTCGTAAGGATAAGCTCAACATTTACATGTGCCGCGTGGCCTCCGAGCCAATGCAGAATCTGATGATTCATCAGGGGCGTGCCGAGCGCGCCGACATAAAGGGAGATGGCAGCCAGGGAGATGAGTGGAATAGCCCTCGCAAGAGAACTCACACCTCCGGGGTGTGAGGATGCGTTGTGTGTATCCTGTGTAGCGCACGTTTCAACGTGCGCAGGCTTTGAGAAGGCGATCACAAAAAGCATTCGGAATGAATAATAAACGGTGAGGAAGCTCACCAAAAGTGCCGCGCCGTAGAAGAAGATATTATGCTCTTTCAGGGTTTCGAGGATCATGTCTTTTGAGAAAAATCCCGAAAAGGGGAATATCCCGCACAGGGAAAAAAGCCCGACGCAGAGAACGATCATGGAAAGCCGCTCTTTTTTTCCGCCTTTTTGGCCGATTTCCCAGATGTCATTGGTGTGGAAGTGGTGAATAAAAGCGCCGGAAGTCAAAAAGAGAAGCGATTTGAAGAACGCGTGGGTGGAAAGGTGAAACATCCCCGCGACCGTGGAACCGGCGCCGATGCCCATGACCATGAGGCCCAGTTGGCTGATGGTGGAATAGGCAAGGACCCTCTTTATGTCGCGCTGGACGGTGGCGAGTGTGGCGCCAAGAAGCGCCGTCAAAGTGCCGATGACCAAAATGACGAGAAGGGTCGTGGACGAAGCGCTAAAAAGACTGAAGGTGCGGCTTAGGAGAAAAACACCCGCGGCGACCATGGTGGCCGAATGGATCAGGGCGCTGACCGGTGTCGGGCCTTCCATGGCATCGGGGAGCCAGGCGTGAAGTGGGAACTGGGCCGATTTGCCCATGACGCCCATCAGCACCGCGAGGCCTATAAACGTAAGAACGCCCGCGGAAAAAGTTTCCTGCAGGGCGCCGGCGTTAAGATCGGTGAAGCTTAAGGTACCAAAAAGCAGGAAGAGCACAATGATGCCCAGGTAAAACCCAAGATCCCCGAGACGGTTCACGACAAACGCCTTTTTCGCGGCCTGCGAAGCGCTGGGTTTTTCAAACCAGAAGCCGATCAATAGGTAAGAGGTGAGGCCTACCAGTTCCCAGAACAAGAATGTCTGGAGCAGGTTATTCGAAAGCACAAGCCCCGTCATGGAGAAGGAAAAGAAGCTTAGGAAACCAAAATACCGCGCGCGGCTTTTGTCCTCGTACATGTAATAAACAGAGAAGAGCTGGACAAAAAAGCTGATGACGGTGACGAGTGTGATCATGAGGAGGTTTAGGGGGTCCATGAGGAAGCCGACCACCAGCGTGTAGTTATCGACCGCTACGTTCGGCCAGATCCGATGATCCAGCACTTCAAGCCAGTTGTAAACAAATTCCTGGGGAAAACCGGCTCCGCCGGGGTGCATAAAAAAGAGTTTTATATTCGCGGCGGCCGCCACAAAAGCGCCCAGGACGCCGATGCCCGGCGCCACTTTCTTTAAGCGGGCAGGCAGAAGCTGGATAAGGAGAAACGCCGCAAGCGGTGAGAGTTGGATTGTCCAGAGTAGTGTTAGATCCATAAGTTTCACCTATATGTCATCTCCCGTCTAGATTCCTCGACTCGCTACGCTCGCTCGGAATGACAAAGGATTTATTTATCCTTTCAGTTCTTTTGCTTCCTCGATATTTATCGAATTTTTTCTCTTATATAACAATAGAATCAAGCTCAGGCCGATACAAACCTCTGCCGCGGCGAGCGCTATGATGAAAATCACGAAAACTTGCCCCGTTACTTTATCGTGCATGCAGAATTTATTAAAGGCCAGAAAATTGATGCTCGCGGAATTGAGGATCAGCTCGAGCGAAATGACGATGGCTACGAGATTCCGCCGCGAGAGCAGGCCGAAGACCCCAAGGGAGAAAAGCGCCGCCGAGACCAAAAGATAACTTTGAAGGGATTGGCTAACCACCTAATTCTCCTTCGGAATAGGTATCGTCATTCTGTTTAGCATCGTCATCATGAGCGGAACGAAGCCTGTCTGCCGGCGAGGCAGGGATCCCGTTTTTGAGATTCTTCGCCTCCGGCTCAGAATAACGATTAAAACTTGAAATAAGAAGCGCTCCGATAATGGCCACGAGGAGAACAAGCGATACAGCTTCAAATGGCAAAATATTGGTGGTCAGGAGCGCCCGCCCGATAGCGCGGATCGAATAATCTCCCTCGACGCCGGCCTCGGGCCAGGTCGTGCGGCGAAGAGTCAGCCAAAGCCCGAAAAAAAGAAGCCCCGCGATGATAAGAGAGCGCAGGGTTTTCGCGGCGCTTCTTTTTCCTTCCGTCAATAAGGAAGGCTTTGAGAGCATGATCGCGAAAATGATCGCGACGGCGATGGCACCGATATAAATGATGACTTCCATGATGGCGAGGAACTCGCTGTTTAAATAAATGAAGAGACAGGCCACGCCGAAAAGGGACAGGATAAGCGAAAGGGCGTTGTAGAAAACGTTTTTCAGCCATACGGCCATAAAAGCCCCGACGAGGGTGGTAATTACGATACCGATAAAGACGATGTCAGCTATCATGGCGTTTTCGCTGCCGGCTGGCCGGGAGGTGCAATCGGGATTTTTGTAAGAGGTGTTCCTCTATCTTCAAAGGGCTTCAAGAGATCCATGATGAGTTCTTTCTGCTCCGTGACGGAAATATCGTAGTCAGCGTCGGAGTGTTTCAGCGCGTCCGTGGGGCAGACGTCGATGCAGAGACTGCATAGACTGCATAGGATGTAGTTTACTTTGAAATCAGTCAGGACCCTTTTGCCGTCAATGGCGCTTTTGCCGGACTCGAGAGACATGCAGCGGGATGGGCAGACCTTAATGCAGGCATTGCAGGAGATGCAGAGGTGATCTCCCGTTTTTTCATCCACGACGAACGAAATAGGTCCTTTGAAACGCTTAATGGGAATCCGCTCCTTGGGATAAATGACGGTTACAGGCTTCTTGAAGAAGTAGCGGAGCGTGACGGACATTCCCACCACAAGGCTCCAGGCGCCCTCCACAACGTCTTTTAAGTATTGAAATATTTTTTTCATTAGGTGAAATAATTCTGCAATGATATCACAGCCGCTGTTACAAACACATTCACAATCGCGAAGGGAATGAGCACCTTCCACGCGAAGCCCATGAGCTGGTCACTGCGGAGCCTCGGAAATGTCCAGCGGATCCACATGATCACCAATACCATCCCGTAAATTTTGAGGAGCAGCCACACCGGGCCGGGCAGGAGAGGGCCGCGCCATCCGCCGAGAAAAAGGGTCGCCGCGATCGCTGAAGAAACGAAAATAGCCGTGTATTCTCCCAGGAAAAAAAGCGCGAAGCGCATGCCCGAATACTCCGTGTGAAAACCGGCGACAAGCTCGGATTCCGCTTCGGGGATGTCAAACGGCGCGCGGTTTGCTTCCGCGAGGCTCGCGCATAAGAAGATCAAAAAAGCGAGCGGCTGTGCAACGATAAACCATATTTTATCCTGCGCCAGGACAATCTCCGACATTTTCATCGTCTGCGCGGCCATGACGACGCCCATCGTCGAGAGTAAAAGCGGGATTTCATAAGAAATGTTTTGGGCGACCGCGCGCATGGCGCCAAGAATCGAATACTTGCTGTTGGAGGCCCATCCCGCGATAAAAATCCCGATAAAGCTTATGTTGGTCAGCGAAAAGACGAATAAAAATCCGACATTCAGGTCGCGGATTATCACGTTCTGTGATAGCGGCAGTATGATGAAAGCCGACAGAACGGGCGCGAAGACGAGGACCGGGGCAAGCCAATAGAGAAGTTTGTCCGAT
>Ga0247727_10018451_pt1 | contig 10966 bp, 10 predicted proteins | sample WisWelCaveWW1625_FD_202498 | JGI IMG/M metagenome (GOLD analysis project Ga0247727, IMG submission 202498) | Biofilm microbial communities from Wishing Well Cave, Virginia, United States - WW16-25 | ecosystem: Environmental > Aquatic > Deep subsurface > Groundwater > Cave microbial mat | place...
AGACTATTCAGAAAATTTATTTTCTGTTGGCGATCGACTTCGCCATGATACTCGAAAGCCTCTTGCAAGCCCCAGGCTTCGATCTGCTTCACCTGCGCCTCAAAATATTTTTGATCGCGCTTGCCGAGATAGCCCGCGACTTTTAGGCGAAGGGCATTACGTCCGAGTTTTTGCGTGAGCAGATGAAACGCTTCGACGAGCAGGTGCAAGCCTTTCTCCGGGCAGATGCGCGCGAGATAGCCGATGACGAACGGCGTCGCGCCATTACGACTCGTGCTCTGTCCATGCCCGTTGAGATTGATGCCCAATTTCACGACGTGAATTTTCTCGGGCGGCACGGCGAGGTATTCGGCCATGAAGGTCGCATAGTAACGGCTCGTGGCAATGAAACCGTCAATCGCGCGCGCGCGTTCGCGCAGCAGTTGCAACGCTTGCGCTTTATACGGCTCGGGCAGCTCTTCCAAGAAAATATCCTCGCCTTGCATCGCGCACAGCACGGGCACGCGCAGCTCGCGTTTCAGCTCGCGCGCGAAGCCGACGAACATGGAGTTCGTGAGCTGCACGAGGTCGGGCTTGTATGAATCTCGCAGCCACGCGACCAAATGCGCCAACTCTTTTTGTTGCCGGCCTTCTTCGCCTTGCAGAACGGAAACCGTGAGCGCGCCCAAATCTCTGGCGTCAGTCGAAGCGCTGAAACTCGCAGCCCAATTCAACAACGCGCGGCTATTCAGCATTTTCTCCAACAGGGGGTGACTGCGACGGAACCAAGAAAATTTTTGTTCGAGATAAACGTTGATGCCGCCGTAAAAAATTTCCTCGCGCGTGACGTTGGCTTCGTCGGTGCGCAACGGCGTATAGGTCGGAATGAGGGCGACTTCGTGCCCGAGTTTTTGCAGCGCCGCGGCGAGAGCGTTGTCATGAATACAACTGCCGCAGTACATGCCGCCCGCGCCGGCCGCGATATAGGCGATCTTCATAGGCAAAGTGCGATAAGCAAAATGATTATTGGCAAAACTATTTTAAAGCGATGGCAGAAAAATTCTAAACTTGTCATCTCCATTGTGTCATCCTGATCTTCATAGGTGAAGTGCGATAAGCAAAACGATTATTGACAAAACTATTTTAAAGCGATGGCAGAAAAAATTCTAAACTTGTCATCTCCATTGTGTCATCCTGGAAGGAACTTCCCTAGCGCTTGCGACGACTCTCAAAAATACGCCGCATCTCGAGCACTAGGGAAGGTTCTTACAGAATGACAGCGAGGGAGTAATTGGGACGAAATCAATGAACTCCTTTGCAGAATGGTCGCTTGAAAAAATCATTCAGGCGGCGCGATGCTATCGCTTTGAAGTCAGCTAGCTTGAAAAGATAAAAGTCAGGTAAACAAGCAAAGATGATACTTTGGTGGAGCAGCGACGCAACATAAAAAACTTATTGCTGGATTTCGATGCCAGCGCTCAAAAAGATTCCTTCTGAATGACAGATGCGAGGAGGCGATTATCGAGTTTGAAAATCAGAAACACCTCATTTCCAAATATTCAAACACGTGGTGATGATCAACGCATTGGTGAAGTCGATGAAAAACGCGCCGACCATGGGCACGACTAAAAACGCGCGCGGGGCCGGGCCGTAACGTTCGACCAGCGCTTTCATATTCGCCATGGCATTCGCGGTGGTGCCGAGCATGAAGCCGCAAAAGCCGCCGCTGATAACCGCGGCTTCATAATCGCGGCCGACCAAACGAAAGATCGGCCAGAAGCACGCGACACTGATGAGCGCCACTTGCGCGGCAAGAATGAGCAACAGCGGCAACGCCAATCCGGCAAGCTCCCACAGCTTCAACGTCATCAACGCCATGACGATGAACAGCGAGAGCGCGGCGTTGCCAACGTCATCGATGATGCGTTGCGAGAGTCCGAAGAGGCGGGTGACATCATCGAGATTACGCAAGCCCGCGGCGACGAGCATCGCGCCGATGTAAGCGGGCAACGTAAAGCCGAAACTCGCGAACCACTTGCTGACCCATGAGCCGAGCCACATGGCCACGAGAATCAGGACCACACTTTTGAGCAACACATAGGATTCAACGTCCTCGCCCTGCGGCGCGGCGCTCGGCGGCTCGGGCAAACGTTCTTCAACGAGGTTCGCGGCCACGGGCGTTTCGATCTCCATCGGATCCGTGCGGGCTTTTTTCAAATGAAAACGCTCGATGAGATGCGTGGCGATCGGGCTGCCGATCAAGCCGCCGGAAATGATGCCGACCATGGCAGCGGCAATCGCGACGGAGGCGGCGCCGGTCACGCCCGCCTGCTCGAACAGCGGCGCAAATGCCAAGCCTGTTGCGGGTCCGCCCGTGAGCGTTACCGAGCCGGTTAGCACACCGAAGAGCGGATGCAAACCCAGAGGAATGGCGATCAAAATTCCGATCACGTTTTGCACGACTGCAAATATCGTAGCGACGATGAAGAAGATGACAACCTGCACGCCGCCGACGCGCAGCAACGAAAAGCTCGCGCCGAAGCCTATGGTCGTGAAGAAGGCAATCATGAACGGGCTTTGCAAAGTGGTGTCGAATTCAAAAAGCGTGAAGCCGCTTCGCCGCGCCAACAGAATGAGGCACGCGATGAGCAGCCCGCCGATCACCGGCGCGGGAATATTGTAACGCGCGAGCGGTTTGATCGCGCGGCGAATGCCGTAACCGAGAAACAACACAATTCCGGCAAAGGCTACGGTTTGAATGAGATCGAGTTTGAGCATGTGGAGTTTTTCAAGATGAAGAAACGATTTGAGTGCAGATGATTCTGCCTGGAAAAGCTTTTGCGAAACCGTGGCAACGAACACCATGTCCTTCAATCGGCGCCCCCTCAGAATTGTCATGCCGCGTGACGGCACCCAAGCATGCATGAAAATGAAAGTTCGTAGTAGAGCCTTCAGGCACAAGTTGCTCTGAACAGCCTGACCCTAAAGGGTCTACTACGAGCCTATTTTCGTGGTAATCCTTTTCAGTGCTTGGTACAAGGCCGAAATAGGTTTTATCCCCAGTGCTTAAAAAGGTTCCTTCTGAATGACATGTTTAGGGGAGGCCGCGCTTAACGACCAAGGCAAATAATCTGCACCCAAACGATTTTGCAGCAACCGCACGAGTTTTATTGTTCAGCTAAAAACCGCCGAATGCCTTCAAAGGTATTGCGCCAGCCGACTTCGCAGCCCGCGTAAAACGCATCGGCAATCGGCTCGCAGGGAAAGCCGTCTTGCGAAACGCGCAGCAGAGAGCCGAGGGGACGCGCTTCGATTGTGAACTCGGTCGTGAAGTCCGCTTGAAAAGGCAGCGGCCCGCTCTTCGCATAATACTTGTAATCTGCGAGCACGAGGCGTTGCGGCGGCTCGAATTTTTTTATCGTCGCGAAGGTGATGTAATCGGGATCGTCTTCGTTTTCACCCCACGCGGCCATCCACACGCCGCCTTCTTGCGCGAGCACGATCGCGCGGGCGGCGCTCCACCACGCGCGAATCGCGCTCGGCGTGTGCAGAATAGCGAAGACACGCTCGGGCTTGGCGGGCAGCTCGATCTCGTGAACGTGTTTGCGGGTTGACATGGCTTCTTTTCATCCTTACAAATGAAAGCCTTTGAATTGTCAATTGATAATTAACAATTGTCAATTGGCAATTATTTTGGTTGCGACTCCAGTTGCTCTAACTTTTTGCTGCCGTGCGGCTGCGCGTGCTGCTCAAAACTTTTTCAGCGGCAATGGCGCCGTCGCCGGGAAAGAACTTTTGCAAAATTTCCGGCGAGGGCGGCTTGGTCAACAATGAGCCGATAACCATCGCCGCAGCCGAGACCGCGAGGATGAGCGCGACAGGCATCAATCCACTGCCAACATCGTCAATGTTATTGGTGAAAAAGTAGAGCCACAACGCGGCAACGCTGAACACGGAAGCGAGCGCGCCGTACTTCGTGCTGCGCTTCCAAAACACGGCCGCGAACACGACCGGAAACATCGCGGCGAAGCCGGTGAAGGTCCACACGCTGATGCGGAAGATGCTGCGGTCCACCACGAGCGAGAGCAGATATGTCCCCACAATAATGGCGACGATGAACAAACGGCCGTAGAGCACTTGTTGCTTCTCGCTCATCTTATCATGAAAGCCGTAGTGGCGCACGATGTCTTGCGTGAACATCGTGCCCATGGCGAGGGCTTGCGAGTCCATCGAATTCATGATTGCAGAGAGCACGCCCGCTGCGAGAAATCCGGCGAGCACGCCGGGTGCGTGCAACTCGATCATGCGCGCCAACACGGAATTTGCCGCGGCGCCTTTGAGATCGGGAAAATCCACGCTGCCCAACACGCCGAGCAACACGCTGGGCAACCACACGACGGCGATGCAGAGCGGATAAAAGACGAGCGTATATCGAAACGTGCTCGCGCGTTTGGCCGTGAGCCAGTGCAGAAACATGTGCGGGAACATGCCCACCGATAACGGAATGCACGTATAGCTGAGCAATTGCAACGGCGTGATGTGCTCGCCGCGAATCAATAAATCAGGATGCTTCTCCGCGACCATTTGCATGCCCGCTGCCACGCCGCCGAATTTGTTGAAGACCACGAAGAACGCCGCGAGGCCGAAGGTCATGAACACGAGCACCTGCAGCGTATTCACCCACACGGTGCCGCGCATGCCGCCATAGGTCACGTACGCGAGCGTGACGCCGCACACGATGAGTCCGCCCAACCATTCCGGCAATTGGCCGTTCGTGATTTGGCTGAGCGTGATGCCGCTGCCCATGAAGCCCACGAGAACGTAGGGAATCATCAATGCAGAGATGACGAAGAAGAGCACAAGCCCCAAAAAGTCGGAGTCATAACGCTGGCGGAAATACTGAATCTGAGTGAGATAGCCGAGCCGCTTGCCGAGCGACCACAAGCGCGTGCCGATGAAATAAAACACCGTAGGAATGATGAGGCCGGAGGAAGAGGCCATGAGCGCGAACACGCCGATGCCGGAATGATAGGCTTCGCCCGAGGCCCCGAGAATCGCGAAGGCCGTCATGTTCGCGCCGAAGAGCGACATGAGCAAGAGGAACGAGCCGAAGCTGCGGCTGGCCACGAAAAAATCTTCGCCGGTGCCGCGAAAGAGTTTGTGGCTCATCGTGCCGACGACGAGGATGATGGCGAGATAAACAAAGATGACGGTGATGGTCATGAGCGCGACTCCTCTTCGGTTTCAACTTCGAGATGGCGCGGCCACGCGTACGTGACGAGCAGAAACAGGAGCACGGAGGACGCGACGCTGAAGCCGAAATGATAGAGCAAGCCGATAGGCAAGCCGAGCACGAGGCGCGCGTCGTTCCAATACCAAAGATCGTTGTGGAGCAGATAGAGCACGAAGAGGCTGGCGTACAAAAGCCCTCGCACTGAGGCGTTTTTCATTTCTTCTCTCTCCGGTTTTTAAGAATCAAATAAAGGCAGCAACTTCTACAGACCGCGCGACGGCGAGATTGTGACGATGCACTTTAATGCGCTCAATCTCTTGCAGGGTCTCGGCGGTGAAATAACTCTCTCCGCAATTTGGGCAACTGATCATCGGAACGTTTTCAATGACCAGAAGATTTGCTCCTTTGCCGTGGGTTTCGGTGACTTTACGGCGGCGCGCACCTTTTTGGCCGCAAATGTCGCAAGTGATCGTTTTGTAGTTACTTTTCATGGCTCGTAGACTGTGATGACGACAAGTTTGTTTGTTGGGCTAATCTTGCTGATTATCTCGATCTCTCGATTGAGTATGGTTTTTCCTCTCACGCGATATTTTGACTCTCCCGTGAGCAAATCTTTTTGACGCTCAAGAATCTGTCCGGACAAAATTCCGCTCTCAACGTCGAATATTGAAAATCCGTCGGCGTGCATCTCTTTGCGAGCATGTAGCGACATGATGTACTCGCGCTTGCGGATTTTTTCTCTTAGTTGAAGCAATACCTTCCTGAACATCGCTCATTTTGACTTTTAGTTTATAGGGAAATCAAGGACGATCACGCCGCCGCTTTCGAGCGATAGACTTCTTTAACGAGGCCGCGACGAATCATCGACAACGCCTCGCGAACGGCCGCTAATGTAATCGCGCCGCGATACTGTTTGACCAGTTCTTCGGGTGAATATCCAATTTCGCGCAATTCAAGAACGTCGGCGACGAGTATGCGCGTGCCCTTGAAGATCAACCGGCCGCCGCAGATTCTCGTGTCTGTGGCAAGATGTTTTCCGATTTCAAGACGTGCCATATGAACCTCTAATGAAATTTATCCAATCAAGCAGAAATTTCCACCTTCTTGTCAAAACAACCGGCTTCCTTCAAACACGATGAGATAGCCGTGCAACAACATCGGGCAAGCGCCGAGCAGCGTAACGCTCAATAGCGGCGCGCGTTTGACGGCGTGGGTGCGAAGCATTTTCTTCATCACCCAAAAGAAAAACGGAAGGTAAAGCAACGTTGCCGTGATCACGCCGGGCGCGTAACTCTGAAACATCAGCGTTGCGGTGATATGAAGCGCGGCATTTGCGAGCATGAGAAAGCCCAACCATGCTGCTACGATCAGCAAAGACGATGGCGAAGGCAGCAGCCATGCAATACCGACAACGATCAACGTAATCACCAAGCCGGATAGATTCACGCTCCAGAATGTTTGAGCGGTGATTCCAGGCGTGACGTGCGCGTTGACCCACGATACAAAATTCGGTGCTTCTTCTATCACGTGGCAAACGAAAATCAGTGGCGCCGCGAGCAAAGCGCGTTGCACGGCTTTGAAACCGGCGTCGTTTTCAGGTTGCGCTTTCATATGCTTCCGTCGCAACGGTTCAGCCACGGCTTGGCCGTGGCTTTATTTTCGAATTGTGCAATCTTTCAACTACGGCTTGGCCATAATTTTTTTGAATGGCTTGGCAAAGCCACGGTCTAACCGTGGCTGAACGTTTTATTTTACTCCAAGCTCCACTTCGAAAGCGTTGTCGTATCTTTAATGATGATGTGCTTGTCGAAAACCGCTGGATGCGCCCAAGTTGCGCTCGTTGAGACATCGTGCTTCGCAAGCGGTTCAAAGCTTTTTGCGCTCGGCTTGGCGATAATCAACTCACCCGCATTATTCAACAAGAATAGAGCGCCGCCAACATTGAGCAACGCGGCATTTTCTCCTTGCCGGCCTTCGCTCACCCACAGCGTTTTACCCGTCGCAGCCTCGAGGCAGAAATATTGGCCGCGACGTTTATTCGAGAGGCCGAAGAGCAAATCGCCGACGAGCACGGGCGAGCTCATATACATCGACATCTCGGGATTATGCCAGACTTGCTCCGCGCGCCAAGCCTCGCCGGATTTGCTCAAGCGAAACGCGCTTGTGCCTTTATCCAAACCAGAAAAAATTATGGTGTCTTTGTAAAGGAGCGGGGTGACGATATTTTGATCATAGCCGGTTGTGAACGGCATTTGCCAGAGCAGCTTGCCATCGACGAGAGCAACGCCGACGCAGTAGTTTTGGGTTTGCGTGATGACCTGTTTTATGCCTTCGACTTCAACGACGATGGGCGAAGCATGTCCGGGGCCGTCGCCTTCCCAACTCCATTTCGTCTCACCCGTCGCGGCCTCGAGCGCCATGAGCGCGCCTTTGCTTGCTCCGCCGACGTGTACGATCAACATATTCTCTTCAACGAGCGGCGAAAAGGAAACGCCGAACGCTGGTGAAGTCTTCGCAAACTTTTTCGAAAACTCTTTGCGCCATTTCAGCTCGCCCGTCGCAGCGTCGAAACACGACACGATGCCGCTGATGCCGAAGGTGAAAAGCTTGCCGTTGCTAATCATGGGCGTTGACTTGGGGCCTTTGCCGTGCGCGATGGCCGCGAAGTTCATTTCATAAGGCGCGGGATAACTTTTCTGCCAGAGAATTTTTCCATCTGCGCTATTCAAACAATACGCAACCTCTTGCTCCGCTTTGCGCGAATGCACAAAGACTTTTCCAGCGAACACGATGGGCGAGGCGTGCCCCATGCCGACTTCGACTTGCCATTTTTTTGTGAGATTGGTGGGTAAAGATTGAGGAAGAGCCGCGCCGAGGGCAACGCCATCGCGCTGCGGGCCGCGCCATTGCGGCCAATCTTGGGCGAAAATTGAGGAAGCAGTGAGAAGTGGGATGACAGCAGAGAGAAGAATGCGAGGGGTCATGTTTGGGCTTTGCTAGTAAAGCAAAAACTTTTTTGTAAGCGGATTGAACGGATGAAGCGGATAAAGCTTTTTCTTTATCCGCTTACTCATTAAATCCGCTTACAGTGTGCTTTTGATTTCGGCTTGCCCGCGTTGGGTTTAGAGCGCCAATTCGATGCCGCCATACACCGCGAACGGATTGGCCGGAATCACCGAAGTCGAGCCGAAGCCGCGCGTGAAATATTCGCGGTCGGAGAGGTTTTTGAAATTCAAATTCAAACGCCAGGGGCCGAGATCGTAATACAGCAGGCCGTCGAAGGTCAACACGTTGTCGATTGCAAAGGCATTGTCTTCGGCGATGAATTGCTCGCTAATATAACGCGCGCCGAGTCCAATGCCAAGCCCGAAATCAAATTCCTTGTTGAGCCATGCGTTGAACAAATGCTTAGGCGCAAAAGCGGGCGTGTTGCCGGAGCGATCGAAGAATTGCAACGCCGGCCCTTGCTGAGTAAACACGAGCGCGAACTCGTTGAACTTGGTCAGTTCCGCGTCGTTGTAGGCGTAGTTCACGAAGACGTGCCAGTTGCGGCCTGCTTGCGCCGCAATCTCGGCCTCCACGCCGCGCGAACGTTGATTGCCGATTTGCTGCGTGACGCCGGTCTCCGTCGGAATCGCGACGTTTTCTTTTTCCAAATGATAAACGGCAACGGTCGTGTGCAAGCGGCCTTCGTAATAGCGGCGCTTGAAACCGACTTCATACTGCACACTCTCTTCCGCTTTGCGTTCGCCGACAACCAGCGTGGAGGGCGGACCGAAAGCACGACCGTAATTCGCATAGAGTGAAAGATTGTTGCTCGGCGCGAAAGTCACACCCGCCATGGGGCTGAACTTTTCATAGCTGCGCTCGGTTCTGGTGCTCTTTTCTTCGTAGTCGATTTTATCAAAACGGCCGCCGAGGAAAAGATGAACTTGTTCGGAGAGCGCGAGTTGATCGGCGAAATACGGCGCGAGCACGGTATTTCGCGCTTCTGCCGCGAGCGATTGGCCGGGAATGAGAAATTGGCGCGGATCGAACTGACCAGGCCGCGCAAACTCTTGCGGATTGAAAACGTCGATGGTCGGCAAGAAGGCAACGTCGAAAGTAAAATCATCGGCAAGGCGGGTGAATTCAAAACCGGCGACGAGCTTGTGCGCAACTGCGCCGGTGTGAAAATCAAAAAGCGCTTCGAGCTGATTGCCCAAAAGTTTTTGGCGATCATCCAAAAGCGTGAGCGTGCGATAAACATCGAGCGAGCCGGTCGCGCTCGGCAAAGTGAAGTTGAACAACGTGCCGTTGCTCTCCCAATCCAGATCCGTGTAGTAGAACTTATTACGCAGCGTCACGGCATTGCTCGCTTTGTAGTTGAAATCAACGCGCCCGCGCGAGAGGATTTGATTGGAAATATCGAACGGCGATTGATACGAACGTGTGCGCGGCACGCCAACAACCTTACGGTTGAAAATCGGCAAGCCCGCATCGGAAAGATACTCGCTGTCGATGCGCTCGAAATTCAATTCGAGCGAAACGCGCTCATTCGGCTGCCACAGAAAAGCAGGATTGATGCTAACGTTCGAGTTCTCTTTGTTGTCGCGAAAGCTTTCGGAATCTTGCCAAAGGCCGTTAAGGCGGAAAGCCACGCCGGAGGCGCGATTGGCCAAGCTCAAATCCGCCGTGCTGCGATAGGAAGTGAATTTGCCGAAGCCGCTCGTGGCGAATAGAAAATTTTCGAACACCGGCCGCTTGCGCACGAGATTGATCGTGCCCGAAAGCGGATTGCCGCCATACAAAAACGCGCTCGGGCCTTTGAGCACCTCGACGCGCTCGATGTTATACAAATTGTAGAACGTCACTTCCGGCTCGGGCGCGCCATCGGTGAGCACAAGTCCGTTCGAGAGAGATTCAAAGCCGCGAATGCTGAAGTAATCGAACACGCCGAAGCCCGTTTGCGAATTGACGCCACTCACGTTGCGCAATGCATCGCCCATGACCACGGCTTCCTGGTTTTCAAACAGTGCGCGGCTCACCACACCGACGCTGGCGGGCGTCAAACGCAAAGGCATGGCGATTTTCGCGGCGGTCGTGTTCGTGGTGGGAATCCTCAGGTCGCGCTCCGCGAACACGTGTACGGTGTCGCGCGAGGTATAACTTTTTTCCGGCTCGCGTTCTTGCGCGAAGGCGGTACTCAAACAAGTGAGTGCGAATAAAAGCGAAAATGTTCTTTTCATGTTTTGAAGCTGCTCCCTTTAAAGTGAATGATCATTGGATTAAATGAAAACTCGTAGTAGTGCCTTCAGGCGCGGGCCTTACTGAACAACCGCTCCTAAAGGAGCTACTACGAACGCCATTTTCGTTGTGATCTTTTCAAATGCTCGGCACGATCCCAATAGGCTTCGTGTCAAGCAAGTAAAAAGGTTCCTGCTGAATGACAGCGAGGCTAGAACTTCATATTGTCATCCTGGAAGGAACTTCCCCGGATTTGAGCACGGTGCCAAGCGCGAGGGAAGGTTCTTACAGAATGACATCACATAGAGCGAATGGTCAAGCAACCAGCCACTAGTTCTTTCCATTCGCATCCAAACACAGCATCTCGCTTTGATTGCGCAGATAGAGCTTGCCGTTTGCGAGCGTGGGCATGGTCCAGCACCTTCCGTTTAAGATTTGAACGCTCGCTTTTTCTTTATAAGCCGCAGGCGAGGCTTCCACCAACGCGAGATTGCCGCGCTCGCCGAGCACGAGGAGATGGCCGTCGGC
>Ga0247727_10018452_pt1 | contig 10966 bp, 8 predicted proteins | sample WisWelCaveWW1625_FD_202498 | JGI IMG/M metagenome (GOLD analysis project Ga0247727, IMG submission 202498) | Biofilm microbial communities from Wishing Well Cave, Virginia, United States - WW16-25 | ecosystem: Environmental > Aquatic > Deep subsurface > Groundwater > Cave microbial mat | place...
ACGGATTAGAATTTGCGCCTCATTCCCACTTGATAATTGATTCCGCTTCCCCAGCCTTTCCCTCAACCCCGGCAGATTCTCGCGCGCCACATCGAACGCAAGGGTATCAGCCCATTCGATGATTTCAGGCAAGGCAGATAACGGCTGCACCTCCACATCGTCGGGAAAATTATCTGCAATCGAATCAGTGACCAACACAACCGCCGCGCCTTGACTCAACGATGGTCGGATCAACCCGCGCAATCTTGAAGGCGAATCGTCAAACGCAATCAGCCCTACTTTTCTGGCGGATGCAGGAATTGTGAATCCATGCCCCAGAGGACCGCGTAAGAAAATGTCCATGCCGGGCATCCAGGATTGTGGAATCGGAGGGGAGACGAGAAAATGTCGCCATCCCGCGCGTCGAGGGACCACGGCGACGCCTTGAGGCGCAGAATCCGTATAAAAAAGAGGAACAGGTAAAGGTGAGGTTGACCCGTCGCTTGCCAGCAAATATTGACCCGGGGATGGAGTCAAGTTCGCGGGGCAAGATATCCGCGCAGCGCGTTGTCCATCCTCAAGAATCAATTCAACTACCTGACCTCTGCCTGTATGCATATCGCTATGCTATCATAGCGGTATAATTATTTCAAGTTGCTCGTAAAATGTCATTGCGAGCGTTTGCCGCGAAGCAATCTTCAAGTTATCTGTTTTTCTCCTGTTGAACAGGGGATTGCTTCGACGGAAGAGCACCGTCTCGCAATGACATACGATAATCTTAATCGGAGGATAAGATGAATATTGTTGATGTCATTCGTTCACTGGCTGGCTTTGCATGGCTGGGCGCCATCGGGTTGGGCATACTTGCCGTAGCCCGCGCAAGCCGCAACCAAAGCGCAAAGGGAATAGGCTCCACTGTGGTGGTGGTGCTTGTGATCGCAGTAATACTCACTACGCTGGGAGCAGGCCTGGTTTTTGTGGAAGCCAGCGAACGCGGCGTAGTGAGGACGATCAGGGCAGGCGGCGTTCGCTCTGACCCGCTTGGACCCGGTTTGCATTGGATTGTCCCGGTCGTCGAGCAGGTGGTGACCTATTCCATCTCAAACCAGTCTTACACCATGTCTGCTGTGGCAGGCGAAGGACAGGTACAAGGCGATGACTCGATCCGTGTCCGCACAAAAGACGGACAGGAAGTCATCATCGACGCTTCGGTCATTTATCAAATTGACCCAACCAAAGTTGTCCAACTTCACATTGTCTGGCAAAACCGTTATGAGGATGGGATCGTACGTCCCGAAGCGCGCGGCATCATTCGTGACGCGGTTTCGCAATTTGGCGTGGAGGAAGTCGTCTCCACCAAACGCGCTGAAATGGTCAACATCATTACAGAAGAACTGGCTGCGAGTCTCGCTGAAAATAATTTGATCCTGCTGGATTTCATCCTGCGTGACATACATTTTAGCGAAGCCTATGCCGTGGCAGTGGAGCAAAAGCAGATCGCCGAACAACAGGCGCAACAAGCCGCGTTAACCGTTGAGCAAAAGAAACAGGAAGCCGAGCAGGCTCGCCAGGTGGCGCAGGGTCAAGCGGATGCGGTAGTGATCGCAGCAAAAGGCGCGGCGGAAGCGCGACTCATTCAAGCAGAGGCAGAAGCCAAAGCCAACCTATTGCTGGCGCAATCTCTCACTCCGGCGCTGGTGCAATATCAATATATTCTGAAATTGGCGCCCGGCGTGCAGACCATTTTCATTCCGAGCGGAAACCAATTCATATTGCCGTTGCCGAGTACCGCACCGGAAACCACAACGCCGCCCATCACAACGCCATAATTTTTTGTAGGGGCGGAGCGTTGCTCCGCCCCTACAGTTCACGATAAAAAATGCCCATTCCACAAACTGGGCGAGAAATCCGACTCACGACCCTCTCCACGTGCGCGGGTTGAGCGTCCAAACTAAGCGCCGACGCGCTGACGCAGGTTCTGCGTCCTGTAAAAGACATCTTCGATGCCGCTTCATTCCCGGACCTGTTGGTTGGTCTGCGGGAGCCTGACGACGCGGCTGTTTGGCGTTTGGATGAAGATCGCGCGCTTGTCGTAACGACAGATTTCTTTACGCCTGTCGTGGATAACGCGTATGATTACGGCTCCATCGCCGCGGCAAACAGTCTCTCAGATGTTTATGCCATGGGAGGAAAACCCTTCCTTGCGTTGAATGTCGCCGCGCTCCCTGATAATTTGCCAGCGGAAGTCTCAAGCGAGATCATACGCGGCGGCGCGGAGAAGGCGCGCGAAGCGGGTGTCGTGATCGCAGGCGGTCATACCGTCAAGGATAAAGAACCGAAATACGGACTGGTTGCCATCGGCTTCGTTGACCCGCGCAAGATGTTGAGCAAAGGCGGACTCAAAATTGGGGACGCACTTGTGTTGACCAAGCCGCTTGGCTTCGGTGTCACAACGACAGCCTTGAAACGCGAGCAGGCAAATGAGCGGGATGTTATTGAAGCCGTGAACTGGATGAAACGTTTGAACAAGACCGCAGGTCAACTCGCCGTGGAATTTGGCTTGCGCGGCGGAACGGATATTACGGGGTACAGCCTGCTGGGTCACGGATTGGAAATGGCTGATGCTTCGGGTGTCGCGTTGAAATTGAATCTTGCGAATATTCCGTTCATTTCCTGCGCGCGCAAATATGCTGAAATGGGATGCTTTGCGGACGGTGCATTCGATAACAAAAGTCATTTTGAGTCGAAAGTAAAATTCGCTGATTCGATTGATGAAGAGAATCAGATGTTGTTGTTCGATCCGCAGACGAGCGGCGGGTTGTTGCTAGGGGTCTCGCAGGAGAAACTGGATTCGTTCCTTGCGCGCGCGCGGGAATTGGATCAAGCGGTTTGGGTGATCGGCCGCGTCGAAACAGGAGCAGGCATCGAGGTTCAGTAAGAAGCGAATTATCCATAGTACAATATGGGGAGTGTAGAAAAGTTCACCGGATCATGTCTGAAATCCCCATACATAGATGTTCCTCAGCATACGCATCATCTAGCCACTGATGTTGGTTAGCAGTCCTGCCGGGTATTGCGAAACCCTGGCAGGTTTCAATTCGTTAAACTCCCTGATAGGCAGTGTAAAATATCCTCAATGAATATAGGTTCAGAAATACTAATTATCATAGCGGTGATCCTGATCAATGCAGTTTTTGTTCTGTCAGAAATGTCTGTTGCATCATCCCGCAAGGCGCGCCTTCAACAACGTGTCAACGAAGGGGATAAACGCGCAAACACGGCTCTGCAATTATTGCAAAATCCTAATCTATTCCTCGCAACCGTTCAGATTGGCATCACGCTCGTGAGCGTGCTGGTGGGCGCGGTCGGTGGCGCAACTTTATCTGAGCCATTAAGCGCATTATTTACCCAGGTACCTGCACTTGCCCCATTCGCCGAATCGCTTGCACTGGGAATCGTGGTCGTTGCAATTACGTTTGTATCCATCATCCTGGGCGAACTGGTTCCCAAACGCATTGCCCTGCACAACCCCGAACAGATTGCATCTGCTTTGGCTGGTCCGATGATCGTTGTTTCAAAAATATTAACGCCGTTCGTATGGCTGCTTGGGCGAATCACAGATTTCGTTCTGCGGATATTAGGAATCAAGCCTGGGACAGAACCCCCTGTAACAGAAGAAGAGATTCAACTGCTCATTGACCAGGGAATGCAAGCAGGGGTTTTCGAGGAAGCCGAGCACGATATGGTGGAAGGAGTGTTCAGCCTCGGCGACCAGCGTGTCTATTCTTTGATGACCCCGCGCACGGATGTCGTATACCTGGACGTCAACGATTCAATCGAGGAAATTCGCGAGAAGATCGCGAACAGCGAATATTCGCGCTTCCCCGTCCGCCAGGGCACCCTTGATACAATTATGGGAATCGTCAAAGCGCGCGACCTGCTTGTGCGGAGCCTGAGCGGTGAGCCAATCAAATTAAAAGATCTGCTCAAACCCGCATTCTTCATCCCCGAAACGATGTTCGCCTCGCGGGCGCTTGAAATATTCAAGGAAAAAGGCACCGAGTTGCTTTTGGTCATTGATGAATTCGGCGGCTTGCAGGGGTTGCTGACCATCAACGACATCATCGAAGAGATTGTTGGCCAGATCGAGTTGGAGGAACCACAAGCCACACAACGGCAGGATGGCTCGTGGCTGTTGGATGGAATGCTGGAAGTGGATGAGTTCAAGGAGATCTTCAAACTCCACGGCCTCCCGCATGAAGACGAATACGAGACATTAAGCGGATTCGTGATGATGTCACTTGGACGCATGCCTCAGTCTGCAGACCATTTCGAGTGGCATGGCTTACGATTTGAGATTATTGACATGGACGGCCGCCGGGTTGACAAGGTGCTCGTCACCACATTGCCTCACAGGCCCCCTGCCGCAGAACCGCACGAAAATTAATAAACACTTTCCTTAAGTACAACCATGGCCCGCAACTTCCTTCGCGCAGTGATCTTTGATCTCGGTGGAACGCTCATGTATGAGCGCGAATCCTGGCATTCCATTAACGCCCAGGCTGATGAAGCACTCACAAAGTATCTGCGCGGGCAGGGCTTGGAAATCAACCTGTCAACATTTCCCATTGAGTTCCGTCGAAGGCTGGACGAGTATTTCAATCAACGCAAAACGGACCTGCTTGAAACCACCTACTCGTCCGTCCTTCGCAATGTGCTGGCTGATAAAGGATACAGGGATATACCGGATTTGATTCTTCGCACCGCGCTGGACCGGCTGTTTGCCGTTACACAAACCAACTGGATCCTCGAAAAGGACGCGCTCCCGACCTTGAAACAACTCGAAGCAAATGGGTATCGCCTCGGGCTGGTCTCCAACGCGGGAGACGACAAGGATGTTCAGCAACTCGCCCGCGGCTTTCGCATTGCATCGTTCTTTGATTTCATCCTCACCTCCGCCTCGTGCAGTTATCGCAAACCGCATCCGCGCATCTTTGAATTGGCGCTCGCCAATTGGTATTTCCTCCCATCCGAGGCAGTCATGGTGGGAGATAACCTGGATGCCGATATACAAGGCGCGCAAAACGCGGGGTTATACGGGATCTGGATCAGCCGCCGCGCCGGCGAAAAAACGGAGGATGAGCTTCGAGTCCAGCCGGACGCGAGCCTGTCCTCGTTATCTGAACTCCCCGCGGCGCTCGATCTTCTTCAAGTCCGATAATTTTCATGACCCAAAACAAATCCATACTCGCCTATCTCGCCCTCGGCGCGGGCGTGCTTGCGCTCAGTTTTTCCGCCATGTTCGTGCGTTGGGCAAACGCGCCCGGACCCATCACAGCCTTCTATCGTTTATTCATATCAATATTTTTATTGCTCCCGTTTTTCCTGCCGCGCGCAAAAGCAAACTCATCCATTCGATCGTGGTCGGTTTTATTCCCGCTTATCGCGGGCATTTTCACCGCATGTGACCTTGCACTGTGGACGTCATCGCTTTCTTACACAACAGCCGCGAACGCGACCCTGCTTGGCAACACCGCGCCGCTCTGGGTGGCATTGGGAACGTGGCTCATCCTGAAACAAACGCTAACCCAAGCCTTCTGGCGCGGACTCGCCATCACACTGGTCGGCGCCGCGCTGATCTTGGGAACGGACTTCATCCTGCATCCGCGCTTTGGGATTGGGGATGTCATGGCAATCTTTACAGGTTTCTTCTATGGCGGGTATTATCTCATCACCGAGAAAAGCCGCGCACACTTCGACTCGATCACTCATATCTGGTTTGTAGGCGTTGGGGCAAGCCTCTCATTATTCGTAATCAACTTGATCCTCCAGAATCCTTTTACAGGATATGACAGACAGACCTGGATTGCCTTCATTGCCAGCGCGGTCGTCTCGCAATTGATCGGATACATGGCGCTCGCCTATGCGCTCGGTCATCTCCCAGCCTCAATCGTCGCACCAACCATGGTGCTGCAACCGATCGTCACAGCTATTCTCGCAATCCCCCTGCTTGGAGAGATTCCCACCATCTGGCAGGGAATCGGCGGCACGATCGCGCTGGTTGGCATCTATATCGTTAATCGGTCTCACCTTCGGGGATTACAAGAAACTCCCAACGGGTAAGAGGTCTCTCGTTGGGCTGAATCGAAAGGCTTGTATTTAAATTGACATCCCTATATACTCGTATCATTCGATCCCGTTGAATTAGGAGGAACCCATGCAACTCGATGCTCTGCTTGAAGTCGCCGTTGGTTTGATCTTCACCTGGCTGATATTAAGTGTCGCCACAGCGCAAGTACAGGATTCCATCGGCACGATTTTTAACTGGCGCGCCAACTTCCTTGAAGAGTCGATAAGCAACATGCTCAAGGACCCCGAACTGGCAAAACAACTATACAGCCAGCCTCTGATCGAGGTATTGGGCGAGGTGGATAGGAAGGGCAAAACCAAGAAACCGACCAACATCCCCAACGCGACCTTCGCGGCAGCCCTGCTGGACGTCATCATGAATGCCGGGAAACAAGGAGAGGAAGTTCCCGCCAACACCATGTCCATCGCGCAGATTCGGGCAGGCGTGCGGAGGCTTAAAACAGAAAACCCCGATCTGGCGCGCGCCCTCGAGCGGGTTCTGCCAGGGCTCGAAAAAGAAAGCCTTGAACTGGAAGATACCATCGCGACTTACCACAAAAATGTTGCCAACTGGTTTGGAACCGTGATGAATCAGGCTTCGGGCTGGTACAAAGCTCGCGCACAGACCTGGGCATTGATCATTGGTCTGGGCATTTCTCTTCTCTTCAACATTGACACACTAAACATCACCCATCAGCTCTGGCGGGAGCCGACCCTCCGCGCAGTCATCGTCGCTCAAGCCGGTACCCAAACTCAGGTTGGTCAGCCGCAGGTCACCAGCATCGAAGAAAGTTTTGAGGAACTTTCTCTTCCAGTCGGTTGGACTACTGTGCCTGCAAAGGACGCATCGCCTTGTCGTTGGCCTCCAAAGGCCGCCAACAGACCCGCGATCTGGTCTGGACGTGAATGCAGGGAAATGACCAACCTTCCGATTTGGGGCGATTTCTGGGGGTGGATCGTCAAGATCTTCGGTTTGGGTATCAGCGGCCTGGCCGCCATGCAAGGCGCTCCGTTCTGGTTTGACATTCTGCGAAAACTGGTCGGTTTCCGCACACAACTACAGACCCAGACCTCAACGCCTCAAACGACGACGCCACCCACTCCTCCAGCGACCTTGCCCGCGCCCACGCCATCCCAGCCGCCCGAAGCTTCCTCTGGCGGCAAGCCGGCAGGATAGCTACCCTCGCAAGAGACTGCCTCTCGCAGCTCACAAGGGTAAAGTATAATAAAACACATCGGCACCCAATTTTCAAGAGGAGAATCGTATGGAAATCCAAACCTTTACAGAAAACGGACGGGTTCCCGTCACTGTCATGCACATCCACGGAAACATTGATTCATCCACATACCAGGCCTTTGAATCGCGGGCAGAAGAATTGATCAACAATGGCGCGCGCCACATCCTGGTGGATCTGTCCCACTCCAAGTTCATTAGCAGCGCAGGTTTTCGAGCTTTGCATCACATCTTCAATAAACTTCGCTCAGTGCACCCGGATGTCAACCTGACCGATGAGGACGTGAAAAAGGGTATCAGCGCAGGCACATACAAGTCTCCTCATCTGAAACTCCTAAATCTATCCAACGAAACCAGGACAGCGTTTGAAATGAGCGGCTTCGACATGTACATTGATACATTTACGGATTTGCAGACGGCTATCGCCTCATTCTAAGCCGACAATTGATTCCATTAAATAAACGTGAATAATGGATAACGATACTATGTCATGCTGAGGGGCGTTTTTTTGCCCCGAAGCATCTCTACCACGCCACGTCCGAGACCCTTCGGTCGCTGAAAACCGCTCCCTCAGGGTGACATGACGATGGGTTTTGCTTATCCATTATTGACGTTAAATAAAGGGCGTCTCACGGCGTCCTTTTTCGATTCTTGTCCCCTCTCCCTTTCGCGCTGAGCGGAGCGATAGCGAAGTCGAAGCGGGGAGAGGGCTAGGGTGAGGGGGAAATGCTATAATCACATTATGTCCGACCTCTTCGATCACGCCATGCAGGAACGCATGAAATCCGAAGCGCCTCTTGCCGCGCGTATGAGACCGCGCACACTCGATGAATACATCGGGCAGGAACATATCGTTGGAGAAGGTAAACTTCTGCGGCGCGCCATTGAAGCAGATCGGTTATTCTCTTCCATCATTTTGTGGGGACCTCCAGGCACAGGCAAGACCACCCTCGCGCAGGTCATTGCCAATACCACCAAGAGTCACTTCGTCACCATCTCCGCCATCCTGGCAGGCAAAGCGGATCTGCGCGTCATCATCGAAGAGTCGCTCGAACGCAGGCGCCTCCATAACGAACGCACGATCCTTTTCGTGGATGAGGTCCATCGCTGGAACAAAGCCCAACAGGACGCGCTCCTGCCACACGTCGAGACTGGAGCCGTGACTCTCATCGGCGCGACGACCGAGAATCCGTATTTTGAAGTCATCAAGGCATTGATTTCGCGCTCGCGCGTTTTTCAACTGCGGAATCTGAATCAGGAAGAGACGGGCATCCTTATTGACCGCGCCCTCACGGATACGGAGCGCGGCTACGGAAACAAACGTATCGCGCTGGACCCTTCAGCCCGCTCCCATTTAATCGAAGTTGCCAGCGGCGACGCGCGCAACGCGCTGAACGCCATCGAACTCGCGGTTGAGTCCACGCCGCCAGATAAAAATGGGATAATCCAGATCACGCTGGATGTCGCACAGGAATCCATCCAACGCCGCGCGGTTTTGTACGACAAAGATGGCGACGCGCACTACGACACGATCAGCGCGTTCATCAAATCGGTGCGCGGAAGTGACCCCGACGCGGCGTTATACTGGCTCGCCAAAATGATCTATGCGGGCGAAGACCCGCGCTTCATTATTCGGCGTTTGATCATTCTGGCTGGCGAAGATATCGGTCTCGCAGACCCCATGGGGCTCGTGGTCGTCTCTTCAGCGGCTCAGGCTTTCGATTTCATTGGTCTACCCGAAGGCATCTACCCCATCGTCGAAGCCACGCTGTATCTCGCCACCGCGCCCAAGTCCAATAGCGCGGGCGCGTATTTCAAGGCGATGAAGAAGATCGAAGACGAGGGACAAGTCTCTGTGCCGCGCCATCTCATGGATGACAATCGCGATGCCGCCGCGCTGGGACACGGCAAGGATTACGTTTATCCGCATGACCAGGAGGGTCATTTCACGCCACAGCAATATCTGCCAAAGAGATTATTAGGCACATATTTCTATGCACCCTCACAAGAGGGATACGAAGCGCAAGTGACCGCGCGTCTGGAAATGTGGCGCGATGCTCAAAGAAAAGCATTGGGCATAGAACGACGTGAAAATGTCCCCGCCTTGAGCGAAGAGCAAATCAAAGACATGAAACGGAAGATAAAGTAAATCGTATGGATGAAATCCGCCCGTGGCTTTACATTGGAAAATATCGCGACACGCTACAAAGCAGCTATCTTGTATCGAGATCTATTCATGCAATGTTGCAGCTTGCTGAGAGGGTGGAACAACCTGGCATTACTTCCCTTTACCTGCCCGTCGAAGACGTTGCACCCATTCCCGTTGGTTTGCTTGAAAAAGGCGTTTCGTTTATACGAGAACATAAGAGGCAAAATCATCGAATTTTGGTCGCTTGTGGCGCGGGGATTAACAGATCAAGCGCATTTTGCGCAGCCGCGTTGTAAAGAAGAAGAGGGATTAAGTTTGCTCGATGCCTTCAAGGAAGTAAAACGAAAACACCCCGAAGCCATGCCGCATCAACCTCTATGGGAATCGCTTTGTGCTTATTACAACGAGACAATTCCTTATTTCGATGTTATGTTAGTCAGAGTTTAGCGGAGCGCGCCTTCGATAGGGATGGATTTGCAACAGACCTTCGGACAAATTAAGAATTACAATGTGTTCATGACCAACGACTCGCTTTTAACGGGCAAGATCCTCAAACTGCATGGCTGGCCCGATGGCAGGATCATCGGCATTGCAAAGGATATCGGGGATCGTCTCGCGGCGCAGGGACTCGACCGCGAGACGATCCTCGCGCGGCTGGATGCGGTTCGGAGTAACCCCGGTCCCTTCCTCGCTGACGCCTTGATGGCAGACCTTGCGCGCGAGTGCATTCGTCTGTCACAAAAGGACGAAGCGCCAAATGACGCGTTGCGCGAAATCCCGATTGAATACCCGATATGGGGAAAGGAAAATATTGAAGAGGGCTCCATCGCGCAAATGGACAACGCCATGCGGCTGCCCATCAGCGTGGCTGGCGCGTTGATGCCAGACGCGCATATCGGTTATGGACTGCCCATCGGCGGCGTGCTGGCAACCGAGAACGCGGTCATTCCTTACGCGGTGGGCGTGGACATCGCCTGCCGTATGAGGCTTTCCATTTACGAAGTATCCCCCCACCTGCTTGGGCAGAAGAAGGGAATGTTTGAAAACGCATTAATGGAACAGACCGCGTTCGGCATGGGCGCGCAATGGAAGGGAGATCGTCGCGCAGACCATGCCGTGCTGGATGACTCTGCCTGGAACGCAACAAGATTATTGAAGACCCTGCAGGATAACGCAGCGCGTCAACTTGGGACAAGCGGAACAGGCAATCATTTCGTGGAGTGGGGATCGTTCCGCTTGCACGAGCCCATGTTCGGCTTGCAACCCGGTGAATATCTCGCGCTCCTTTCACATAGCGGTTCGCGCAGTGTCGGCTTTAAGATCGCAGACCGCTATAGCAAACTGGCGATGGAATTGCATCCCGACCTTGATAAAAGTGTGAGACACCTGGCATGGCTTTCTCTCGACTCTGAAGAAGGACAGGAATACTGGCTCTCGATGGAACTCGCGGGTCGTTTTGCATCCGCGAACCATTA